>OIXU01000348.1_pt1 | contig 16264 bp, 15 predicted proteins | sample 1587921 | NCBI WGS metagenome assembly OIXU01 (sample SAMN03283238) | human gut metagenome | biome: human-associated habitat; material: feces | host: Homo sapiens | place: Peru | collected 2012
CGTCCTTGTCTGGCGGCTGCTGGTGGCGGCGTGGTATGTGCCGCTGACGCTGTACCGCCTGCTGACGGCGGGCTGTGAGTGTGTCGTCACGGAGGACTGAAAGCTGCGCTATGGAACTATGGAAAACGGCCGCTTTGCCGATGGAAAAGCCATTCACCGCCTGATGGAAAAGGACAGGCCTTTCCCACAGGACGGCAAACCGCTTTCCCACAGCGCCGCCCGGCTTGGCCGTTTGCCCACAGTCCCACAGCGCCTACGACTGCTGCTGCCGCAAAAATCGCGTTCCCTGATAGAAAAAAACATCATTTCATGGTAAAATGGGGATAGCCCATCGAAGGAGGGAAAAGCCCATGGACGAAAATAATTCCATCCAGCTTTTTGAAGATAGAAAGATCCGTACCGCCTGGGACGAGGAAAAGGAAGAATGGTACTTCTCCGTGGTGGATGTGGTGGCAGCACTGTCGGACAGCGCCAATCCCACGGATTATCTCAAAAAAATGCGCAAGCGGGATGAACAGCTCGCAAGCTACCTGGGGACAAATTGTCCCCAGGTAGAAATGACCGGCTCCACAGGCAAAAAGCGAAAGGTGCTTGCCGCCAATACGGAACAGATCCTGCGCATCATCCAATCTATCCCCTCGCCGAAGGCAGAACCCTTCCGGCTCTGGCTCGCCGCCGTAGGCCGGGAGCGCATCGAGGAGACCATCGACCCGGAGCAGGCCATCGACCGGGCGCTGGAGACCTACCAGAAGAAGGGCTATGACGCCGACTGGATCCACCAGCGCATCCTCTCCATCCGCGTCCGCAACGAGCTCACCGCCGAATGGCAGGCGCGGGGCGTGGAGCAGGGCCGGGAATACGCCATCCTCACCGACGAGATCACAAAGGCCTGGTCCGGCATGACCACCCGGCAATACAAAAACCTGAAAGGTCTCAAAAAGGAAAACCTCCGGGACAACATGAGCACATTGGAGATCGTGCTGAACATGCTGGCCGAAACCACGACCACGGAGCTTTCCAAGGCCCACCGGCCGGAGGGCTTTGAGGAAAGCCGGATCGTCGCCCGGCGCGGCGGCAAGGTGGCGGGAGACGCGCGGCGCGCCATCGAAGCGGACACAGGGCGGCCCGCCGTCACAGCGGAGAACGCCGCCCAGCTCAACGCCGTGGTGACGGATGTGATCCAGGGCGTGGCGGAAGCGGACAAGCCCAACGAGGACGAGAAATAAGCAAAAAAAGAAGCGGGGACGCAGCCAACGGATATACCGAAGGCCGCGTCCCCGCTTTTGCTATGGGTACATATCGGAAAGTGTCAAAAACCGCTGCTTTTTCGCCGCAGGAGCGCGGAGAAAAGCGCGAATGGGAAATCATAAGGGCATGGTCTGAAAACACCGCCACGGGGGACTATTTTGCCCGTTTCCCACCCTTATCCATGCCTTTTTTCACACGCTGGGACTGGAAGTGCGGGCAGTCCAATACCACCGCCCGGAAGCTCTGCTTGCAGGGATGGACACAGCCCTTGCAGAGCCGGTTGTACTGCCGCCTGCCATTCTCCCCCAGGAAGAAGGCCCATTCCAGCCGCCACTTCACGCCCCGGCTCATCGTTCCCCCAGCTCCGGGGGCTTCTTCTCCGGGGCAGGCCTGGGCTGCTGCTTCGCGCACTCCTGCTTTGCCGCCGCCAGCCGCTCCCGGATGGAGGGCTTTTTCTCCGGCTGCGTCCGCTCCGCGTGCTCCTTTGCCTTCTCCAGCTCCTCGCCCCGTCTGCCGTTGTTGATCACGCCGTCGATCATGCCGTAGTCGTCCTCCAGCGTCATTTCTGCCGTGCGGAGGGGATTGTCCTTTTCCGGCGCATCAGCTCTGACCGCATACGCCTGGGTCCCATTTGCCATAATGAGATATTTTCCATCCTCAGAGGCGTGATGAAAACCGTATCCGTCCGCCTCCATCTGCTCCCTTGTCATGCCGCAGAGATAGAAGCTGCCCCTGGGTGTCTGGATGCGCTCGGTGATATCGCGGCTTTTCTGCGCCGGCTGCAAAAACTCCGGCACTTCGGAAAAGCCAGCGCGGTCGCAGTAATGGGCGGTATCCTTCCCGTCCTGATGCAGCACCACGATATCCGATACCGACAGGGAGTGCCCGGTGAAATCTGCCGGACGATCCACATTGAACCGGGTATAAATGCTTTCAAGGTTGTCCTTTTCCGTCAGCGGCGCTTCATAGACCAGCTCATAGTTTTCCGGCTTCACAGAAAGACCGTTGCGGTGGATGCTGTCCAGCGGCTCAAAGCGATAATCCAGCGTTTCATTGCCGCCCTTGAGCTGGTAGATGGAGAAACTGCCCACCGGCTCGCCCTGCGCCGCCCGCGCCTGCTCCACGATAGCAGAGGGGGGCTGCACATAGGCGGCCGCCTCCGCCGCGTACTCCCGTTCCGCCTTTTCCGCGGCGGCCAGCATTTCATCCACACGGGATCTGTTCGGATCCTCCAAAGCCGCCTTGACCTCGGCAGGGTCGAAATCAAGAAACTCCTCGTATCCCGTGGCGTCCTTGAACTTTTCGATCTCGGAGGGAAGATAGTCCTCCTGGGTCTGGCCCAGCGCCGCCAGCTTTTCCTCCAAAGCAGAGATGCGCCCGGCCATCAGGCTTTCGTAAAGTTCTTCCTTTGCGGCGTGCGCCTCCGGGTGCTCCGCCGCGTACTGCGGATCCTTCTGACGGAAAAACTCGTCCATGTCAAAGGCGATATCCATAGCCCACTCGGATTTTTCTTCTTCGGGAAGATCGTCCTGGAAGGCCATCACCCGGTATTCGTCGGGGATGCTGCCGCGCTCACCGTCGTAATACTCGCAGAAGCGATCCCCCGTATCCCGCACATAGCCCTGATCCGTAAAGCTGCCGTTTTCGTCCATCGCCACGTCCCGGCCGTAGGCCTCATAGTCGATGTAATTTTGCAGATGCTCCGGCACCTGCATGGCGTCCAGTTCTTCGATGTAATACCGTCCCAGATCGTCATAATCCTCAATGTCGGGGTAAATCTCATAGCAATCCAGATTTTCCGTCAGGTTGATGATCTCCTGCAGGCTGCCGCAATGGTCGCCCATTTCCATACCGGCCTGAAACTGCGCGTATTCGCTGTCGCTCATTTCATCCAGCTTCGACGCCAGATAATTGAGCTCGTCCAGGCTTTCGTATTCGCCCAGCTTGTCATAGAGGCCGTCCACATAGCAGTCATAGTCCGTGATGAACCATTCCTCATAGGGCTGGCCGAAGTCATCCCTCTGGCCGATGCCGATACGCTTGAATACCTCCTTCATTTCCTCGGCGGTGGTGGGAAACTTCACCCACTCACCCACAAGCTCGCCCTCGTTGTACTTGCCAAGATTGGTGATAAAGGCGGCAAAGGGATAGTCCTTGTTGTAACTGTAATCCGGCATATACGCTCCTCCTTCAGCTTCGCTTATTTTTGGGAAATTCCAGCTTGAAATCGATGTACCTGCCGCCCGTGTCGCAGAGGATCACGGCGGCGTCATAGGTGGTCTGTTTCTTTTCAGACCACATCCCCTTGACATTGGTGCGGCCCTTTTTCAGAAGGTCCGCCGCCATCTTCTTTGTCAGCTCCTTCCTGCGGCTCGTCCAGAAGCGGTCATTTTTCCAGAGAACAAAGCCGCAGGACCGATCTGAACAGGCAAAGTTTTTCTTCCCCTCATAAACCGGCTGGCCGCAGCGGGGGCAGGCGCCGATGCTCTCCTTCTCCGGGGCAAACAGCTTTTTGCCGTCCTCGGAAATACAGGAATAGGTAGACACGATCTCCCGGACCATATCCCGGATGCCATCCATAAAGGTGTCCGGGTCAGCGCCGCCCTTTGCGATCTCCGTCAATTTCTGTTCCCATTCCGCCGTCAGCATGGGAGAGGTCAGCGGCTCCGGCAGGACCGTGACAAGGTTGATACCGGCTTTCGTGGGGATCAGGCTTTTGCCCTTGCGCTCCACAAATCCGGCTGTCACCAGCTTTTCGATGATTGCCGCCCTGGTCGCAGGCGTGCCAAGACCTTTTCGCTCCGCCTCATCGGGAATATCATCCTTGCCCGCGTTCTCCATAGCGGACAGGAGGGTATCTTCGGTGTAGGGCTTCGGCGGCTGGGTGAAATGCTCGGTAACGGAAACCTCCGCGCCGTCAAAAGTCTGCCCTTCGGTGAAGTCCGGGAGCGTGCCGCCGTCCCCATCCTCAGGCTTTTCTTTCAGGAAGGTACGGAAAATGCGGTCGATCTCCCGCCAGCCTTCGGAGAGGATGCGCTTGCCCTTTGCGGTGAAGGACTGACCGCCGCAGTCAAAGGTGGCCGTGACCGCCTCATACACATACGGCTCCGCCGATGCACACAGCAGCTTGCAGCAAACCAACAGGAACAAATTGCGCTCGCCCAGGGGCAGAGCCTTGATATCCGCTTTTTCAATCTCCATCGTGGGAATAATGGCGTGATGGTCGGATACGTCCTTGTCGGAAATCATGGCCTCCACCAGCGGAAAGAAGTTGCCGCAGCCATCAAGGGGCGGCAGCTTTGCCGCCAGGTGGATCACACAGGAGGCCGTTTCCACCATGTCGGAGGTCAGATACCGGCTGTCCGTGCGGGGATAGGTCAGCAGCTTCTTTTCGTAGAGGCTCTGTGCGTAGTCTAAGGTCTGCTTTGCCGTGTATCCGAACAGGCGGTTTGCCTCCCTCTGCAAGGTAGTGAGATCATAGAGCTTCGGCGGCTGTTCTTTCTTCTGTTCCTTCGTGACAGAGGTACAGGTGACGGCCGCACCCTTGCACATGGCCGCTGCCTGTTCCGCCTCTGCCAGATCGGTGAATTTCTCCGACACCGCTTCGGCTCCATCCAACGTCAGGCGCAGCAGATGATATTTTTCTTTGTGGAACAGCGTGATCTTCGCGTCACGCTCCGCCAGCATTGCCAGTGTGGGCGTCTGAACACGGCCCACATTCAGGGTACGGTGATAGAGGACGGAGAAAAGGCGCGTGGCGTTGATCCCCACCAGCCAATCCGCTTTCTGGCGGCAGAGGGCAGATTGATACAGGGCTTCATAATCGGCGCCGGGGCGCAGATCAGAAAAGCCCTCCCGAATGGCGCTGTCCTCCATCGAGGAAATCCAAAGACGGAGGACCGGCTTGCGGCATCCAGCCATTTCATACACCAGACGGAAGATCAGTTCCCCTTCGCGCCCGGCGTCACAGGCATTGACGATGGTATCCACATCGGGGCGGTCCATCAGGGCGCAGAGATTTTCAAAAGCGCCCTCCTTGCCTGGTGCCAGCACATAGCGGAACGGTTCCGGCAGAATGGGAAGATCATCATAGCGCCATTTCTTGAAACGCTCATCATAGCCGCCCGCATCCATCGGGGATACCATGTGTCCCACGCACCAGGATACAAGAAGTTCGTTGCCCTCATAAAAGCCATCGGCCCTGGATGAAGCACCCAGGGCCGACGCGATGGATTTTGCCACGCTCAGTTTTTCCGCGATAATTAGTTTACCCATGCTCCGCCTCCGTTTCAGCCTCCGCAGGCTCGTCCTCGTTGACATACTCCTCGTCGGGGAAATCGTACTCGTCGGGATCGGCGCTGACCTTCACGCCGCTGCGGTTCGGCTTGATGAACTTCACATAGGCGAAGGCTCCGCCGCCTGCCAGCGCCAGCAGCGCCACCACGGCCAGCAGGCCGCTGCCGCTCTTTTTCTTCGGCTGCTCCGGTTCCGGCTCCGGCTCCTTGACCTTCTCCCTGCCCGCGCACTCGGAGAGGTTGGTCTTGCAGACAGGGCAGGATGTATCCACCGCGCCGGCCGCGCATTTTTCCTTACAGGTACACACAGGGGTGGCGGGCGTCTCCTCGTCCATCAGGGCCAGCAGGTCGCGCTCGTCTACCTGGTTGAGAAAATGGACGGTGTTCTCGCCGTCCTCCGCCCGGTCGATGATGATGTAGAAATAGTTGCCGCCTTTTGTGACCACGGTGATGAACTGCTTGTCCCCGGCGCTCTCCCCGGTGATATCGTCCACCAGGGTCATGTTGCCCTCCGGGGTCAGAGGCTGGGGCTCATAGCCGCCCGTGGTCTCCTCCCCGGTGTAGTAGGGCTCACCGTCCCCGCCGCCGGCGAAGGCTACGGTGGAGGTGGCCGCCATGCAGAAAAGCGCCAGGAACACGGCGGCGAAACGGTGAAAAGCTCTGTTACGCTTCATCTTCCGCACCCTCGCTTTCCTCCGTCTCCATCATCCCTTCCGGCAGGGAGATCATGCCGCTGGCATAGGCGCGCAGGAAGGCAGTGAGCTCCCTGTTGTCCATGCGGACCGCCTTCACCATGCGGACAATCTCCAGGTTCTCCTCCTCCGTGAGCTGGGCTTCCAGCGCGCGGAGGCGCTTCTGCTGCTCCGCAATCTTTTCCCTCGTTTTCTCAATATCCTTGCGGATCTTCTCAGTCGTTGCCATGATTGCATTGCTCCTTTCCAAATCGTTCTTTCCATGAATAATTGCGCCCAAGCCCCCGAACGGTTTTCAGGTTGGCCCGTGCGTTATCCTCCAATGCCAGCGCGCGCCGGAACAGCTCCGGGTAACGCTCCCGCAGGTCGATGATCTCCTCCGCCCGCATACTGGGGCAGAAAAAGCAGGAGGACTTTCCCGGCTGCGGCAGGCCCGCCGCCTCGATTGTCCGGATACACGCCTCCCGGTCCCAGCCCCATTCCATCAGGGGATACCATTTGCTGTACTTCGGGTCTGCCAGATCACGCAGAAGGACCTTGTCGCTGCGGTAGTGCTCGCCAGCGTCATAGCCGATGAACTTGAGCACCTTTTTCCCGCTGTTCCAGACCTCACGGCATGGAGGATAGTTGTTGCAGAACTTTTCCTGCGGTCCGATCTTGTGTTTCAGAGAACACCGCTTGAAGCCGTAGGCGATAGAGGGCAGCGTACCGCTTTTCAGACATTCATCCTCCAAGGTCAGCCGCCTGCCGTCCTTCGTGGTCTTATAGACCCGTGTGATCTCCGGCATACCGTGATCCTTCAGCCAGCGATCCATGATATCCAGATAGGCGTAGGTATGGGGATGCTCACCGCCCGTATCCGCAAACAGGATCAGGTCAACAGGGATACGGTGCTGGTGCAGCCCAACGAGAAGGGCGGTGCTGTTCGCACCGCCGCCATAGGAAACAATATTGATATGCTCACCTCATTTCAAAGCCTTTTCATATCGGTATTTCATCTGCGCCGGATACAGCGGTTCGGGTGGGCGGCGCCTGCCGGTCCACTCCCGTCCGCCCGCCAGCCCCGCGCACTGCCAGCCGGAGGCACGGAGGCTGACGCCGCTCTCCGTGTCCAGAATGTAGGTGACGATCCTATGGTAGCCCAGGACCTTCGCCGCCCGCGCCGCCGCGCCATAGAGGAAGCTGCAAGCGTTTTTTGTCCCGTCTGTGCAGAGGCGATTGACCTCCAGGGTCAGCCCATCGTCCAGGTATCGGCTCACCGGCCGCCCCACAATGGCGACGCCCGCCAGATGGCCGTTCGCCATGCAGCCCAGGGAGAACTTATGCCCTCGCACCGGCTTATGGTGGCGGTGGTGCTCTGCGACAAACCTGTTTGCGTCGGCAAGGGACATCGGTTTTACAGTCAGCATCGGCTCCGCCTCCATCAGTTGTACGGCGGTCTGCCGTAGGCATAAAGGTGGGACTGCCAGTAATTCGAGTTGAGACTGGTGTACTGGATGGGATCCCCGCAGTGCAGGAGCATCCCGTCCCCCACATAAAAGCCCACATGGCTGACCCCCGGCGTGTCGTAGGTGCCCACAAAGAACACCAGATCCCCCGGCCGCGGCTCGGATACCGGCGCGGAAATGTTGTAGAGACCCTGCGCCCCCAGCCGCCCGGTATCGCACAGGCCGCTGCTGGTCAGGACATAGCTGACAAAGCCGCTGCAATCAAAGGAGGTGGACGGGCTGCTGCCGCCCCAGACATAAGGAAAGCCCAAATATTTTTCCGCCTCTGTAATCAGCGCCGCAAAGCGCTCGTCGGACAGGTACTCCGCCGGGATCTCGTACTTGGCGGGCGGGTTGGTCACATACTTGGGAACATAGCCGGAGGACGGGAACAGGTCGGGGCGGTTGCCCAGGGTGGACATATACACGGCGTACATGGAAAGCGTCTCCTGATCCATCATGTAGACCGGCAGATGGGAGAGGTCGAAGTTTTCCAGCTTCACGGTGCAGATATAATAATCGTAATAGACCCGGTAGCTCTCCGTGTGGGTGTTGCCCTCCTCGTCCGTCCAGGTATCCGTCTCAATGTAGTACCGCCGTTCCACCTCCACCGTCTCGGTGAGGATATATTGTCGGTCAAACAGCATTTGGAGGTCGCCCTGCACCTGGTCTATGGTGAAGGTCCCCTCATGGAGCGCCGACAGGATGGACAGCAGCACATAGGGATCGTGCTCGATCTCGTCCAGATCGTAGTGATACTCGTCATAGTCGTGGGTCTGCTCATAGGTGTCCAGATACCGCCGCAGCTCGTCCTCCTTGGCGCAGTAGGCGGCCTCCGCTGCCAGCAGGTCAGCATCCTCGGAGAGATAGGAGGAGGCCACAATGTTGGACACGCCTCCGCCGAACATGGAGGAGCAGGATTGCAGCAGGCCCAACAGCAGCACCAGCACAAGGCCGATCCCGCCGATGATAAGGAACACCTTCTTGTGCCGGGCTATGAACTCGCCGGCCTTCTTCGCTGCCTCCGCGCCCTTCTTTGCGCTCTTTGCTGCCGTCTGCGCCGCCGACTTTGCCCCCTCCGCGCCGCGCGACGCCCGGTAGGCCGCCGCGTACTGCCGCTGCATCCGTTTCTTCTGCCAGATGCGGGAGATGGGGCTGCCGGACGCAAGCTGGGGATTATCATGGAGCGCCTTTTGGTAAAGCGCCTCCGCGTTGGCCCTGACCGCCGCCTGCTCCGCCTTTGCCGCGTCCCGCCAGGGCTTCACCTGCCGCTCCGCCCGCCAGTTTTGCAGCTTACGGTTCCCATAGCCCACGGCTTTTTCCACGCCGCGCTCGGTGAGATGGCCCGCCGCCACGCCGGAGTTCTCCTGCTCCACCTCCCGCACCTTGGCGTGGGCGGTGTGGGCGACCTCCTGCAAAGGCCGCGCCAGCGGGTTCGGCCCCGGCTGCCGGATCGAAGCCGGCTTATCCGTCTCATGGAATACCAGTCTTGTACGCCCGGCGCCGGAAGCCTCGTCAAAGACGCGCTCCGTGCCCAGAACGCGCTTTTTGGGGATGGCGGCCCTTGCCGTGTCCAGCTTGTCCGCCGCCTTGTCGGACTTGCGGATCGCCTTTTGCAGCTCCGGCGCGGCGCGTTCCTCGTCTGAAAACTGCAAACGGGAGGATGGGCGGCTATTTGCCGCCGTACCCTCCCGGTAGGCTTTGCGGCGGTTCCGCCGCTTTTTCTTCTGAGACTTCCGGACGCGCCGGTCGTCCAGATGGTGGAGGGCAGTCCTCGCCAGCGCCGTGGAATCGCCGGAGGGGGAATAGTCCTGCTCCGGCGCACGGTCTGAAACATGGCTCGCCTCGCCTGTGACCATGTTGACGGAAATGGCTCCGTCGCGGGTCATCTTCTGCGCCTCCTTCTCGGAGGCTTTCCATTCCTTCATGCGTCACCACCTGCCTTTCCGTAGGGGCAAATGCTCACGCACTCGCCCGTCTCGATCATGGAGATATACTTGAAAATGGGATATGCCTGGGGCGGGCAGACCGCGTTGCCCAGGGTTTTCAGCCGTAGGGCGCGGTCCGCGGTGTTTTCGGTGATACGGGGGACTCCCTCCGGCTCGACGGCCCAGAGGATACGTCCGTCCATTTCCGGGGGAAGCCCATGAGCCATTCCACCCAATCCGGGTTCAGCGCCGCCGTCTCGGATAGCGGCTGCTCCTGCCGGATCACCTGGGATGACAGGTTGGCAGACGGGGCGCTGTTGCGAAACGCCGCCGGTTTCAGCGTGGAGCGGTAGCCCTCCGATGCTGCCGGGGTCAGATAGAACACCGCCGCCGACAGGCTCAGGCTCCAGATGGCCCCGTTCCGGTTCACCTTGCGGAAGATCCCGTTGTCGGAGAGGTACACATCCAGGTTGGCCGCGTCCCTGCAGGTGTTCTTGTCGGAGGCAAGGGGCGTGGGAAACATCAGCCGCGACGATAAAAGTTCGCTGGCGCTCATGCCATGCGCCGACGCCGCAAGCCGGAAATACGAATGGGAGAACAGCGTATCCCGCTTTTGCCAGGTCAAAGATCGTTTTGTCGAGCCCCATATTGATGAAGCCAGCAACATTTTCCCCAAGCACCCAACGGGGCCGCAGCTCGGTAATAACGCGGCACATTTCCGGCCACAGGTAGCGTTCATCCGCAAAGCCCCTTCGCTGCCCCGCGGTGGAGAAGGGCTGGCAGGGAAAGCCGCCGGAGAGGACGGTAACGGTTTCAAGTCCTGTTTTTTCAAAAAACGCCTCCTTCGTAAAAGTCGTGATATCCCGGAATCTCGGCACCTCCGGCCAGTGCTTTTCCAGAACGGAATAGGGATAGTCCGCCCACTCGCATTGACAGACGGTGCGGAAGCCCGCCGCCTCCGCCGCCAGATCAAGCCCGCCGATGCCGGAAAACAGGCTCACATGGGTCAGCTCAGTCATAGTCGTCCTCGCAGGAATGATCTCCGCAGAGGGCGCAGCAGCGGCCGCAGCCGATGCCGTCCTCCGCCGCTTCCTCCGGGTCATAGGGCGTCAGATGCGCGCGCCGCAGCGTTGCCTCCAGAATGTCATAGCAGGTGACGACCTGATCCTCCGCAAAGCCCCACCTGCGGTACATTCTTCGGATGCTCGGATTCTCGCCGGAGAGATTCTTTTGCAGCCGCGCAAGCCGTTTTTCTGTTTTCACTTCTACAACACGGTTGCGGAGAAAGCTGTACTGCGCCAGCAGGTCAAAGAGATCACCCACCAGCATACGGAAGGCGCTGCCGGAGATGATGTAGGCGGGATCATCGGCGGTGGCGGCGCGCTGCTTTTCCCTGATTTTTGCGTCATGCTCTTTCAGCACGGCGGTCAAGGGCGTGAGCTCCGCCGCCTTCAGCTCCGCAAGATCCTTCCTGTCCCCAAACACCAGATAGCGGCCGGGGATACGCCAGGCGGCGAACTTTTCCTCCGCGATCTCGCCGTAGCGCTTTGCCGTATCGGCCAGATTATCCAAATCCTTCTCGTCCTTCGCCTTTTCCGCCAGGAAGGCGAGCTGATGGAGAAGTCCGTACAGATGCACCTCATCATTGATGTGGTTTTCATATACCTTGCTGTCGATCACATATTTCATATCTTGTCCCATCCTTTCCTTATCCGGTTTCTCCATCATGGGAAACCTCGCTGGGCTTGGTCGTGAGAAGTCTGTATAGCTCGGTGGCCTTGGGAAACTCGTCCTTGAAGGGCAGGATCACATTTTGGAAGAACAGAAGGCCGCTGCCGGGGTCCGCGTTGGTCACATAGGCAAGCTGCTCGGCAGAGATGTTCAGCCGCTCCGTCATCAGCTTGCGGTCGCCCGCGGAGAGGTTCAGCAAATAGATAAAATCGCTGTTTTCCAGAATGTTTTCGATCTCCGGCGAGGAAAGCAGGTCTTTCGGGTTCTGCGTTGCCCCGGTCGGGACGCCGCCCCACTTTCTGAAACGCTTCCAGACCTCGGCGCTGTATGCCGCCGTCTGCTCCTCCTTCAAGAGCAAATGGAACTCGTCCACGAAATACCAGGTGGCCCGCCCAATGGAGCGGTTCACCGTGACGGTGTTCCACACCGCGTCCTGGACAATGAGCATCCCCGGCTTTTTCAGGTTCTTGCCAAGCCCCTTGATATCGAAGCAGACAAGGCGGTTGCGGATATCCACGGTGGTACGGTGGTTGAAGAAGTTGAGAGAGCCGTTCACATACAGGTCCAGCGCCTGGGCCACACGGTCCGCCTCCGGGATATGCTGGGCGGTGAGGGCGGCCATGAGGTCGGAGAGGATCGGCATATTCTCCGGCCGGGGATCCGCGAAGTACGGCTGATAGATCTTCTGCACGGCACGGTCAATGACGGTTTTCTCGATGGCCTCCAGCCCCGTCTTACTGCCCATGATAAGCTCACAGAAGGACAGCACGAAATCACTTTTCAGCGCCAGCGGGTTTTCTTCCTCGCTGTAATTGAGGTTGATATCCAGGGGATTCACATAGTCGCGGCTGCTCGGCGAGAGCCGGATCACCTGGCCGCCCAGCCGGTTCACCAGCGGGGAATATTCATCCTCCGGGTCGCAGATGATGACATTATCCTTTGTGGTCAGCATGACATAGGTGATCTCCCTCTTGCAGCTCATGGACTTGCCGCTGCCCGGCGTGCCGAACACAAGGCCGTTGGGGCATCGGGACTGCTTGCGGTCCAGCAGGATCATGTTGCCGGACAGGGCGTTGAGCCCGTAATACATGGCGTCGCCGCCCATAAAAAGCTCCTGCGTGACGAAGGGCACGAACACCGCCAGCGCCGAGGTGGTGAGGCTCCGTTCGATTTGGATATGGTTAAGGCCCAGCGGCAGCGAGGACACAAGGCCGTCCTCCTGTTGGAAGTCCAGCCGGGTCAGGATGCAGTTGTGGGTCTGGGCGACGCTGGCCGACTGCGAAACGGCGATCTCCAGCTTTTGCTTCGTGGGCGCCAGATGCAGCATGAGGAAGGTCATATTGAACATTCGCTCGTTGCGGCTCTGTAAATCCTGCAAGAGATTTTTCGCCGCGCCGCCGTAGGTGGAGAGGTCAGAGGGAAGGATATCCAGATCGTAGCCGCTGCGGGCGGCCTTCTTCTGCTCCTGGATCTTCATGGCGTCCAAATCGGTGATCTTGCGCTTGACCATCTTGATGGCCTCGTTCTGGTTGATGCCGCGGACGTGCATGGTGATAAGAAGATTTCCCTCCACATCCATGAAGTCCGTGAGGATACGGTCCTGGATCTCCGGGGCCAATATCTGCAAGAAGGACACCGCGCCGTACATTTCGCCCACGCGGAAGCGCCGCGTCTCCCCGAACTCGAAGGAAGAAGGCGCAATAAAATCCTTCACGGACAGGCCGGAGGGCGCCAGCCAGTCCCATTCAAAGGCGAAGGGCTCCCCTCTGGGATGGAGGAGGCCGTGCAGCAGCGCCAGCCGCTCCTTGCCGTCCAGCACCTTTGCCGCCGCGCCCATGACCTTGAAGCGGTTCAGGGTGTCCGCCTCGATGCGGGAAAACCTTGCCCGCGCCGCATGGATGCTCTCCGCCTCGATGGTCAGCGTGACATACTTGCTTTTCACATAGCCGTTGCTGCCGCGCTCATACTGTGTTTGCAGGATGCCGGAGGCCTCGGCGCGGATCCCGTCCAAGTCGTCCCCCTGGGCCGCCATGCGGAACAGGTCCCCGCCGCCGGCCTTGTGGCTGCTGCTCAGGGTCATTTGCACGCCGATGGAGGGGTCATAGCCGTTATAGAAGTCGCAGAGGCGTTCAAAGATATCCCGCTGATCGTCCGGCCCCGCCAGACGGTAGCTGACGTCGGCGTAGGCGATGGTTTTGGAAAAATGCCGGTCGTCCAGACGGCACAGGCCGTCCGGGTGCATATTGCGGAAGGGGAGGCTTGCCTGTACGGTGTGATTCTTGCCGTCCCCCTTGGCCTGCCGGATGACGGCCTCGATCTGCTTTCGCTCCTGCCGGGTGAGCCTGCGCCGGCCCTTGCCTCTTTTCCCCGCGCCGGAGGCGATCCGCCCCACCGTCCGCTCCAGCTCCGCCTGCTTTTCCAAAGCGGAATAGGCGTTGTTTGTCTGATAGACACGCTTTTTCGGACGGGTGAATTTACACTGGATCAGATTGCCCAGCAGCGCCTCCGGGGTCTGCCCGTTCTTCTCATACAGGGCGAACAGGAAAAAGGGCAGCATCACAAGGATCATGCACAGCGCCGCCGGCGTCGTGCCCATGCTGCCCTTGCTCAAAAAGAAAAGCGGCACTCCAACAAGCGCCGCCGATCCGAAACACACAAGCTGCCGCTTCGTCAGGCCGAACAGCATCTTGCTCTTGATTTTTGTCAGGTCCTTCGGGACCGTTACGTATGCCAATGGTTCACATCCTTTCCGCAAGCCGGATATCGCTTGCAACTTCGTTTCCCCACACATCCCAGCCGGGCGGTGAGGCTCTTGCGAACAGCTCAATACGGGGCACGTCCCCCATGAGGGCTTCGATCCGCCGCCGCGCCTCCTCCGGCTTCTGGCTGTGCCGCTCCACATGGGAGAGGATGACCTGCTTCACATCCCGCGCCGCCCGCTTCGGGCGTCCGCGGGTCGCCAGCAGGCAGATCTCCGCGTTGGCCCGCGTCCAGTAGCCCATGCCGGTGAACAGGCCGTCCGACTTCCGGCACTGCTTGATCCAGACGAAGGCCACGGTCTTGAAGGTGAAGCCCCAGGCGTCCATGACGCCCCAGGCCTCCCGCAGCATGGGGAAGGTGATCCAGAGGAACAGGGCGCAGTCCTTGTCCGCCAGCTCCCCCACTGGCAGGGCCTTGATGGCCGCTATGTCCATGGTGGGGTAATGGCTCTCGGCGCTGCGCCCCGCGCCCTTCTTGCTCCAGACCTTATAGGCCCAGGGCGGATCCGCGTAGATGACCTTGTATTTTTTCATGGCCGCCTCCCGTCAATGCGCCCCGAACAGGCTCTTTGCAAGGCTGCCGGTGCGAAACAGGGTATAGCACAGCAGCACCGTATAGCCCAGGCACTCCCAGATCGCCACGGTGATATCATCCCCCACGGCGATATTCTGCACCAGCACCGCGTAGATGCCGACGCAGACCATAATGAGAAACGCCTGAAAGCCCAGGGCCAGCAGGGACTTCAAATAGTTCTGCCCCGTCTGGCCCCACTCCCGGTTGACCATCGTGGCAAAGGGGATCGGCCCCACGGATACGGTCAGATACACCTCGATCATTCTTCCGTAGATCACAAGGAAGATGGCGATGGTGAGGATATGGGAGCAGAGGCCCACAAAAATGCTCTGAAACCACAGGCCCAGCAAAGAACCGATGCTCCAGTCCGCCAGGGTCGTTTCCAAATTGCCGACCACGCCGGAAATGTCGATCCCCGCGTCGGAGATGATGACGCCGGCGCTCTGGCTGACCACGCTCTGCGCCACGTCGAATACCGCCATGACGATGTTCCAGGTATTGGTGACGATGAGCACCGCGCAGAAGGTCTTGAAGATCCACTTCCAGAAAAGCCAGGTGTCAAAATCGTGGAGATTGTTCTTTTCCACGATGAGCTGGATCAGCTCATAGCACATGACGAAGGTGAGGATGATACCGGCGATGGGGACAATGACCGTTTCGGACAGGCCGCGGATCATGTTGAAGATGCCGCCGTTCCAGCCGGCCGGCGTCATGCCCACCTCGCCGGCGATCTCGCCCACCTTCGTATTCACGGTGTCAAAGGTCCCGGAGAGGTTGGAGATGATGCCGTCGATCAGCAGCTCCTTGAACCACTCCTGGATCATTTCAATTATCACGGGTGGTCACACCTCCTTTCGGGGGCTCCCGCCGTGAAACGGGAGCCTCCGGGTGGGATGGTCCTGCCGCCGCTCAGCCAAGCAGGCCGGACAGCAGGGGGATCAGGGTCACGCCGATCAGGGCGACGCCGCCGCCCGCGACAAGCTGCTTGACGCCCTGCGATTTGGCCGCGGGGTTATCCTGGCCGTAGCCTTCCAGAAGGTTGATGCCGCCCCACACGCAAAGGCCGCCGCCCAGGGCGATGACCAGGGTCTGCAATACGTCGATGGCACTGTTGAAGAACTCCATAAATCATGTTTCCTTTCGTTTTGTAGAATTGTTGTCGGGTTCGTCTGTCAGTTCTTTTGCGCTCAATTCGTACATATCGAAAGGCTCGTCCGGCTTCACGATGGCCGGTCTGCGCTTCATGTACCGTTCTACGTCAAAGACGTTCTTCTTGTCGGCGTCGGACAGGTATTTGTAGCGGGGGTGCTTTGTCAGGTCGTACTTGTCGCTGAAAAACGGGCGCACGCCCCGAAGCTGCAAGATACACTTGCCGCCGTCCATGACCGCGATCTCGTCCTGGGTCATCAACTCCTTTCCCAATTTCTGATAACTGAGGCCGTGAGAGGTCTGCGCGCCGCGATTTTCGGACTGGCTCAGGCTGTCGATGGTCTCCTTGCCCAGCAGCTCCGAGATCTCTTTCAGCGTTGACTTCTCCTTGCCTCCCAAAA
>OIXU01000350.1_pt1 | contig 16208 bp, 16 predicted proteins | sample 1587921 | NCBI WGS metagenome assembly OIXU01 (sample SAMN03283238) | human gut metagenome | biome: human-associated habitat; material: feces | host: Homo sapiens | place: Peru | collected 2012
CCCCCGGCCGTAAGGCCGGGGGAGTGCTGCTGATTTGCTGTTTTCGTCAGCCGACAATGCGGCGGGCGGTCAGATAGTGGTTCGTGTAGTAGCTCTCGTAGAGCGAGGAGTACTTCACGCAGCGGCTTGCGCCGGAGGAGGCGTGGATAAACGTGCCGTCGCCGACATACAGGCCGACATGGGAGGCCGAGGAGCTGTCGCCGCCGTCGGTTCCGTAGAAGAACACGAGGTCGCCCGGCTGGAGATCGCCCTTCGAGATGGGCGTACCGTAGCTCAACTGACGGTTCGCGCCGTGGGGCAGGCTGTAGCCGAACTGTGCGTAGACGTACATCGTGAAGCCGGAGCAGTCGAACCCGCTGGGGGATGCGCCGCCGTAGACATAGCGGACGCCCATAAAGGTCATGGCATAGTCCACCACGGCGCTGCGCAGGGTGCTGCCCCCGGGAACGACGCCGGTGCCGAAAGCCTTGGCCGCGGCGGTGTTGCTGCGGGCGAGGATCTGGGCGCGGGTGCGCACGGCGTCGGTGCCGTCATAATCCTTATAGGAAACGGGGGTGCAGACGTCGGCGGAGATATAGCCGGTCATATTGGCGAAGGTGACGAGATACCAGCGGCCGGTGGCGTCGATGTCCTTGAGCCTGGCTACCTTGCCGGACTCGATCTTGCCGGAGGTGGCGGTGGAGCCGGCGTCGGAATACACGGTGGCGCTGCCGCTGAGCTTCACGCCGTCGTACTGCGACAAAAGCGCCAGATTGCTGGCCAACTGCTCCCGAGCGGCCTGCTGCGCCAGCAGCTCCGCTTCTATCTCGTCCAGCGCCAGAAACTGCAGCTGGGTGATGGAGGCATCTTCGCCGCCTGCGGGCAGGTCATTTTCATACAGACGCTGGGTGCTGGTGAGGCCGGAGGCAAAGCCGGTTTGCAGACCCTGCTCCTCCAAGGCCAGCACGGCCTCCTGATAGTCCTGCTCCGTGAGGGGGGCGGCGGGTACGGCATCTGCATAGGCGATGGACACTGTGGCGATGAGAACGGACAGCGCCAAGCAAATGCAGCAGATCCTTCTGGACATATGAAAAACTCCCTTCTTCCTTGCGGAATGATGGTCTTTATCGGTGCGCTGAAAGTAGTATATCATAAGTCTATCAAAAAAGCTACATAAAAATTACAAAATAATTACAAAATTTTCAAATGGTTAAAATATTGGGGGCGCGCTCGTGTGGACGCACCCCGTGATTGGCGGAGAAAACCGATGGAAAGAGAGCCGCTATTGGCGATTTGGGGACGGATTGCCACGCCAGTCTGCGGACTGGCTCGCAATGACAGATGGTATTGACGCACAAATAAAAAAGTGCGCCCGTGTGGACGCACCCCGTGATGGTGTATACTATATAGTTATTATGGTGTGGTTTTCCCTGCGGAATGCGCCTCCAGCTGCTCCTGCAGCCACGCTTTCAGCTGCGCTACGCCTTCGTCGTCCCACGAAAAATCACGCTCCTGCACGTCTTCGGCGCGCTCATAGCAGAAATGCGTGTATACGGCGGCGTGGAGCAGGTTATTTTCTTTATCATTGGCAAAACGGTAGCGAAACTCGCCGATGCTGCCGGTGTATACAAAGGCGCGCTTGAACCAGCGGGGCGTCAGAACTTCAAAATAGGGGTGCATGGCGATCCTTCCTTTCTCTGGGGGACATTATACCATGCACACGCCGCGGGGGCAATAAAAAAAGATTCACATCTATAATATAATGTGCTATAATCGGCTAAAACCAAGGATAATCATCCGAAAGGAGTCATGAATATGGAAAATGCTGTAAAGAGGATCGGCGTGCTCACCAGCGGCGGCGACGCACCGGGCATGAACGCCTGCATCCGCGCCGTGGTGCGCTCGGCCGTTGGGCGGGGGATCGAGTGCGTGGGCATCCGGAGGGGCTGGAACGGCCTCATCAACGGGGACATCATACCCATGGACAATTCCAGCGTCAGCCGCATCATCAACCGCGGCGGCACCATGCTCTACACGGCGCGCAGCGACGAATTTCGCACCGAGGCCGGCCAGCAGAAGGCCGTGAACACCTGCAAACTGCTGGGGCTGGACGGCATTGTGGCCATCGGCGGCGACGGAACCTTCCGAGGGGCGCAGGAGCTGAGCAAGCACGGCATCGCCGTGGTTGGGATCCCCGGCACCATCGACGAGGACATTGTGTGCACGGAGTACACCATCGGCTTCGACACGGCGGCCAACACCGCTGTGGAGTGCATCGACCGGCTGCGGGACACCATGCAGTCCCACGAGCGCTGCGCCGTGGTGGAGGTCATGGGACGGCGGGCAGGCTATCTGGCGCTGTATGTGGCTATGGCCGTGGGCGCTACGGCCGTGCTGGTGCCGGAGGTGCCGTATGATTTCCAGACGCAGGTGGTGGAGAAGATCCGCCGCGCCCGTCTGGGAGGCAAAACGAACTTTATGATCGTGGTGGCGGAGGGTGCCGCCAGCGGCATGGCCGTGGGCGAGGAGATCCGGCAGGAGCTGGGGCTTGATCCGCGGGTCACCATTCTGGGGCACATCCAGCGGGGCGGCAGCCCCACGGCGCACGATCGGGTCATGGCTACACGCATGGGCGTGGAGGCGGTGCGGGTGCTGGCGCAGGGACGCAGCAGCCGCGTCATTTGCTACCGGAGCGGCCGCATTGTGGATCTGGACATCGACGAGGGACTGGCGATGCAGAAAACGCTGGATCCCGAGGAGCTGGCGGTGATGGAGACCATGACCGGCGTATAAAACGCGGAATAATAAAAAAGGGTGCAGAGCGTTGGAACTCTGCACCCTTTTTGTGCTTATTTTTATTCAATAGAAATGACGTAATAGTACACCGGTTGGCCGCCGGAGAGGACGCTGATCTCGGCGTCGGGGCAGGCGGCGGCAAAAATGGACTCGGCGGCTGCAGCATCAGCTTCCGTGACGTCTTCGCCGAAGAAGATGGTCACGAACTCGGCGCCGCGAGCCTTGGCGTCCTCCGCCAGCTTGGAGAGCAGCGGGTCGATGCTGCGATCGGTGCCGAAGAGCTTGCCGTTTTCCAGCGCCAGATAGTCCCCCTCGCTGATGGCAAAGCCGTCGAACTCGGAGTTGCGGGCGGCGTAGGTCACCTGTGCCGTGGTCACGGCAGAGGCGGCCTCGGCCATGGCGTCGGCCAGAGCCTGGGGATCTTCCTGCTCCAGATCGGCGTTCATCATGGCGGTGATGCCTTGGGGCACCGTGGCGGTGGGGACGACGATGACCTGCTTTTCCGTCAGCCCTGCGCACTGCTGGGCGGCCATGATGATGTTTTTGTTATTGGGAAGGATGAACACTACCTCGCTGGGGGTGCGGTTCACCTCCTGCAAAATGGCCTCGGTGGAGGGGTTCATGGTTTGCCCGCCGGAGACGATGCGGTCTACGCCCAGATCGCGGAAGGCGGTGGCCAGACCCTCACCAGCGCACACGGCCAAAAAGCCGTACCGCTTCTCTGCGGGGGCGATGGCAGGCTCGGACTCCATGCGCTCCAGCTCCTCCTCGACGGCGTCCAGATCGTCGGTGCTCTGGGCTTTTTTGCCGGCGGCAACGGCCTCATACTGGGTGCGCATGTTCTCGATTTTGGCCAGCTCCAGCGTGCCGTATTTCTGCGCCTCGGTGAGGGCACAGCCGGGGATGTCCGTGTGCACATGCACTTTGAACGCCTCGTCGTCCTCGCCGATGACCAGACAGTCGCCGATGGAGCTGAGGTAGGCGCGCAGAGGCTCGATGGAGGTGTTTTCCCACTTGCGGACGATGAACACGGTGTCAAAGGTGAAGGTGATCTCCTCCTGGCTCATGGAGGAGAAGTCCGCCTTGCTCTCGGCCTTTTCCTCGGTCACCTCGGGAATGGCCTCACCCCGCAGGGCGCGCAGCATGCCGTCAAGGATCACCAGATATCCCTTTCCGCCGGCATCTACCACGCCGGCCTTTTTCAGCACGGGATTCATCTCGATGGTCTCCTCCAGCGTTTCAAGACCCTTGTGAATGGCCTCCTGCAGGACATACTCCACACTGTTGCACTCCTCGGCGGCTTGCACGGCGCGGTCAGCCGCCAGACGGGAGACCGTGAGCACGGTGCCCTCGGCGGGCTTCATCACGGCGCTGTAGGCAGTGGCCACGCCCTCCTTCATGGCGGCGGCCAGCAGCACGCCGTCGGCTTCGTCCATGCCCTTGAGGTGCTTGGAGATGCCGCGGAACAGCAGGGAGAGGATGACGCCGGAGTTGCCCCGAGCGCCCCGCAGCAGGGCGGAGGCGGTGATGGAGGCGGCGTCGGACACGGTGGCGGGCTGGTTCTTTTTCAGCTCCGCCGCGGCGGTCTGGATGGTGAGGCTCATGTTGGTGCCGGTGTCGCCGTCCGGCACGGGGAAGACGTTCAGGTCATTGATGGTTTCTCGTTCCAGAGTGATGCAGGCAGCGCCGAAAAGAACCATCTGCTTAAACACGCTGCCGCTGATTCTGTCTGTCATAGCTTCTCCTTCTGCCGGCCTTACATGGTGATGGAGTCCACGCATACGTTCACGCTGCGGACCTCCACGCCGGTGTTTTTATTCACCACATATTTGACCTCTCCCATAATGGAGCGGCAGACGGTGGCAATGTTCACGCCGTTTTCCACGATGATGTGCAGCTCGATGGAAACGGTGTTGTCCTCGTTATAAATGACCTTCACGCCCTTGCTCATGGCCTCCGGACGCAGCAGATGGACGATGCCGTCGGTCATGCTGCGGTAGGCCATGCCTTTCACGCCGAAGCAGTTGGTGGCGGCGGCGCCGGTGATGGTGGTGAAAACGGCGTTGCTGATGCCGATCTCGCCCTGATCCGTAAGGACTTTAACCATAAACAAACTTCCTTTCTCGGTAGGATCCCGGTTTGCGCGATAATAATAGCATATATTAGCACTTCATTATAATATAGAATCCTCAAAAGTACAACCCCTAAAATTTTCGGCGTATTTTTTGCCGTTTTTCGGGCGGGGGCGGAGTGGCGTTTGCACATCATTTGTCACTTTTTATGCAAAAACAGCTTGACAACCTGTCCCTTCCTCGGTATAATACAGCCGTTAGTCATGTAAATGACTCTTAAAGAGCGCCCTGGATCGAGCCGGGTGCATCGGAGGGAGGGAAAATAGATGTCCGAAGTACATGTCAAGGAAGGCGAGAGCTTGGACAGTGCTCTGAAGCGTTTCAAGAGAAGCTGCGCAAAGGCCGGCGTTCTGGCGGAGGTGCGTAAGCGCGAGTGCTATGAGAGCCCCAGCGTCAAGCGCCGCAAGAAGTCCGAGGCTGCCCGCAAGAACAGAAACAAGAGATATTACTAATGCGGCTGTCGAAAAAACCTTCGGTTTTTTCCGACAAAAGGCTTGCAGTCTGCTGCGCGCATAATTTTGCCGACTGTGGGCGGCAAACTCTGCGAGGCTTTTGGAAGCGCTATATCAGTTTTTGGCTTGCGCTGATGCAAAAGATGAAAAGAGTGGTTCCGAGAACATCGGAGCCACTCTTTTTTATTCTCGGACAGGGAGGGGGGCTATGCGCCGGTCAGGCATCGGACACAGGCGCGAACAGTACGGACAGCAGATCTTCCACCTCCGGCAGCATGAAAAAGCCCTGCCGTATGCCCAGCTTTTCCGCCGTTTCCATTTTGCTTTTCAGGGTCTGCGCATCGTCAAAGAGGACAAAGCGCGAGCCGCCGTCGGTGTGATAGGTGAAGTAGCGGGCGCAGAGGGGGCGGCTGAAATAGGTGGGGCGTCCCTCGGCCAGCCGGTGGAGCCGGTCTGGGGTGAGGGGCACGGCGTCGCCGCCGGACGCGGACAGGGGAAAGTCGATCATCATCCGCTGCAGATCCAGCGCCAGATGCTCCGCGCCCCAGTGCTCAGCGGCCTTTGTCAGCTTATCCTCCAGACTGCCGGAGGTGCAGGCCGTGCAGATCACCGCTGTGCCATGGGGGGCGAACTGCGCCGCTTTTTCCGGCAAAAACAGCTTGCGGCCTTGCCGAAAAAGCAGCTCATCCAGCGTCCGGCAGAAATTCTCCGGCGGAGCGGCATCCAGAATAACGCCGGCGTAGCGCCGATGCAGGCATTCCTGCAGGAGCCGGCAGCACAGACCCTCCGGCGCCTCGGGATATGCGCCGCCCTCGTCCGACAGCATCAGCAGGCCGCCCCGCAGCGTGTCCGGCAGGGGGGAGGCCAGCAGCGTTCCGTCGGAGCCGAGGCGATAGCTCATGTGCGCCAGCTGCGCCGTGCAGGTCATGGCCTGCTGCAGCCGTCCGCTGTCCGCGGCTAAATAGAGATCCATAAGCGTCCCCCTTGCATTGCCCGCATGAAAATGCTACACTATGGCTACATTCTATGAGAGGAGCCTGAGGCGTATGTCTTTTTCTCTGATCCCCCATATTTTGCTGTCGTCTTATGACGATCTGACGCCGCAGATGCTCACCGAGCGGGGCATCCGGCTGCTGCTGTGCGATCTGGACTATACGCTGGCTCCCAAGTATGTTCCCCGACCCGACGAGGCGCTGCGGACGTGGCTGGCGGATATGGAGCGCGCCGGCGTGCGGGTGATGATCCTCTCCAACAACCGCAGCTCTGCGCGGGTGGAGCGGTTTTGCAGGGATCTGGGCATCGACTATGTGGGGCACGCGGGGAAGCCCTCCGTGCGGGGCTACCGGCAGGCCATGGAAAAGGCCGGCGTCACGCCGGCGCAGACGGCCATGCTGGGGGACAAGCTCCTCACCGATGTGCTGGGCGCCAACCGCAGCGGCGTGCTGGCGGTGATGGTGGAGCCGGCCGGCGGGCCGAAGGGGCTTTGGAACCATGTGCTGCACGGCTTGCAGCGGCCGTTCAAGGCGCTGTGCCGCAGCCGAAAGGAAGGGGAAACATGAACCATTTCGATAAAATAGCCGCAGCGCTCCCGAAGGAGGGGCTGGACGCGGTGCTGCTCACGGGGGAATACAACCGCTTTTATGCCAGCGGCTTTGCCTCCGCGGGGGCGGACGGCGTGGCGCTGGTGACGACGAAGGGAAATTTCTATTTCACCGACAGCCGCTACATCGAGGCGGCGGAGCGCGCGGTGGAAAACGCCGCCATCGGCATGACGCAAAGGGGGAAGGGCTATATTGCGTGGCTGAACGAGGCCATTGCACTCTCCGGCGCAAAACGCATCGGCTTTGAGGACGAGAGCATGACCGTGGCGGAGCACAGGCTCTACAGCGAGAAGCTGGAGGGGGAGCTGGTGCCGGCCTCCGGCTTTATGCACCGGCTGCGTGGGCAGAAGGACGCGCAGGAACTGGAGCGGCTGGAGCAGGCGCAGCGCATTGCGGAAAAGGCACTGACACAGATCCTGATGGAGCTGCGGCCGGACGTGACAGAAAAGGAGATCGCGGCGAGGCTGCAATATCTCATGCTGCATTTCGGGGCGGAGAAGATGTCCTTTGATCCCATCGTGGCCAGCGGCCCCAACGGGTCTATGCCCCACGCCGTGCCCACGGACAGGAAGATCAGGGAGGGCGAATTCGTGACCATGGACTTCGGCTGCGTGTACGGGGGCTACTGCTCCGACATGACCCGCACCGTGTGCGTGGGGCAGCCTACGGAGGAGATGCGGCAGGTGTACGACGTGGTGCTCTCCGCCCAGCTGGCGGGCATCGCCGCCGCACGAGCGGGAGCCGCCGGAGCGAAAATTGACGGCGCTGCCCGACACGTTATCGAGCAGGCAGGGTACGGCGAATTTTTCGGGCACAGCTTCGGCCACGGGGTGGGGGTGGAGATCCACGAAAGCCCCAACGCATCGCCGGCAAACGACAAGCCTATGGCGGCGGGGAGCGTCATTTCTGCCGAGCCGGGGATCTATCTGCCGGAGCGGTTCGGCGTGCGCATCGAGGACGTCATCGTGCTGACGGAGGACGGATGCCGGAACATCACCAAGGCGCCGAAGGAGCTTTTGTGCCTGTGAGCACGAAAAAATGCAATGAAATGCAACAAAACACTTGCCAAACGGACAGATTTCATATAGAATATATACGGCCTATTCGGCGCATATTATAATTTCGAGGAAATGAGAGAGAAATTTCCTCATACATAGGAGGAAAAAGACTATGGCAACTATTACCGCAGGCGATTTCAGAAACGGTAAGACTTTTGAGATGGACGGCAAGATCATGCAGGTGGTGGAATTCCAGCATGTGAAGCCCGGCAAGGGCGCTGCTTTCGTGCGCACCAAGATGAAGAACATCGTCACCGGCGCCGTCACCGAAACTTCCTTCAACCCCACCGCTAAGTTCGAGGAAGCCTTCGTGGAGCGCAAGGACATGGCCTACAGCTACAACGACGGCGACCTGTACTACTTCATGGATCAGGAGACCTATGACATGATCCCTCTGGGCAAGGATCTGCTGGGCGACGCTTTCCGCTTCATCACCGAGAACACCGTGTGCAAGGTGCTGAGCTACAAGGGCAACGTCTTCGGTCTGGAGTGCCCCAACTTCATGGATCTGGAGGTCACCGAGACCGAGCCGGGTCTGGCCGGCAACACCGCCACCAACACCCTCAAGCCCGCCACCGTGGAGACCGGCGCTGAGGTGAAGGTGCCTCTGTTCATCAACATCGGCGACAAGATCACCATCGACACCCGTACCGGTGAGTATCTGTCCCGTGCAAAGTAAACTGGAAACGACAGCGGTTCAGAAAGGAGCGCAACATGGAAATTTCTGAGAAGGTCGCATATCTGAAGGGTCTGGCCGAGGGGCTGGCTCTGGACACGGAAACCAAGGAGGGCAAGCTCATTGCCGCCATCATCGACGTGCTGGACGAGATGAGCATCCGCTTTGAGGACATCGACGACAATCTGGTTGACCTGGAGGACGGCCTGGATGCCGTGAGCGACGACCTGTCCGAGGTGGAGGAAGCCCTCTACGAGATGGACGAGGACGACGAGGAGCTGGACGACGACGCCGAGTACTTCGAGACCACCTGCCCTGTCTGCCAGGAGGAGATCGTCTTTGACGAGGACACCCTGGACAGCGGCGAGATTCGCTGCCCCAACTGCGGCGAGAAGCTGGAGTTTGACCTCAGCGATCTGGCCCGGGCCGAGGACGACTACAACGACGAGGACTGACCGACTGCATGAAAAGGGGAGACGCTGCCGCGCCTCTCCTTTTTTCTGATCCGGCTAAAATTCCATCGGAATTTTATGCCAAAGGGCTTGCAGCCTGCTGCGCGCATAATTTTTGCGCAGAGCGCAAAAATTCCACACTTGCAGTCTGAGAGGTATTTTTCCCCACGCACATGTCGCGGTGAAAAATGATTTTAATTTTTCGCGTCTGCGGACGCGAACTCTGCGAGGCTTTTTGGACGCGAGATTTGAGAAAATTTTTTGTTTCCAGAGGAGAATACCATGAAATATACCACCACTGTGGCCGATTATCTGACCTGGCGGGGGGATGTGCCCTTTGCCGTGGATCCTTTTAACGAGGTGGATAATCTGGTGCTGTGCATCATTTCCTATATCAATTTCCGGCGGTTTCCGGAGCTGTGCACCCGCAACCCGCGGGAGGCGGTGCTGCTGCGGGACATCAGCGCAAGGCTCACGGCGGAGGACGAGCAGCTGGGGCTGTCCCAGCTGGACTACATACCCGTGGTGCAGCAGGCGGCGCAGACGGAGCGGTTTAACGAGGTACGGATGTTCGCCTTTGAGGATCGCAGCGACGAGGAGACCCAGATGCAGTTTGCAGCCGTTTCCTTCCTGCTGCCGGATAAGTCCGTGTTCGTGGCCTTTCGGGGGACGGACACCTCTCTGGTGGGCTGGAAAGAGGACTTCAACATGAGCTATCTGGAGGCCGTGCCGGCGCAGGTGCGGGCGGCGGAGTACACGGCGGAGATCATGAGGCTGTGCCGGCTGCACAAGGTGCGCATCGGCGGACACTCCAAGGGCGGCAATCTGGCGGCCTGGGCGGGGCTGCACCTGCCGAAGCGGGACTACGGACGCCTGCTGGCGGTATACAACAACGACGGCCCGGGCTTCAGCCGCAGCCTGACGGAGCTGCCGGAGTTTGCGCTGCTCAAGGGAAAGCTGCACACCTATATTCCGGAGTCTTCCATCGTGGGGGTGCTGCTGGAGCACTGCGAGGAGTACACCGTCATTGCCAGCACCGCCCGCTCCATCATGCAGCACGAGGCGCTGTCGTGGTGCACGGAGCGCAACCGGTTCATTCATCTGGAGGAGCGCTCGACTATGGGACGCCGCTCCGACGACGTGCTGCGGGACTGGATCGGATCCATGACCCCGCAGGAGCGCAAGGACTTTACGGACGCTTTTTTCGAGATCCTCAGCATGGGCGGCAAGGCGCGCACGCTGGAGGACGTGCAGGAAATGGGCCTGGGCGGCGCTGTGGCGCTGGTGAAGGAGTATGCCGGCGCGGACGAGAAGACGCGGCGCATTCTGGCGGAGATCTTCAAGCGGCTGGCCGTGGACATCGGCGGGGAGGTGGCCTCCTCGGCGCAGGACGGGCTGAAGCACGCCACGGGCTTTCTGAAGAATCTGGGGCGGAAAAAACCGGAAAAATAAGAGCCGCACGGGGCGGCGGAGCTATGCGGCACAGGGGGAAGGCGAAAACGCTTTCCTCCTGTTTTTGCTGCGGAGAGGTATGCATTTACGCTAAAAAATAATTGAATGTTTATTGAATTTATAAAAGAGTTCTGCTATAATATGGGTATCTATATGGTGAGAAACGCAAAGCCTTCGGCGGGGGTCGGAGGCGGTGCGAGGGCAATGGGTGAAAGATGGGAGGAATGCGCGTGAAAAAGAGATGGCTGAGTGTGCTGCTGGCGCTTGTTATGGCGCTTTCACTGGTGCCGGTGCAGGTGCAGGCTCAAAAGTCGGAGATAGCTGAGGGCGAATGGGAAAACATCCGGGTGAATAACACGAAGGTGGCTTTTGGCGGCCATGAGTGGTGGGTCATCGGCGACGGAAAAACGGGCGTATTCCCCCAAGAGGGGCACCTGACGCTTTGGGCAGCCAATCCGGACGCGGAATTTGCGGGTGTGTTCTACCGCCGGGGATACAGTGAGGAACAGGAGAATACCAAGAGGTATCGGCCCAACAGGGATTATCCCTGGGTATATTATGTCAAAAATCCCAGCGGAATGAAGGGCTGGAGCAAGCCTGCAGAGTACGCCGGGAGCACCCTCCAGCTCAAGATGGAGGAGATGGTCAACAACCTGTCGGCGATGGAGCGAAACCTCCTGTATGCCCGGACGCTGACCGCAAAAAATGACGACATTATCGGACAGGATGCGAAAGAGCAGAGGTATTGGGTGCTATCCACATCGGAGTATTACAGTATCCATAATATACCTGTGCGGACTTGGGAGGACGAAGTACGCTATCTGCATTATTGGGCCCGTGATGCAGATGATAGCTTTGGGATGAGGGCGCATGTTCTATGGGGCAGCGGCGTTTTGGAGCCATGGACAGACCCTTATTTCAACTATGTGTACATAGACAACTGGGCCCGTCCGGCGACAACGATGTCGCTGAAGAATGTGGCGTTTGTCTCCCGGGCGGATGAAAACGGCAAGTCGGCTGCCACGGTGGGCGGCGGACTGGTGAAGGCGACTTGGCCTATGGGCACGCTGAAATACACCATGAAAAGCGATGCCCTGAAGCTGAAGGTCTACGCTGCGGAGCAAGAAAACACAGATGCGCTGCGCATTGCCTATTCCGACGCCACCGTGGGACCGAATATGTATATTTCCTGTGCGGTAAGGAATGAATGGACGGGCGAGCTGTACTATTACGGAAAACTGGCTGACTGCTCTAAGAGCGGCAGCGGCACGGCCGAGATCAGGATCTGGCGTACGGGAAATATGCCGGAGAATGTGGTCGTGGAGATCTTTAGCGAACAGGCCAACGGCGATCTTTACACGGACTTTTGCAGCGAACCCATTATCATGAAGGCGGTGGTAAAGAACCGTAATACATGGACCATGACGGACTTCTCCGGGGAGACGCACACCCACCAGTGGGACCAGGATAACTGGACTGCGGACGACGAATACCACTGGCACGACTGTAAGGCGGCCAACTGCCCCCTGCGGGAGAGCAACTATCGCAAGGATGGCTATGACTGGCATCGGTATGACCAGAAGGAAGTGAAGTGGGAGTATAAATACGATGGGCCCAAGTGCGACAGCCCGGCGCTGTATTTCTACTCCTGCAAGTGCGGAAAAGCGGGTACGGAGATGTTCACCGTGGGTGAGGCGAGGCACTTCTGGAGCGCTTGCCTCCAGATAGAGGGCGACCGGCACCGGCGGAAATGTTGGAACTGCGACCTGGTGGACATCAGCCCCTGTTACGGAGGCTATGCTACCTGCAGATACAGAGCGGAGTGCGAGGGGTGCCTTGAGCTTTACGGCACGGTGGATCCCAACAACCACACCGGCTCCTGGAGCTGGGTGAAGACCGCCGAGACCCACGGGAAATACTATAATTGCTGCGGCGTCACGGTGGAGGTGGAGAAGCACGTCTGGGAGAACGGCGCGTGCTCGGCGTGCGGCTATCCCTGCGACCACACCGGCGGCACGGCCACCTGCACGAAAAAGGCAGTGTGCGTCAGCTGCGGCGTGGAATATGGGGATCTGAACGCTGAGAACCATGATCCGGCGGCGGAGTGGACGCAGACGGACGGGAAGCATTATCACATTTGCAAGAACGGGTGCGGGACGCATTTGGAAGAGGCGGCCTGCTCCGGCGGGACGGCCAACTGCATGAAGAAAGCGGAATGCGACGTCTGCGGCGGGGTGTATGGGGAGGTTGATCCCAATAAGCATGACCCGTCGGCGGAGTGGACGCAGGAGAACGGGAAGCACTATCACGTTTGCAAGAACGGGTGCGGGACGCATGTGGATGAGGCGGCCTGCTCCGGCGGCGGAGCCGATTGCCAGCATAAAGCCGTGTGCCGGATCTGCCAAAAGGAATACGGCGAGTTGGGGATGCACAATTTCAGCGAAAATCTGGGTTGGGCGGCCACCTGCACGGAGGACGGGCAGAAGGCGCACCGGATTTGCGCGGATTGCCGTCTGCTGGTTTTGATGGACGGAGAGAAGGCCACGCAGGAGGAGCTTATCATCCCCGCCACGGGGCACGACTGGGGCGAAGCGGAATGGATCTGGAACGAGGACGGAACCGCCGCCGCGGTGCGCTTTACCTGCAAAAATGACGGGACGCACATCGAGGAGCCTGCGGTGGATATGACGCACCGCACCACGCCTGCCGGATGCACCCGAGCAGGGGAAACGGTCTACACGGCCAAGGCGACCTTCGAGAACGGCCTGTATACGGACAGCCGCACCACGGTGCTGGACGCGCTGGGGCATGAGGTGACCCATGTGGCGGCGCTGGCGCCCACGGAAACGGAGGCGGGGCACACGGAACACTGGGTCTGCACCCGCTGCGGCCTGTATTTCGGCGACGAGGCACTGACGCAGCCCATCCTGCAGGAGGACACCGTTCTGCCCGCCACCGGCAAGGGGACGCCCACCACGGGGGACAGCGGGAACCTGACTCTTTGGGCGGCGCTGCTGGCCGTCAGCGGCGGAGCGTGGCTGGCTCTGCTGAGAAGACGGCGGGATCGGCAATAAAAAAGATTCATAAATGAAAAATCCGCCCCGAAGCTCCCTTTACAGGGAACGCTTCGGGGCGGATTTCGGCTGCTTTATTCGGCGGAACCGTGGTAATATTTTTTGGCGCAGAATTCACGGCGGATGGTGATGGTGCCCTCGTCCTCCATCCACGCGGCGAAGTTTGCAAAGTTCCGCTCCACCACGCTGAACTTCAGCTCGTTATGGGTGCGCACGTTTTCGCGCTTGCAGAACGCATAGATCCACTGGTCGAAGGTCATGCCGTCTGTGAGACAGTCCAGCATTTCCTGCGCTTTGCTCTCTATAAAGCGGATGTTTTCGCCGATGAGGTCGGTGATGTCCGTGAATACCTCCTTGTGCGCCACGATGTAGGCGGGGCAGTGGAGGAAATAGAGGCTGCGCTTGCTCTCCAGGTCGCGGGCGATGAACATGGAGGTGGGGAGCTTGGCCTCGTCGATCTGGGAGCGGCTGATGAGGCAGTCGCCGAGGTAAGCCACGCCATCGGGGGTGATGATGCCGATATGGCCGGCGCTGTGGCCGGGGAGCTGCAGGATGCCGAACTTTGCGCCGCAGAAGGTCAGCTCCGTGGCGTCGGCGGGGATGATGACATCGGCGATGAAGCACTCCTCCAGAAAATATTTCCGGCTGCGGCCGTAGGTCAGGGGGACATAGTTGGCGCGGTAGGCGTCGGGGTTCACGGAGATGCCCGCCTCGATAATCTGCGCGGCGGCTACGGCGCCATAGCGGTCCTGGAGATAGCGGACGTTGCCGGTGTGGTCAAAATGGGCGTGGGAACAGAGGATGCCCTTGAGCTGGAAGCGATTGTCCTCCAGCAGGTGGGTCAGGCCGCTGCGATCGAGCTTGGCGTAGCCCGTGTCCAGCAGGACTATGTCCGTGTCGTTCAGCTTATACAGCGGCAACAGCGCCGTGGCGCCCACGGCCACATAGGTGCCGCCCAGAACATGACGAAGCTCCATGATATACTTTACTCCTTTTTTAACTGTTGGGATTTTTTCATTTTGAAGAAACGGATTGCCGCAGCCGGTGCGCGCAACGGCTGCGCAATGACAGGCCGTTTATATAGTTTTATTATAGCCTTTGGGCGGAGAAAAACAAGAGCGGTGTTTTGCGAAAATTTCATTTACAAAAGACGGAAAATAAGGTAGAATACTATGGAGAATAAAAACAGGAGGATTCGTATGGACGAACCGAAATATAAGCGGGTACTGCTGAAGATCAGCGGAGAGGCGCTGGCGGGCGACAAGCACTTCGGCCTGGACTTTCAGGTCATGGGGCAGGTGGCGGACGTCATCAAGGAATGCGTGGAAATGGGCGTGCAGGTGGGCATCGTCATCGGCGGCGGCAACTTCTGGCGGGGCGTGAAAAACGGCGAGGGCTACATCGAGCGCACCCGTGCCGACCACATGGGCATGCTGGCCACGGCCATGAACTGCATGGCTATGGCGGACGTGCTGGAGCAGAAGGGCGTGGACGTCCGCGTGCAGACGGCGCTGGAGATCAAAGAAGTGGCGGAGCCTTACATCCGCGCCCGCGCCATCCGGCATCTGGAAAAGGGGCGCGTGGTGATCTTCGGCTGCGGCATCGGAAGCCCGTTTTTCTCCACGGATACGGCGGCGGTGCTGCGGGCGGCGGAGATCGGCGCAGACGTTATCCTGCTGGCCAAGAATATCGACGGCGTGTACGACTGCGATCCGGCCAAGTTTGCCTCGGCCAAGAAATTCGACTCCATCACCTATGACGATGTGCTGGCGCGGCACCTGTCCGTCATGGACAGCACGGCCACCAGCCTGTCTATGGATAACCACATCCCCGTGCTGGTCTTTGCCCTGAAGGATCCTTACAACATCATCCGTGTTCTGCGCGGAGAAAAAATCGGAACAATAGTGAAGGAGGCATAAAACCCATGCTGAAAGACGAATACAAAGTTTACGAGGAAAAGATGAAAAAGAGCATCGAGTCCGTGAAGGCCGATTTCGCCGCCGTGCGCGCGGGTCGTGCCAACGCCGCTGTGCTCAACCGCATTTCCGTGGATTATTACGGCACCCCCACGCCCATCCAGCAGGTGGGCAGCGTCGCATCCCCCGATCCCCGCTCTCTGGTCATCACCCCGTGGGACGGCTCCCTGCTGCGCCCCATTGAAAAGGCCATTCTGGAGTCCGATCTGGGCATCAATCCCCAGAACGACGGCAAGTGCATCCGCCTGTCCTTTCCCCAGCTCACGGAGGAGCGCCGCAAGGAGCTGGTGAAGCAAATCCATAAGTATGCCGAAAACGGCAAGGTGGCCGTGCGGAACATCCGCCGCGACGCCATGGACAAGTTCAAGAAGATGCAGAAGGCCTCCGAGATCACCGAGGACGAGCTGAAGCTGGCGGAAAAGGATATGCAGAAGATCACCGACGACAACTGCAAGGAGCTGGACAAGATCCTTGAAACCAAGGAAAAGGAACTGATGTCTGTCTGATGGGGCTGTTTTCCAGAAAAAACACGCATCATAAGGCGGGGCAGGTGGACAAAA
>OIXU01000352.1_pt1 | contig 16199 bp, 21 predicted proteins | sample 1587921 | NCBI WGS metagenome assembly OIXU01 (sample SAMN03283238) | human gut metagenome | biome: human-associated habitat; material: feces | host: Homo sapiens | place: Peru | collected 2012
AATCCACAGGAGGAGCAATTCGGGAATACCAGAAAACTTCTGGAGCAGCTGATCGGCAGTGACGCAGATATTCTGATCTGCACAAAGTCGGATCTTGTGGTACGGGATATTGATCTGCTGAAGAAGCTTGGACGAGTGACCGTTTCATGGTCGATCAACACACTAGATGAAAATTTCAAGAACGATATGGACTCTGCTTCGAGCATTGAGCGTCGTATCGCTGCTATGAAGCAGGTATATGAAGCAGGTATCCGTACAGTCTGTTTCGTATCCCCGGTATTCCCAGGTATCACGGACTTTGAAGCCATCTTTGAGAGGGTAAAGAATCAGTGCGATCTGTTCTGGCTTGAAAACCTCAATCTTCGGGGTGGCTTCAAAAAGACGATTATGGATTATATCGCCGGAAAACATCCTGATCTTGTGCCGCTTTACGATGAGATCTATAACAAGCATAACCGCAGTTACTTTGAAGCGCTTGAAGTAAAAGCTGAGGAAATGGCTAAGAAGTGTGATTGTCCCTTTGTGGATAATGAAATGCCTTATGGCAGAGTTCCGCAGGGACATCCGGTGATCGTAGATTATTTCTATCATGAGGAAATCCGAGGGACAGAGAATACAGGAAAAAGAAACCGTTAAACAGAAATTGACCGAGCTCTTTGAACGAGGGAGACTCCTTGGCCTGTGGTATGACTCATCGTATTTGGTTATTATCCTGTCACGTTTCGCTCAGATAACGTAGTTTTTCTACGAAAAGAAAAATTAAATTTGTAAAGAAATCAGTAGTGGAGTGATACAATAAAATGTAACTGCGATTTTGGAAAATCTATAAAATCCGCTTATTTCATGGTATAATTGCAATGTTTAATTTACATTTAGGAAATTTGGAATTACATTATGGAAAACATAAACCTAACCCCACTTCTAAAATCAATCTTCGACTACGACCCGGACGGTCCTAACATGTGTAAGACCGCTGGCGGTCGATGTTTTATAGAAAAGCGTTAAGAAAATTGCGAAAGCAATTTTTAGCTTATCCTGCAATTCATCTGATGGCGGTGCACGGCTACAGCCGGCTTATCGCGCAGATGGAAAACGTGGATGGGCATACGCTTTTTATAACGGAAGTTGCGGCGGATTCCGGTTTTAGAATTTTTAGTAAAACCGGAAAACGGCTGAGTCAAGACTTTAAGCGAGCGGAAGCGAACGTGTCTTGACCAGACGTATTTTATCGTGAACGTTATGGAAAGCTACTGCAAGCGTGAGTCAGTTCCGGCGATGAAAGCAAACGTGTTCAAGACCGCAAGCGGAAAATATCTTCTGGAACAGATGTTTGAAAAGTCCTTTCCCAATTAAAAATTTTCCTTTCAGAATGACTGTTTTTTTAGTATATTTTAAGTATATTAAAAAACTATATCGGGGGAAAAATGTCTAGTCCGCAAATCCAAAATGCCTTGCAAACTGTAAATCGCCTTGTTCCGCTTGTGGAAGATGCAGAGCGTCATTTTAAAAGCGCACGCAACTGGAGTTTTCTTGATGTTTTAGGCGGCGGCTTTCTGACTGATTTGGTTAAATACCACAAGTTGAACAAAGCCAGCGATTCCATGAACGAAATAAATTATCTTATGCAAAAATTGAGCCGTGAACTTGGAAGCCTTGAAATCCCTAACGATTACAGAATGCAGCTCGGCGGCTTTCTGACATTCGCCGATTTCTTCTTTGACGGCGTTTTCGTGGACGCATATATGACTTCAAAAATCATGAACAGCCTTGACGAAGTGCAAAAACTTAAAGAAAGGCTTTATATTTTGAAGTCAAAACTGGAACAGATGTAAAAAATTGAACAGAAACATGACAAATGTTTAAAGCCTCAAAACTAATAAAAAATCTAATATTTCTTCTGCTCTTTATTTCTTCAGTTTCTGCCCATACGGAAGAACAATCTCTTGCAGACCCGCAAAAGCCGGGGCAATCACAGGAAATTCAAACTCCCAGCCAAGAAATTCCGCCTCTTCAGCAAAAACAAAAAATCTCATTTTTCAATTCCCAGAATTTCAACTTCAAAGAAAAACGGATTTTTTCACTGGACACAGCATATCTTCTTTCCGGCTTAAAAAATAACGGCTGGGGCTTGGGGCTTGGCTACGAGCAGCTTGTGCTTCCGTTCCTTTCCATAAAAAGCGATTTTTCCCACTTGACAATTTTCCCCACAAGTTACGACCTAACCATAACAACAGTCGGAATTTCTTTGAACGCATTTTATTATCCACTCAATAAAGGTCTTAATTTTCTTTACGTCGGGTTCGGCTGCAGAACAGATTTTCTTATGTACTCAGGCGACGACGTTCCGTCCGACCACAAAAAGGACTCTTTAATTCGACTTGCCCCAAAAATCGGCTGGAAACAAAGCATTTACGACTACGTCCTTGTCGATATTTATTACAGCTACCGTTTTTCTGTTTTTTCCAGCGACTTGCCAGATTCAGTCGCAGACATCAAAAGCAACGGAAACGGATTCGGCGTAAAGTTAAAATTTAACCTTCAAAAAATATTCAAGGCAGTTTTCAGAAGATAGAATTCTGGGGCATCCGGCAAGAAGTTTCTGCCAGGCTTTTTACAGGTTTTCTTTAAAAACTCGTATAATATAGAAGAAAAACTTATTAAAAATGTTGAAGACGCAGCTCCGCTTGTTCGGAAAGATTTGGTTCAATGCGAAGAAGGAAAAACTGAAATCACAGTCTTCGGAGTTCCGCGCATTTTGAAAGCCGGCCAGATAATTGTAATGCAAAAAAATGTTTCACATTCGCTGAAGGCGCTTACAAAATTAAAAATTAAAGATGATTTTGACGGTTGTAAAATAACAGCTTATTATGCAAGATTGACAAAGTATCAATTTGCATTAAAATAAATCTGTGTTAAATAGAAGATTTTTGCTGGCATCCTTGTTGATTTCTTTGTTTTCCTTTGGATTTTTAGTTTCATGCGATTCGGTTTCATGCGATTCAGTTTCATGGGCAGAGGAAAACTCTGAATATATAAATTCAATAACATCAGAAGAATTTCAGTCCGTGGAGGAACAAAAGCTTGCGGATGAAGCCTGTGCTCCGACAAACGGTTTCTATAATTGCGGTTTTTATGATAAGAAAATTCTGGATGCAATCAATAAATACATAAAACAAAGACGCCCGGATTCCATCATGTACTATGATTTGGGCTTGCATAAAATCTGCATAACTCATTCAAAAAAAATGGCAAATAAAAAGCAGATTTTTAATATAAATGTGAAAAAAATATCTGCTGGCTATAAATTCGTTGCTCAAAATGTTGCTTTTAGCAAGATTATGACTATGGATGATGCTGCAGTCGATGAAATTGTAAATCTTTGGGCTTCAAATTCCCGAACCAGAAAAAATCTTGAAAATCCAGATGTGAATTGGTTTGCTGTCAGCAGTGTAAATAAGTCTGGAGCAAATAATGTCAGCGACGGTTGTTATTACACTTTGATTCTTGCAAAAAAATGATAGAACACGGCTTTGTTGTAAAAACAATGGAGCACAAAATCAAGGGCTTTGTCTCAAAAAATGCCCCAGGCGACAGCGACTCTGTAGCAGTTGTCAAAGTAAATTGTAATAATTTAAGTTACATCAAAAATCTGTTAGAATCGGCGTATGAAAATAAGCAGCAAATTTACGGTGGCGGTTCACACGTTGTTGTGCATTTACCGTTTTAACAAAGAATACAAGGTTACCTCGGATTTTATTGCCGGAAGCACGGGCGTAAATCCTGTGATTATACGGCGGACGCTCATTTCGCTCAAGGCGGCGGGTCTTGTGAACGTTGCGGCTGGAACTGGCGGAGCTGAGCTTGCGGTAAAGCCGGAGGATTTTACACTTTTTGACATTTACAAAGCTTCGGGCAGCATGGAAGAAAATATTTTTGGTTTTCACGAGCAGCCGAACCCCGCGTGCCCTGTCGGCGGAAACATTCACAGCATACTCGACTCCCACCTTGCGGACGCACAGAAAGCGTTTGAGCAAAAGCTTGCGACGGTAAAATTTTCCGACCTTGCGGCAGAACTAAAAAAGGCGGAATCTGCGGAGAAATAACAGATTGGCGTTCCCACAATGCTTTGCATACGTGGCGGTCCGGCAATCACCTCCGGCGCTTGCCGTCGCTATGTCCGCAACTTGCTGCGCGCGGTCCTCACTTTGTTCGGACTGCCTCCGGCATTGCTCCCAGCGCTACCGCATCCGCCTAAAAAAATTCCTTTAGATTTTCTAAAACTTCCATATCCGCAGGAAGCCATTTTACACTTTTAAGCTTTTCTTCGGAAAGCCATGCCGCGTTCTCGTGCTCAAGCAGAGTAAGCTTCCCGGAAACAATTGAGCACAAAAAACATTCCATTGTCAGATGAAAAGCAGGGTAGTCGTATTCAACCTTGCAAATCTTGCGTTCTGCCCGGATTTCCGTCGCAAGCTCCTCGCGTATTTCCCGCACAACCGCCTGTTCCGCGCTTTCTCCATCTTCAATCTTTCCGCCCGGAAACTCCCACCAGTCCTTCCATTCACCGTAGCCACGTTGCGTTGCAAAAACCATCTTTTCGCCGCCAGCCGCAGTACGGAAAATTACCGCCGCCGAAACGTGGATTTGCTTATTGTTCATATTATTTCTTCAATATCATTCAAAAGCCGAATCAAACTGTGTCCCATAGCTTTTGCGAGGTTTACAGGAACTGCATTTCCAATCTGCTTGTACTGACTTGAAAGGCTTCCTGAAAAATTCCAAGTGTCAGGGAATGTCTGAATTCTAGCGTACTCACGGATTGTAAGAGGCCGGGTTTCTGTCGGATGACAGCGTTCTGTTTGCTTTTGGGCTGGAGCGCATGTCAATGTCAGCGAAGGCTCATCAAGTGAAAGTCTGCGGGCCATTCCTGTTTTTCCACCTGGCAAATTGTAGCTTCCTTTCATATATTCTTTCTGCAAATTTTCCGGCAAGTCGCGCCAATCGCCGCCCTCAGGAACTTTTGAGAGAATTTCAGCTTTTCTTTTCGGATATTTTTGACCGTCACTTTTAGGAACATCACAGTTATAAAGCTCACCTTTATAAAAAGCATCTTCTAAAGTAAGAACCCGATAATAAGGGCTTGGCCAATGAAATTTCACCTTGTCTGCAAAATCTTTTTTGATTCCTACAAGAAAAATTCTTTCGCGTTTCTGCGGAACTTTGTACATCACAGCTTTTAGAACTCGTGGTGGAACTAAATAATATCCCAACTCATCAATCACTCCTGAAATGACCTTGAAAGTCCATCCGTTGTCATGGGATAAAAGTCCTTTAACATTTTCTCCAAGAAAAACTTTCGGTTGGGTCTCCTTTATTGCACGGGCAAGCTCAAAAAACAAAGTTCCTCTTGCGTCATCAAATCCTCGCTGATTTCCTGCATACGAAAAAGCCTGGCACGGAAAACCGCCGGAAAGAAAATCAATTTTTCCTCTGTAAGGAGAAAAATCCACATTGTGAACATCGCCCTCAACGACATTTGAATCTTTGAAATTTTTTCGCAGTGTTTCCGCCGCGTCATGGTCAAACTCGTTCATCAAAATTTGATTGAATCCAGCTTCATGAAGGCCAAGCGCCAGTCCGCCTGCGCCTGCAAAGAGTTCTATAGAATTATATTTTCTTGCAGGAATGATTTTCTCCTCTTTTTCCCATGAGGACTCGTTCATCATCTTAATTTCAGGAAAAGGAAGTTTTTTTGAGTCAAAATAAGAATAAACACTGTCCTTTTTTTCAGGAAGAATTTTTCCTGTTTTAATCCATGCCCCGACAGTGGCGTTTGAAACTCCGAGTACGCTCGCGAGATTCGTTGAATTTATAAGATACACAGAACTATTCATAGATTCTCAAAACCCTCGTAAGTTTCAAATGAAAGAAGATAAAGGCTTTTCATAACATCAGGAGACAGAGCTTTCAACTCGTCAAAAACAGTGTTGCTGCTTTTTGCAATTTCTCCGCTTTGTATCACATCGTCAAGAATCTGCGGAAGTGTCTTGCACAACTTGAAAAACGCATCTGTCTGACCAAAAACAATCTCGTAGAATTCATCCATTGAGATTCTTCTGATTTTCTGATGGGCAAACTGCTTTCCGTCAACCGAGACTGTCCATGGAATATCCTGTGATTTTTTTGCGATTACCTCAACGAGATAGCAGGTCGCTCTGTCGTCCTCAAGAAGTTTTTTCTGCATTTTAAGATATGTTTTCTGAGCCGCTGCAGAATTCATTGTGTTGTGCTTGTTCTTTACTTCGCAGAAGATATGTTTTTCATGGTTTGTAACGTCAAATCCGTCGTCCGTGCCGTTCGCTGGAACTTCCCAGCCGTTGCCTGCCAGTTTGAACATATTCTGATGAAAATATCCGATGTGGTTTGAATTTGTCTTGTCTATCTGACGGATACATTCCGCCTCGATGGTTTCCTGAATTGTCTGGTTGTAGACTTTGGAGTCAAAAGTGAGCTTTATAGGGTCGATAAGATTCTTGTTGAACGATGAGAGATTTATCTCGTAGCGGTATTTCTGAACCGTTTCTTTTACATGATTGAAAATCTGCTCGTCTGTGATAAATCCGAGATTGTAGTTTTGCATTTGGTCTCCGGTAAAAAACAAGTTTATTATATATTATTTTTTTGAAAAATTCTATTAATGAAAGAATAAACAAATGATTTACATTATATAACGTATAAATAAAAATATTTTACATTACAAGAGAAATATAGTAAATCTATTTAATCTATTTAATAAAAATGATATCACGATGGTATTCAAGATATTCCTTTAATGGTGTTGTAATTTTCAAGTCAAAATATGTGTTTTCAAGCAATGAAAACTTTTTTCGATCCGCCTTTTTTACAGAATTTGAAATTTCAATTTTTCCAGAATTTTCAAATGTTATCAAACCAAGATCAAACATTTTATCGTAGAGAGAACTTAGTAATAGTCCATTTTCAGAATCTAATCTTTCTGTATTATTGCTTACGCTCCATGGCTTGACATGACTTGCAACAAGAAGTCTGCTGTCACTTATTCCCGAAATAATACACTTATGATATTTTGCAATTAGTTTATCACGAAAAATTCCTTGTCCTATCCTGGATTTTATGATTTCCAAGCTTTCCGTTGGGGTGATGTTTTTGTCATTTCTAATAGAATTTTCAATTTCATTAAAATCACTGTCTTTTTCTGAGATTTTTAAAAAATGCTGATATTGTTTTAATGAATTGCTATACATATTATTTCCGCGTTTGTTTTTGGTTATGAAAAAATCATTGTGAAGAATATTGAATATAGATATTTCAAATTCAGGCAAAGACATTTCCTCTATAGGTTTTGTTATGACCTTTTTCCTTTGCATATCTTTTGAAACTGCTCTTACTCCTGATTCATAATGAATGGCAGAGCTTGGTCTTGTTATCTGAAGAAAATCGTAAAAACTTTGCAGTAGAATCATTTTTCCGTAATTTTATTTGATAAAGATGTTTTTTTCCGCTCCAAAAAACGGACGTTTTACATATCACTTTTCCCCATTTGCGGTGTCCATAACGGATGATTTTTTTTGACAAGTCAGAATAGTTTTTACATAAAAAACTTGACAAACAGAATAAAAAATGTAAATTTTAAGTATAGATAACTTATATCGACTTATTTTGAGGTGATTTTATGATGAATGTAAGCGTAAGAATGGATAACACAACAAAGAAGGAGTTTGAAAAATTCTGCAAGGACGTCGGGCTTTCAATTTCCGGAGCGTTCAATCTGTTCGCAAAAAAAGTAATCCGAGAGCATCGCATTCCGTTTGAAATTTCTTCCGAAGACCCGTTTTACAGCGAGGAGAACCAGAAGCATTTGCTGAAAAACATTGAAGATATGAAAAATGGAATTAACTGTGCTGAGCATGAACTTATTGAGGTTTAAAACATGAAAAAAATATGGCATGACGAGGCTTGGGAAGACTATTTGACGCTCCAAACGACAAAAAACTTCTCAAGAAAGCAAACGCACTCCTAAAAGACATTGAACGTGGCGGATATGACGGAATCGGAAAGCCCGAACCGTTAAAAGGAAATCTTTCAGGCTATTACAGCCGCCGCATTGACGACTACAACAGAATTGTCTATAAAATAGAAAACAACATCATCGAAATCGTTCAGTGCGGAACACATTATCACGACTGAAAAAAAATCTTGCACACTCCTTAAAATTTTAAGTATATTCAAATAATGACGTACGGATACATTCGCGTAAGCACGGACAGGCAGACTGTAGAAAACCAACGGTTCGAGATTCAGGAATTTGCAAAACGGAACTCAATTTCTGTAGAAACTTGGATTGAAGAGACAGCGAGCGGAACGATTACGCCGGAACACCGCGAGCTTGGAAAACTTCTTGAAAAAATCCAAAAAGGAGACCTCATAATCTGCTCCGAACTTTCGCGGCTCGGAAGAAGCCTTTTTATGATAATGTCGATTTTGAACAAACTTATGGAAAAAGGCGCGCGTGTCTGGACAATCAAAGACGGTTACAGGCTTGGCGATGACATCCAGTCAAAAGTTCTGGCCTTCGCATTCGGGCTTTCCGCAGAAATCGAACGAAACCTTATCAGCCAGCGCACAAAAGAAGCCCTTGAACGAAAAAAAGCGGAAGGACAAAAACTCGGCCGGCCGCTCGGAACAGAAAACGCCTCCTCAAAACTCGACGGCGCAGAACTCGGCACAACAATAATGCTTCTTCAAGGCATCTCCATAAACCGGATTGCAAATCTTTACGGCGTCCACCGAAAAACCGTCCAAAAATTCATTTCAAAAAGACGCTTGGATTCATCAGAAAATATAACAAGAACACTTCAGCTCCTTGGCTAAAATTTTTCCGGGCGGCTTTTTTCCTCGCTTCACTCCGTTCCGCTCCGAAAAAATCAGGCTTTCCACACTTCTCTAACGGATTTGTTTTTATGCGATAAGCAAACCGTAGGTTTGCGAGTGTTCCAATCCCTGCCGCATCTGAACCGGGTTTCATGAAATTGCTTCACGATTTTGACGCAAGGGCATTTTCTTGTTATAATTCAGTTTTGAGAAAAATATGAATACAATGCAAACATCACAAAAAAACGAAGAAAATATCAGCACAAAAAACGTCCGTTTAAAGGATACAAAGGGGAAGGTTTTCCCCTCGCTTCAGCCTGCCGGGCAGTCTTTTGCTTCCCCTTCGCCTAGGGGCAACGCCCCTAAAGCCCCAAGAAAATCTACGGCAAATTATGCAGTTTTAGATGAATTTACAGACGGAAAAATTTTTGATGAAAATTATGCGCTTGCAAGTCATTATATTCAGCTTCAAGATTCTATTGCTGGCGAAAAATATCGTAAGATTCTTGAGCAAAACGGACTTGATGTTTCAAAGTTTCCAGAAACAGATGATTTCAATGCAAAACTTGATGTTCCGTTTGGTACACCAAAAAATCCATCGTTTACTTTTATTGATTTGTTTGCCGGCATAGGTGGATTCCGGCTTGCGATGCAGTCCTGTGGCGGGCAGTGCGTTTTTTCTTCCGAGTGGGACGATGCCGCAAAGCAGACTTATTTTGAAAATTACGGAGAAGTTCCGTTCGGCGATATTACAAAGCCGGAAACTAAAGATTTTATTCCTGAAAAATTTGATGTCCTGTGCGCTGGATTTCCGTGCCAGGCTTTTTCGATTGCTGGTTATCAGAAAGGATTTGCCGATGTCCGCGGAACGCTGTTTTTTGATGTCGCGGATATTTTGGAAAAGCATCGCCCAAAAGCATTTTATCTTGAAAATGTAAAAAACTTGAAATCGCATGACGAAGGGCGGACTTTTGCAAAGATTATGGATGTTCTGCAAAATCGGCTTGGATACATTGTTGGCTCAAAGATCATGAATCCGTGCGAATATGCGAATGTTCCTCAGAACCGGGAGCGAATTTTTATAGTCGGCTTTGATCCGAACCAAGTTGAGATTCCGCAAGAAAAATTTCACAATGGACAGTTTAATTTTCCTTTTCCAGAAAAAATTGAACTTACAAAAGACATTCATGATGTGATTGATGATTCTGTTGAATCAGAAAATTTTTTCTATAAAGAAAATCATATCTATTACGACAGGATGAAAGACGTGATAGTAAATCCGGACACAGTTTATCAGTGGAGAAGAGTTTATATCCGCGAGAATAAAAGCGGAGTATGCCCGACTTTGACAGCGAATATGGGCGAGGGTGGACATAATGTTCCGATTGTCCGCACTTCAAAAGGAATAAGAAAGTTGACGCCGGAAGAATGTTTAGGTTTTCAAGGCTTTCCTGTCAATATTAAAAATTCTTTTAGATTTCCGAACACAATTGCACAAAGCAAAAAATACAAGCAGTCAGGAAACAGCGTAACAGAACCGCTGATAGAACGCGTAGCAAGAAACGTAATTCAATTTGTGCGGGAGAATGAGAGATGACTCATACAGAAAAATTACTAAACTCAATTAAGCCTCTTAGAAATGAATATGAAGAATATTATGATGAACTTGTTTCTGTGTATTCTGCATATTCAAAATTTGATTCGGAATCTATAGACGAATATGTAAGAGATGTTTTTAGAAATTCAAATAGAGCTTTTTTTACGATTTGTTCAAAAGAATCATTTAATAATCTTTCTACAGAAGATAATTGGATTGATTCGATAATTTACACACCTTTAAATGATCATTCTCGTCCTTTTATGAAAAAAGGAGATATTGCTTTTTGTTATAGGCAAGGTCAATTCTCTGATTTAAAAGAAGCATTAACTATGCGAGGTATTTATGCCTTGGGATTTATTGCTTCTGAGCCAAAACTTTTATTTCCTGATAAAACAGACCATAATAAATATGGAGTTGCTATTTTATTTCCTTTTGGAATGAAAGAGCATTTGGAATTGAGAAATATTCAATTAAATCCTATTACTATTTCTTTGACGCCTTATAATGGTAATAGAAATGATGCGTTGCAATACATTCCTGAAAATGAATACTCAAAATCATTATTGGAACAAATTTGTCGAAAGAATCCATATTTAAGGAAATCAGTTGAAAATGTTATTGGGAAAAATATAGAAGATAAACCTTTACCAGATGAAATATGGAATATAAATCATAATATTTCAGAAAACTCTTACACCCCAAACTCCTCCCAAACCATCTACTACGGAGTTCCCGGCTGCGGAAAAAGCAACAAAATTGATGAAGAAACAATAAATACCTCTGATGAGCAGAAAATGCGGGTTGTGTTTCACCCTGAATACACAAACGCTGATTTTGTCGGGCAGATTTTGCCGACCAATGTTGATGGAAATGTTGAATATAAGTTCCGACCCGGACCATTGTCAAAAATTTTAAGAAGAGCTTATCTCCATCCTGATAAAAAGTATTACCTGATTGTTGAAGAAATTAACCGTGGAAATGCGGCTGCGATTTTTGGAGAATATTTTCAATTGCTTGATAGAATTGCTGCTAAAAAAGAAGTTCCTGCTAATGGTTATACTTATACAGAAGGTTGGAGCAGTTATTCTATAGAAAATGAATTTATAAACTGGTATATCCGTGAAAATTTGTATGCCGATGTAAATCATAAATTGCAAAATGAAGACGATGGAATTGCAAAAAAATCTGATGATGAAAGTCAGAAAGCCATTGAAATAGGAAATCTTCATTTTTCAGCCAACACAGGAATCCGTCTTCCTCCAAACCTTTCAATCCTTGCCACTATGAACACAAGCGACCAGAATGTTTTTATATTGGACAATGCTTTTCAGCGCCGCTGGGATATGGTTCTTGTTAAAAATGAATTTGGTGATGATTCTAAAAATCAAAGAGATGCACGAATTGCAGGATCTAAAATTACTTGGGAAAAATTCCAGGAAGTAATCAATGAGAAAATCTCGCAGTTTTCTAAGGAAAATAATTTTTCAAGCATGATAGACAAGCGGTTCGGCTGTTGGTTTGTCAAAGCTGTTCCTGATAAAAATGATGCAAATGAAAAATATATTATCACTGAGGATTCATTCAAAAACAAAATTCTGAAATATCTCTGGGACGATGCGTTCAAATTCTGCCACGAAGATGTTTTTGAGGATGCTGATAATTTTGAAGCTCTGCTCGAAAAAGTAAAAATGGATAATCCAGACTTCGGGGTTTTCAAGAATGTTGATTTTTCTGCTGAGAAATCAGAAAAATCTGAGTCACAGCACAAGATTTGAGTTTTAACTATAATTTTTCAAAGAAATGTAATATACTGTCGATATGGATAAACGAAAACTTTTACGGGCTGCAAAAATTCTCAAAGATGCCGGTTGTACGGAAATCTACCTTTTTGGCTCTCAGGCGAATGGAAAGGTTGGTAAGAATTCCGATGTGGATTTGGGCGTAAAAGGACTTCCTGCACAAAGTTTTTTCGGAATCCATTATGATTTGGAAATTGCCTTGAATATGAGAGTTGATTTGGTTGATTTTGACTATCAGAAAGATTTCTTCTCTCTATTAAAACGTCATGGAGAGTTACAGAAGATTGGATAATTCTTGCAAAGAAAAAATTCTCCTTGAAATAGAGAAAATTGATAACCTTATTGAAAAATCTTCAGTTCTTATTAGTAAATGTAATATTTTAGAACCTGATTTTATAGAAGTGAATGCGATTGGTTCAGTACTTCATTCTTTTTATAATGGATTAGAAAGTATCTTTAAACTGATTTATAAAAGTTATAATGAAAAGTCACTTTCGTCTAGAATGTGGCATAGTGAACTTCTAACAGAAATGTTTAAAATCAGAAAAAACGGAACAACAGTTTTAAGTCAAGAACTTTTAAATGATTTAAAAGAATATCTTGGTTTCCGCCATGTCTTTCGTCATTCTTATGGTTACGAAATGGATTGGAATAGGCTTGCTCCATTGTTTAAGAAAATGCCTATTGTATGGAACAATGTAAAAAAGTGCATTTTAAATTTTACAAATCATGAAAGTAATGCAAAGTAGTAAGAAGCAAAAATCAAAAAATTCCCTTTCCTCCTGCTGCGTTTATTTTGGCGAAGATAAAAGTGATGCCGAAAGCCTTTCTGAAAAATTTGTCGGACTAAAGTGTACTGACGGAAAACTGAAAATCTATTTCCCTGTGGGCTACAGAAAGCCCGACGAAAAAAATAATTCTCCTGCCGAAATAGAAAAAGAAGTCCGCAGAAACATTTTGAACCTTATTCAAATTCTGCGGAGATTCGGAGAAAAGGAAGATAATCTTTCTTTTGTGCCGCTGCCTGTAAAAAATCAAAAGGTGGATTTTCCGATCCATGCGTATCTTTTTATAATCCGTGATTTTTTGTCGAACGGTTATTATGTCCAGAAAGAAACGCTGTATTCAAAAAGTCCGGGCGGAAAAGTGAGCTGGAACCGCACAATAAAAAGTGTCAAGCCGCAGTTTTTGGATTTTCAGCCGTTTTATTTTGATTTTATAACTCAAAAGATAAATCACAGCCAGACCGAGCTGATTTCCCAAATACACAGATTTTGCGTCCACGAATGTTTTTCAAAGCTCGGATTTCTGTTTTCCGGTTTTATGCCCGAAAAACCGGAGTTCAAGCTGAACAAAAATCTTTTTGTTGCTACGATAAAAAAGGCGGTGGCTCAGACTTTCAACGAGAACAATCTGCTTCTTTTTAAGAGTATGCTGGATGTGCTGAATTTCCTTGATGAAAACTCTGAAAATAAGGAATTTATTTACGGAACACAAAATTTTCATATCATCTGGGAAAAAATGATTGACTGTATTTTCGGAGAATCAAAAAAGGAAAATTTTTATCCGAAAGTTTATTGGAAGCTTAAAAACGGAAATGGCAGCGAAGAGCGTTATTATTTTAAGACGGATGAAAAACGCAACACACTTCGTCCTGATACGATTATGATTACAAACCGCGGAAAAAAAGGGCAGAAAATTTTTGTACTTGACTCAAAATACTACCGCTACGGAGCGACTGGCATAAAAAATCATCTTCCGGACAGCGCGAGCATTGTAAAGCAGTTCGCCTATGCTGAATATATAGAAAAAAACGCTTCAATTCCAAACGATGTAAAAAACAACCGGACTGAAAATTCGATTTTCAATGCCTTTATTATGCCAGCCTGCACAGAACAAATCAAAAACATCGGCTATGCGAGCGCAGATTATATTTTGACGGAAAAAGATTTTTTCGATGTTTCCTGTGTTCCAGAAAAATCCTGGCATAAAATCCACGGAATCCTTCTTGACACTAAAACGATAATGGAACACGCCGCGAAAAAAGACAACGAGCTGATTGAGCAGCTTGCGGCGGCGATTGAAGAAAATCGCTGAGATATTATCCTTCAGAGCCCTCTTTATGTCTACGACTTTCTTAAAAACGAAGTTCTTACCGGAAGAATGTCGTGACTCTCCATATCTTTTGACTTTTCGTAAGGCTTTTTAGGTTTATTTTAGATTTTTCATATAGCATTGGTAATATCTTATTATTACATAAAGGAGATTTTTATGAAGATAAAGAAGATTATCGCAACACTCGCTGCGGTTTTTGCTCTTGGAACATCAGCTTTTGCGTTTGAGTGGTCAGAATGTTGGCAGAACTATGGTGGCGGAATCGAAAAGGGAGATATGATTCTTTCTGTCGGCCTTGGAGTGAACTACGGTGCTTTCACTTATTTGGGGGATGATGGCGGCTATTTTATTCCTAACATTCTTGCAGATTTTGAAATCGCACAGCCGATTTGGCTTCTTCCGTTTACGTTCGGAGGCTATTTAGGAGTTGACGGATATGGATGTAAAACAGGCAGTGACTATAACTCTTGGACAAGAACCAGTTTTGGTGGTCTTGCAAAATACCATGTTCAGCTTCCTGTAGAAAAGCTTGATGTCTACCTTGGTCTTAAGATGGGACTTTCAATTTGGAACAACAAATGGAATTATGACTATCCTGATGGGACAAATAATTCTGGTTCTGATTATAGTTGGTATTTTGACGGCAACTATGTTCTCGGCGCATCTTACTACTTCACTAATTTGATTGGTGTGAATGCAGAGCTCGGCTATCCATACACAAGGGTCGCTGTGGCGGTTAAGTTCTAGTTCTTTAACAATACAATCCGTACGTACATCGCGAAGTTTTCTTTGTCGTACGGATTTCAGAATGAAAATCCGCCGTGTGGCGGAAAACTTTTGCTTTATAAAAAAAGATGCAGATTTCCCTTGATTTCTGCATCTTTTTTATTTCTTTTACGGTCTTAATCCCATTCCGCCTTCAAGGGTGATTGTCTCGCCGCTCATGTATTTAAAGTCAGGGGAGGCAAGCTGTACGCAAACCCGGCCGATTTCTTTTTCTACATCGCCAAAATGTCCCATTGGCGGAGTTTTTACGTTTGCTTTGAATGCGTCCGGATATGCTTTCTGGAATTTTTCGAGCTGGGCTGTCCAGGCAAGCGGGCAGATTATGTTTACATTGATTCCGTCGGGCGCCCATTCTGTTGCGGCGACGCGTGAAAGTCCGCGGATTCCTTCTTTTGCGGCGGCGTATGCGCACTGTCCGTAGTTTCCGAATAATCCGGCTCCGGAAGCAAAATTAATCACTGTTCCTTTTGTTTCTTTTAAATATGGATAGCAGGCTTTCATATAGTAAAATGCCGCGTACAGTCCTGAATAAAGAGCCAGATTGAACTGGTCTGTTGTGTGTTCTGCAAGCGGAACTCCGGAAGCCGAGGCCTGGGCATTGTTTACAAGCACGTCAATTCTGCCGAATGTTTCTGCCGCCTGCTTTACAACGTCGTTTACAACCGCTTCGTTGTCCGCACCCGCGTTCACGTCCGCCTGCACGGCAAGAACCTTTATTCCGTATTTTGATTCAAGGTCGGATTTTGCGTCGTTTAATTTTTGAAGGTTGCGTCCTGTAATCACAAGGTTTGCGCCTTCTTTTGCGTATGCTGTGGCAATTCCGTATCCGATTGAACCGCAGCTTCCGTCGCTCAAAACCGCCTTTCCGCCGCCTGTTATAATTGCAACTTTATCTTTTAAAAATTCCATGGTTTCTCCCATAAAAAGTCAACGAGAAAATTTCAATTTTCGATTTGACTTTTTATGCCCATTCGCAATGAAATGAGAAT
>OIXU01000353.1_pt1 | contig 16192 bp, 14 predicted proteins | sample 1587921 | NCBI WGS metagenome assembly OIXU01 (sample SAMN03283238) | human gut metagenome | biome: human-associated habitat; material: feces | host: Homo sapiens | place: Peru | collected 2012
ATTACACGCATTTTTCCTGTCGCAAGAACCGGCTTCAAGAGGTTGGCCGCGTCGATGTTCGTATTTCCGTTTGTTCCCGCGCCCATAATCATATGAATTTCGTCTATAAAAAGGATTGCGTTTTTCTTTAACACAATCTCATCAATAACCGCATGAAGACGCTCCTCGAAATCTCCGCGAAACTTTGAGCCCGCCAGAAGAAGTCCGATGTCCAGCGAAAAAATCTTGCTTTCCTTTAATTCCGCCGGAACGCGGCCTTCCACAATCCGCTGGGCAAGCCCCTGGGTTACAGCCGTCTTTCCGACTCCCGCATCTCCAACATGAAGGGGATTATTTTTTGCGCGGCGGCATAAAATCTGGATAGTACGCTCAATTTCTTCCTCGCGGCCGATAAATTTATCATAGCTTCCCTTTGCCGCCTCTTTTGTCATGTCAACGCAAAATCTTTCCAGCGCCGACTTACGCCCCTTGCCGGCCTGCCCCTGAGAATCAAAAGCCGAAGAATTTCTGTAATTATCCTGCTCCATTGCCTCCGCGGCATTTTTCATGCGCGAAATAATCTCCAGAAGCTTCATGCGCTCCGTTCCATTCCTTAGCAAAAAAAACGAGCAGTAGTTTTTCTTTTCATCAAGCATGCTGACCAGAACATCCGGAACGTCAACAATTGAGCGGTTGCTTGAAACGCAATGAAAAACAGCCCGGTTCATCACAGACTGAAAGCCCAGCGTTTCCATCGGATTTTTATCCGGATTTTCAGAGAGATTCCGGCAGGAAGGAACCCTTGTCTGAAGGTAATCCATCAGGTTTTGCTTCAAGGATTCAATCTTGCATCCGGCTGAATCAAGCAGCTCGCAGACCTGGTCCGATTCCAGCGCGGCAAACAGAAGATGTTCCGGTGTAAAAAATTCATGCTCCGCCTTTTTTGCGGAAAGCAGCGCCTCTGAAAGAATTTTTCCAAGCAAAGAACTTATTTTCATGTACGCTCAACCTCTATTCTAAGCGGAAATCCTCTTTTTTTAGCACGGGCAGTCGCCATGCTTGCGCGAGTAACCGCAATATCATAAGTATAAATACCGACCGTCTCTCTTCCAGAATTGTGTATCGATTCCATTATAAAAACCGCATCCGGTTCAGATTTATGAAAAACCTGCATTAAAATTTCCACAACAAAACCCTTTTCTGTAAAGTCGTCGTTGTAAATAACAACTCTACATTCAGGCGGCTCTTCAAATTCAAAGCCTTCCGCAACTCCGGTATTACGATTTTCTGAAACAATTTGATCTGACATAATTTTAATATAAAGAAAACCTCTAAAAATTTCAAATTTCAGGCGCAGGACAAAAAATGCAATAAACAATAAATTTATAATCTGATACAATAATAGCATGAATAAAAGAAATTTTCTTTCAAATTTTAAAATAACTTACAATGCGCCTGCGACTTTAACATTCGCGCTGATTTCCGCCCTGGTTCTTCTTTTTGACACAATTTTACACAACACCCTTATTCCTGCGTTCTTTACCTGCCCTGGCGCGACTTCCGAGCCGGCGTTCAACCCTTCAAATTTTCTTGACTACCTAAGGCTTCTGCTGCACATCTTCGGCCACAGCAACTGGAATCATTTTTTAGGAAACATGGCATTCATCCTGCTTTTAGGTCCGGTCATAGAGGAACGCTACGGCTCAGGACTTCTTTTTTTAATGATGACAATAACTTCTTTAGTAACAGGAGTTTTAAACGTGTGCTTCAGTCCTTCGCAGCTTTTAGGCTCAAGCGACATAGCATTTATGATGATTCTTTTGACTTCGTTTACAACTATTTCAAAAAGCGAGATTCCGCTTTCCTTTATACTGATTTTAATACTCTACATCGGGCGGGAAATACTCGGTTCGGGAAAGAACGAAAGCATCTCGACGCTGGCGCACATCGCCGGAGGAATTTGCGGAAGCATGTTCGCATTTTTGGCGACTCCAAGGGCAAGGTCAAAACAAAACCCTGAAAAAACAAAAAAAATCGAAACCAGGACTCTTTCAGGCAAGACAAACAGAATAAACCTCGGCCAGAAAGAAACAACAGCCTGCGGCGGCAGCGACAAGACGGAAGAAATAGGCACAATCGAACTGTAGCTCAAGCAGAACGCACCGCGGCGCAAGACTGGTGAACAAGACAGAAATAAAAAATGCCTGTAAAATTTAAACGCCCTTTTCCTTGAAAGTTTCGCGCCTGAACTAATCAGGAAAACTTATTCAGAAAAGGGCGTCCATTCACCTCAAGGCAAAATTCAAATTTTTTATAAACCGCAACTTCGCTTACGCTTCCGCCAATTTTACGGCAACCCCTTGGTAAAGCCGCGGAAAACCTGCGGCAAACCCGGAATTTGCCCTTATAAAAAACTATCCTTCAATAGCGCGGACTCTTGTAACAGTATCACAGGAAGCAAGTCTCTGGATTATTTCCTCAGGAACTCTTCCGTCAACGTCAATCAGGTTATAGGCAACATCGCCGCGGGCCTGGTTTATCATTCCGGCGATATTAAGCTTTGCCTCGCCCAGAATTGTTGCAAATTTAGAAATTGTGTCCGGAATATTCTTATGGCTTATGCAAAGCCTTGTTCCGCCGGCCGGAATCAAATTTTCAGTGCAGGTTTTCGGAAAATTCACAGAATTCACGATTACACCTTTTTCAAGAAATTCCTTAAGCTCGTCCGCCGCCATGCAGGCGCAGTTTTCTTCCGCCTCCGGAGTAGAAGCGCCAAGGTGAGGCAGAACAATTATATTCTTCTGATTCAAAAGCTCTTCCGAAGCAAAATCCGTAACAAGACAGGCAACCTTTCCGGACTTTACGGCAGCAAGAATGTCGGCGTTGTTCACAAGACCGCCGCGCGCGATATTCAGAATGCGAACGCCATCCTTCATCTGCCTGATTGTCGCGGCGTTTATCATTCCTTTTGTGTCATTTGTCTGCGGAACATGAATTGAAATATAGTCAGCGTTCTTGTAAATCCCTTCCAGTGTCTCTGAATGTTTTACATTTCTATCCAAAGACCATGCCGCTTTTACAGAAAGGAACGGGTCGTAACCGATTACGTTCATTCCAAGACTGATCGCAGCGTTGGCAACCATCGCGCCAATCGCGCCAAGACCGATTACACCAAGCGTCTTGCCCTTAAGCTCAGGTCCTACAAACTGCGACTTGCCTTTTTCCGCAAGGTCAGGAATCTCGTCGCCTTTTCCTGCAAGGGAATTAGCCCACTGATTTGCATAAATAACAGGACGGCTGGAAATCAAAAGCCCAAGAATCACAAGCTCCTTCACCGCATTCGCATTCGCTCCCGGAGTATTAAACACAACAACGCCCTTTTCGGTCAGCTCAGAAACAGGAATATTATTTGTTCCGGCGCCAGCGCGGGCAACAGCCTTCACACTGCCAGAAAGCTCCATCTGATGCATATCGGCAGAACGAACAAGAATCGCGTCCGGATTGTTTATTTCAGAAGCGATTTCATAATTGTCGCGGTCAAGACGGTTCAAACCGCAGCCTGCAATCTTATTCAACGTTTGAATTTTATAACTCATATATTTTCCTTTTTTTTAGCGGCTTGAACAGCCACAATGTTTTCAAGGGGAAGAAAACCCCTGCTTTCCCCAGCACGACTTAGGGCTTTGCCCTAAGAACCCGCATGCGTGTTTCAACAGGCTAAATCACCGCTCACGCAGAAATTAATTTTCCGCGGCGAATTTTTTCATAAATTCAACAAGCGCCTTTACGCCGTCCAAAGACATCGCATTGTAAATCGAAGCGCGCATTCCGCCAACAAGTCGGTGTCCTTTTAGGTTCACAAGCCCGGCTGCCGCAGCTTCCTTTACAAACTTGTCATTTATTTCCTTTTCCTTTGCAAGGCTCGCCTCGTCGGTCGCCCCTGTGGAATATTTTGTAAGGAACGGAACATTCATCAAAGAACGGCTTCCTTTTTCCGCCGTCGCATGATAAAAATCGCTCGAATCAAGGAAATTGTACAAATAATCAGCCTTTTCCCTGTTTCTCTTCAACATTCCTTCCGCGCCGCCATTTTTTTCAATCCAGTGCAGAACTTTTCCCAAAACATAGATCGTGTAGCAAGGCGGAGTATTGTACATTGAATCCGCGTCCGCATGGGTCTTGTAGCACAACATCGTAGGAGTTCCAGCGCGAGGAGAGTCAGTAATCAAATCCTCGCGAATAATAACCAAAGTAACACCAGCTGGCGCAAGATTTTTCTGCGCACCGGCAAAAACCATTCCAAATTTAGAAATATCCAGCGGTTCAGAAAGAACGCAAGAAGAAATATCAGCGACCAAAGGAATATTTCCAGTCTCAGGAATATATTCGTAGTGAGTTCCCATAATCGTATTGTTCATGCAAATATAAACGTAATCGTAATCACCCTCGACTTTTTCCACGCGCGGAATGTACGAATATCCTTTGTCCTTTGAAGAAGCGATAACATCAACATCAACGCCCAGCTTCTTAGCCTCAGCCGCAGCCTTTTTCGCCCACACACCGGTTTCAATGTAAGCCGCCTTTCCTGAATGGATTCCAAGATTCTGCGCGACCATCGCAAACTGGGTCGAACCGCCGCCCTGAAGGAACAAAACCTTGTAATTTTCAGGAACATTCATCAATTTTCTAACCATCGCCTCGGCAGCCTGAATAATCGGCTCATACGCCTTTGAACGATGGCTCATCTCCATAACCGACTGGCCAGTTCCCTTATAATCAAGCATTTCAGCCGCGCACTCATTCAAAACCTCTTCCGGCAAGCAAGAAGGTCCGGCGCTAAAATTGTAAACCCTAGACATATACGCTCCTAAAAAAATGAAAAAATATTTTTATTCTGGAAGTTCCCGCCTGCGGCGGTCGGGCTTTCCGCGGCTTCCGCTTCGCTCCGGTATTTTTGCAAGCAAAAACACACGCTCCGCGTCCGCTGCAATCCCTAACTCTGCAAGCTCGCAGGCAGGCACATAAAAGAAAATTGCCAAAAGCAACATATTCATTCTAATTCCAAGGAACAATTTTACCAACCGCATTTAAACAAAAACAGGCCGATTCCAACAGAATTCCGCCAGAATCAGCCTGTTTTTTATTTTATTGTTAGTTTTTTCACAATATTTTTCTTTCCGCCGTTTCAATTCATGGATTCACCATAAAACGCGGTATCCGGGCTAATTAGCCTGAATGTCGAGTTTTTTGTAAAAAGAATAAAAGCGCAGGCAGATTTGCAATTTGTGAAGATTTTTGGCGATTGAATTAATTAAAGTGCGGAGCACCCAAATTAATACAAGCGTAGCGCGAGCCAAATCCATCTGAGCAAATTGGAAATCTGCCGAGAGCGTTCTTTCATAATTTGCAAAAAAAACTCGAAATCAAGGCTAATTGATTACCCCGGTGGCGGCAAGAACCGCAATGCTCGTGCTTACCGCGGAAAGGATTGTGGTCACAATCGGCGCATACTGATTAAAATAATACAAGCCGCTGTTCGCCTTAGCCTCAATCGTCATTTCCGGTTTTATAAACTCAGATTTTTTATGCTTCTTGCCATTAACGTCAGTAATCACAATCGCATCGCCGGCATTCTTTTCCTTTATAAAACCGCCGGCAAGACCTATGTAATAATCCCATGTTCTGTCAGGAATATACGGATAACGCCCCGGAAGATAAACCGCCCCGGAAACAGAAACAAAAAACTGCTTGAACGGAATCAAAAGCGTATCGTTGTTTTTCATCTCAATCTTTGCATAATACGAAGCGTCGTAAAGAACCGGCAAAAGGTTCAGCGCAATCTTCTCGCCATCGCGGATTATATAGGCATTCTCAAGGTCTGAAACTTCCGTAAGAATAGCCTTATTCTTCCTTATAAAAAACGCATAGTCCTCGCCTTCAGAAAAACTAAAAGAAAGCTTCTTGCTTGCATTTACCGATGCGCCTGCAACAACGCCAGCGCCTGCTTTCAAAGCCGAATCATCAGACAACTCCTGAACAGCGCCTTCTACAAAAACATGAGGACTTAAATCAATAAGACTGGAAACCGTAACGGAATCATAGCAGACAAGATTAAAATCCTTTTCGTAGTCTTCCTTATTAAGATAAATCTTCTCGCCGTAAGAATCCTTGTCGTTCACAAAGCGAGAAAGCTCGATCCTGCTTAAATCGCTGAACGGCGTAAATCCATCGCCGTACAAATCAATAAGCGACTTTAAATTCTCACCGTCAAGAAGCTCGTAAACACCAGGACGTTTTACCGCGCCGTCAACAAAAACCTTGCGCTCCATTTTGGTCACAACAATCCTGTCGCCCGGACGCAAAAACGGATCCTGGGTCAAATCTCCGTAACGCGAAGCCTTGAACAAATCGTAGACCTTTGAACTGCCGTCATCCGACTGAACCGTTATTTTCCTGAGCGAAGAATAGTCAGTATAATTATCATCAATAAAAGAAGAAAGACGTACTAAAGCCCAGACTTTTTTTTCCGCGGTCTTAAGAACTTCGCCTGTAATTTCCACAGTAAAAACCGCTGGCGCTGTAAGAACAAACTGAACGCCGCCCATCGGATAGTTTTTCTGAACAATTTTAATAACCTGATCTTTAAGCTCAAGAAAGGTCAAGCCCTTTGCATTTATAACGCCAAGGTTCGCAATCCTTAATTTATAGCTTGAATCAAGCGGAATTGAATAAGTCACAGGATTCGTTCCCACTGAAAAAGCCAGAGTATAAATATCGCCGGCGGTCACAGGATAATCAGCCCTGGACATCGCAACCTGCGCATCCGGAATAAAATTCAGCTCCTTATCAGCGCTGTCCGAACCGGCTTTGCTCGAAAACTTCGACACGTCAATTCTGGTTTTACCGGAAGAAGACTGATTTTTCAGTTGGTCTAAAAGCTGGCTCTGATTCTGCCCGAATGCAAAGACCGAACAAAGGCAAAACGTCAGGCACAATGATAAAAATTTCATTTTTTTATTTACACATCTCATCATAATTTTACCGCGCCTCTTTTAATTCTTTAAATTAAACTTCTTTCGGGCTTCAGGATCATTTTTTATGTTATGCCAGGCATTCAAGGCAAAAGCCATAAATACAGAAATAAAGAACGCCGCAAAAGTTATGATAATGCACAGTTTTCCGCGGCTAGGCCCGCTTTTCATGTCAGGAATTTCCGGGCGTTCAAGAATCTGAAAAACCGGCTGCTCGCTCTGCATCTTCACTTTTAAAAGCTCGTACTGGGTCTTCAACTGTTCGTAGACCTTCTGCTGCGCATTAAGCTCCATCTGAATACGCGCAATTTCAATCGAAACATTCTGTCCGTTCCAGATAGAAACTCCGCTGCTCAAATTTGCACCTAGATTTTGAGCCTGATGCTCAAGCTTCAATATCTCTTTGTAGGTCGACTCAACGCTGACTTCAAGATTCTTTTTTTCAATCCTGTTGGAATCAAGCCCAAGCTCGTCAAAACGATTCTGCATCCAGTCAACGGCAAAATTAACTACACTTTGCGCAAAAACCGGATCTATATCCGTAAAACTTATAGAAAAAACAGAACTTTCTTCATCATATTCCGAAGTAAGAGTTTTTTTCAAAGCCTTGCGAGTTCCGGCGACAGGAAATTTTTCAATCTTATAGCGTTCCCTAAGGTTGAATTCCGCCGCAACCGCATCAAGATATTCATTTGAAGAACTAAGGTAGGTCGCAAGAGAACTGCGGGAAGAGCCTGAACCTCCCATGCTGATTCCCGCAAGACCTGCAAGAGAAGAAAGGCCGGATGGCAATCCTGCTCCGGAAGACTCCTCTTTTATAAGCATGTGCGCAACCGGCGTGTATTTATTCGGCAGCGGAGATTTTTCCGGCGGAAGCTTAAGTGATATAACAGAATAAACAACCGCAAAAAGCATAGCAGCGGCCGTAACAATAATTATCATTTTCTTGTAATGAAGTAAAACCGCCGCTAAATCCAACAGAGAAATTTCATCATCTGTATTTTCATTCTTTACAGCGACACTTTCCGAATCTTGTAATTTTTCCATTTTTTTAGTATAAATAATAAAAAATCTTAAATCAAGACAGCGTTTTAGAATGTCATTAAAATAGCTGTTTATTTTTTAAGAGAGGTAAATTTTGTCTTCATTTTCAAGAACAACTGCATTCACATTGTTTTTTAGCATTTTTACCTGCCTGCCCCTGAAAGTCGCAATCTGCCAAGGGGGGGGGGAACAGACAACATAAAAACTGAGCTTTTTTCTGCAAACGCGCAGCTCGCAATGGCAGAAAAAGACTACAAGGTCACAGCCGGCGATGTATACACACTTTCTTTTTATCAAAACGGAGCCGGCGCTTCCTACACAATAATTGTTGATTCAACGTACAAAATTAAAATCGCAAATCTTGGCGCAATAAACTGCGAAAACCTTTCTTTTATTCAGCTTAAAAAAAATATAGAAACACTCGTCATGCGGAATTACCCTTTAAGCGTTGTAACTTTCGCCATGCTCCAGCCAAGCGTTTTTAACGTTTTTATAAAAGGCGAGGTTTTTTCCGCGCACGAAACAAAGGCATGGGCTTTAACAAGACTTTCAGACATTTTGCCGGCCGCGGAACTTACACAATTTTCTTCAACCCGAAATATAAAAATCAAAAGTCCGGACGGAAAAACAAAAATCTGCGACCTGTTCAAGGCAAAAAGAAACGCCGACTTTTCCGAAAATCCGTACTTACGCCCCGGCGATGAAATTGAATTTTCCAGGACAGAGCGAAAAGTTTCAATTTCCGGCTCTGTGGAACGCCCGGGAACTTACGAGCTTTTAGACGACGACAATCTTTTTAACCTGATTAACACATACGCAAGAGGAACAACAAAAACCGCAAACCTTTTTAAAATTCGCCTTATACGTTTTGAAAATTCAGAAAACCAGAGTGAATCCCATAATAAAATCATATACCTGGATGAAAATTCAATAAAACAGAATTTCTTGCTAGCCGACATGGACTCAATTTACATTCCTGACCAAAATGAAATCAACTCATCTATTGAAATAAAGGGCGTAATAAAAAATCCTGCAAACGGCTACTCGGAAACAGATGCCTACAATGCACGCGCATACAACATATATAGAAGAAAACTTTCATTCTTTGCAACAGAAACATACGCTTCCCTGCTCCGAAGAAACCGCGACATTTTTACAGTCTTTTCCGACCTTAAGAACATTTACATACAGCGCGGAAACGAACAGATAAAACTGCAAGCCGACAAAATCCTGGATGACTTAAGTTTTGAAAACGAAATTTTTGTACAAAAGGAAGATGTGATGGTTGTGCCGTACATGGCCTTGTTTAACAACGACGAAGAGTAATCTGCCGCGCAGAAAAAAAGTCGCAAAAAAAAAATGGAGCAAAAAATACAATGACATTATCTTGTTTTTAGGATATACTTTTCTCCCCGACAAAAAACACTGCCGTTGTCAGCGGCCGGGGAAACATAATCCTAAGTAATGGAGAACGTCGATGTCAGAAAAAGGCACCAATCAGTATTACATTACCAGACAGGATTCCACAGAATCTAATGCCCGAAGTTATCCGCGCAAATTCCCATTTGCACTGGCAAAAGCCAAAGGATCTTGGGTTGAGGACATTGAAGGAAACAAATATCTGGATTTTTTGTGCGGAGCTGGAACTCTTGCACTTGGTCACAATGATGATGAAATTAATCAGGCAATGATTGAAATGCTTCAAAGCGATTTTCCGCTTCACACGCTTGATTTAACCACCCCTGTAAAAGATGAATTTATTCAGACCGTAATTCAACATCTTCCGAAAGAACTTGCCGAAAACTGTAAAATTCAATTTTGCTCGCCAAGCGGAACGGATGCCACAGACGCAGCCTTAAAACTCTGTAAAACCGCGACAGGCCGTTCAAGCATCGTGGCATTTCAGGGCGGTTTCCACGGAATGGGACACGGAGCGCTTGCCTGCACAGGAAATCTGGGCGCAAAAAACAAAGTAAACGGACTTATGGCTGGAGTCCAGCACTTTCCTTATCCAGATACATACAGAAATCATTTTGGGTTAAAAGGCGAAGCCGCAATTGACGCGGTCTGCAATTATTTTGAGACAACTCTTAAAGATCCGGAAAGCGGAATCACAAAACCGGCCGCAGTAATTCTTGAGCCTATCCAGGGTGAAGGCGGAGTTAATCCCGCGCCGGAAAAATTCCTGCAGACAGTCCGAAGGGTAACAAAGGAGCTTGATATTCCCTTGATTGTTGATGAAATACAGTGCGGAATCGGCCGCAGCGGAAAACTCTTTGCGTTTGAATACGCGGGAATTGTTCCTGATGTAATCCTTGTTTCCAAGGCAATCGGCGGTTCCCAGCCGCTTTCAATCGTAATATACAACAAAAAACTTGACGTATGGGGACCTGGCGCGCATACAGGAACATTCCGGGGAAACCAGCTTGCCATGAAAGCCGGAACAATTGTTCTAAACAGAGTTTCAAAGCCGGAATTTCTTTCAGAAGTCGTGCGCAAAGGAAATATGATTACCTCCCGGATGAATGCGCTTAAAGAAAAAGTCAGAATTATCGGCGATGTCCGCGGAAAAGGACTTATGATTGGCTGCGAATTTGTAAACCCAAAAGAAGCAAAAGACTGCTGCGGATTGTTTCCTCCGAACGGAGAGGCGGCCGCAAAAATTCAAAGCATCTGTTTTAAGAACAAGCTTGTAATGGAAAAAGGCGGAAGAAACGGCTCGGTAATGCGATGCCTGTGCGCCTTGACTGTTACCGACGAAGAAATTGACAGGGCGATGAACATTTTTGAATCAGCCGTTATTGAAGTAAACAAAGAATACGTTTAATGCCGGCGAAACTTCAGGACAAACAATGAATACGTCAGCCTAGACATTAGCGTGGCAAAAAAAAATGCTGCCCAGAAAAAGCGAAAGCTTTTAACCGGACAGCATTTTTTATTTTACGGCCGGCGGCACTGCGGAAACGCTATTTTTTTCCCAGTTCTGTAAGACTTGCAACAAGTCCTGCCGCCGCCTGAATATCGGAAGGAATTATAATTTTTGTAGCCTGACCGTCCGCCGCTTTTTCAAACGCCTCCAGCGCGCGAAGACGAATCACCGCCTCATCCGGAGCAGACTCCTTTATCATTTTAAGACCTTGCGCTGTAGCTTCCTGAACTTCGCGAATCGCCTCGGCTTCACCCTTCGCCTTTTGAACAGCAGCTTCCTTCTGCGCTTCCGCCCTAAGAATCACAGCCTGCTTTTCTCCCTCGGCCTCAAGAATCGCGGACTGCTTATGCCCTTCTGCAATAAGAATCTGTTCGCGGCGCTCCCGTTCAGCGCGCATCTGTTTTTCCATAGCCTCGCGGATGGCCTGCGGCGGCTCGATATTCTTTACCTCAACGCGGGTCACCTTAAGCCCCCACGGATCGGTCGCCTCGTCAAGAATCGAACGCATTTTTGTATTGATTACATCACGGCTTGTCAGAGTTTCATCAAGCTCAAGCTCGCCGATTATATTTCTTAAAGTTGTAGCGGTCAGATTTTCAAGCGCCTTCAACGGATTTTCAACGCCGTAGGTGTAAAGCTTCGGATCTGTAACCTGGCAGTAGACAACTGTATCAATCTGCATTGTAACATTATCTTTTGTGATAACCGGCTGCGGCGGAAAATCCATCACACGCTCCTTAAGGCTCATTACATTCGCAATGCGGTCGATAAACGGAAACTTCACATGAAGCCCGACATTCCAAGTTGAGCAATACGCTCCAAGCCGCTCAATAACAAACGCTCTTGACTGCGGAACAACACGCACGTTCACAAGAATCAAAACAAGAACAATAACAAGAACTGCGACAATTACCCAGGTTAAACCCATAAAAATCCCCCAAATCTAGTCTTTTATTTTTACTGACAATGTATTTCCGTCAACTTTTACAATTTTGCAGACAGAACCTTCCGGAATATCCGACTCATCCTGCTCATCTGCATTTTTAGCGCTCCAGATTACGCCATTCTTTGCCTTGACCTCGCCTTTTTCAAACCTGGAAATTCTTTTTGTCACAAGAACTTCCTGACCTTCCATAGAATTTACGTTCGTTTTATCCTTGCCAAGCTTCAGTTTTTTCACCGCGAAAGGACGCGTTGTAAGAACAAGGACAATCGTCAGCACAAGAAAAAGAATCAGCTGCCATTTCAGCGGCATATTCGTCCGGCTTACAAAAATCATTACAAAAGCGGAAATCGCGCCCCAGACTGTCGTAAGCGCAAAAGTCGCGGCTTCAATAACGATGCATAAAAGCATCACTCCAAGCCAGAACCACATAAGATTATTCATAAGAAACATATACATATTTCTATTTTATCATATCTTTTATTTCAGACCAAACGGAAACTGAACCTTTTTTGTTATTTTTCACGTAATACAGCGCCTTGTCCGCATTCTGCACAAACAATATCGATATTGTCGCATTTTTCCACATCCTGATTCGTGCTTATTCCCATGCTGAAGCCAAGGCGGCGGTTTTCCGAAACTTCTGTGTCATTTTTTTCAACAAAAAACAAAACTAAATAGCCTGGACGTCGAGTTTTTTGTAAAAAGAATAAAAGCGCAGGCAGATTTACAATTTGTGAAGATTTTTGGCGATTGAATTAATTAAAGTGCGGAGCACCCGAATTCGAGCCAAATCCATCTGAGCAAATTGGAAACCTGCCGAGAGCGTTCTTTCATAATTTGCAAAAAAAAACTCGAAATTAAGGCTAAATAATATTATAAATGTGTTTTTTTTATGTATAATAAAGCCATGAAAAATATTTTCCTTACAAACGACCAGACTTCAAAAGATGAATATAAAAAAATAATAAATGAAACCGCCGAGGCGATTACAAACGCTTTTTCAACAGACACGGCTTATTCTGGCCCGACTCCGCAGGAACTAAAAAAAATCATCCATCAGGATTCAATTTTGCCGCAAAAAGGATTAGGCTGGCAAAAAACGCTGGAACTTGCAAAAGATAAAATTCTTCCAAACCTGCTTCGTCCCTCATCCACAGATTATATGCCGCATCTTCACTCACCTTCGGTCATGGAATCAATTGCCGGCGAGCTTATAATCTCAACGTTCAACCAGTCGATGGACAGCTGGGACCAGGGACCCGTGGCAACAGAAATTGAACTTGAGGTAATCGCCAACCTGTGCAAACAGTTCGGTTTCCGCCGGGGCTCTGATGGAATTTTTACATCCGGGGGAAGCCAGTCCAACGAAACGGCGATGATTCTTGCGCGCGACTGGTTTATTTCAAAAATAATGAATTTCGATGTGAAAAAGCACGGTCTTCCAGAAAATTTCAAGAAACTGCGGATTTACACAAGCGAAATCAGCCATTTTTCAATGGAAAAAACAGCGCATATTCTTGGCCTAGGCTACGAAAGCGTTGTAAAAGTTCCTGTGGACGAAAACAAAAGAATGAATTTCGGCGCATTGAATTACCTTGTGCAAAAAGATATTGCAGCCGGAAACATTCCGTTCCTTGTTGTAGCGACAATCGGAACAACAGACTTCGGGTCAATTGATCCCGTTGAACAGATTTCCGCGCTTTGCAGCCATTACAATATGTGGCTTCACGCAGACGCGGCTTACGGATCCGGCCTGATTATGAGCGAAAAATATTCCTGCAAGGTAAAAAATCTTTACCTTTGCGACTCAATAACCGTTGATTTTCACAAAATGTTCCTTCAGCCTATAAGCTGTTCCGCTCTTCTTGTAAAAAAAGCCGAAGATTTCGAAGCGCTCACAATCCATGCTGATTACCTGAACAGAACAGAAGACGAAGAGGACGGATACACTAATCTTGTTGACAAATCCCTTCAGACAACAAGACGCTTTGACGCTTTAAAAGTATGGATGAGTTTCCAGATGCGCGGAAAAGAAGAATGGAGCGACATTATCACAAAAAATGTCGAAAACGCAAAAGAACTTTATTCAATCATAAAAGACAATGAAAATTTTGAAGTTGTAACAGAGCCGGAAATAACGTCCGTAGTGTTCAGGCACATCAAAGGCGATGAGACAAACAAAAAAATCAGAAGAAAACTTCTTCACAAGCATGGAATTGTAATCGGACAGACAGTTTCAAACGGAAATGTCTGCCTGAAATTCACACTGCTGAACCCGCTTATGACGCGCGAAAAACTCGCTGCGCTCGTTTCGCTGATTCAGCAGATTGCAGAAGAAACAGAATAACGCCAGTGGCTTTCTAAAAATCCTGCCTGATGTTTTCCTGAGCCTTTCCCTTGTCTTTTTCCCGGATTTCAACGCGGCGGATTTTTCCAGAAATTGTCTTTGGCAATTCCTTTACAAATTCAAAGATTCTAGGGCATTTGTACATCGCAGTATTTTCCTTTGCAAATGTAGAAAGCTCAGTTTCCATTTCCTTAGGATCTTTTTCATCGTATCCAGGCGAAAGAACAATTGTAGCCTTAACGGCCATGCCGCGCTTCGGGTCTTCAACGCCGGTAACAGCACATTCCATTACAGCCGGATGCTGCTGAAGGATTGACTCAACTTCAAAAGGACTTACCCGGTAACCGGCAGTCTTGATAATATCGTCCTTTCGGCCGACAAACCAGACATATCCATCCTTATCCATATATACATTGTCGCCTGTGTGGTAAACGCCGCCGTCAAATGCGTTTGCAGTAAGAACAACATCCTTGTGATAGCCCATAAGAAGTCCAAACGGACGTCCGTGCTCAACATGGATGCAAAGCTCGCCGGTTTCTCCCGCAGGAACTGGATTATTGTTTGAATTCAAAATCTCAACATCATAAAGAGGATTCGGCCGTCCCATTGAGCCTGGACGTATCGCAGAATATTCAAGGAAATTTCCACATATAATAGTAGATTCAGTCTGACCGTAGCCTTCGTAAATTTTCTTTCCAGTCTGCTCAAGCCACTTGTTAAAAACCTCGCCGTTCAAGGCTTCGCCGGCCGTACTAAAGCGTGTGCATTTGCTTAAATCGTAATTGCTCAAATTCTGGCGAACCAGATACCTGTAAACTGTAGGCGGCGCACAGAACGTTGTAAGTCCATATTTTGAAATCATTTCAAGCATTTTTGTTGGCTTAAAGCTGTTCATGTCATAGACAAACAATGCTGTTCCGGCAATCCACTGTCCGTAGAGTTTTCCCCACGTAGATTTTGCCCAGCCAGTTTCCGCAATCGTAAGGTGAAGTCCGTCCTCCACAACACCGTGCCAATATTTTGCAGTGATTATATGGCCAATCGGGTAATCATAATCCTGAAGCACCATTTTTGGATAGCCAGAAGTTCCTGAAGTAAAATAAAGCAGCATCGGATCTTTATTGTGCGTCGCGGCATCTCCAACAGGACGCGGAAATTCCGGCGGAAGGCGCTCATATTCCTCGTGAAAGCTTATCCATCCATCACGCTTTTCGTTTCCTACTGTAACAAGATATTTTACTGTGGAAGACTTTGGCATCGCCTTGTCTATCTCACCCTGAATATTAGGATTGTCGTAGGAAATAATCATCTTAACATCAGCGGCGTTTGCCCGGTATTCAATATCTGACTGAAGAAGCTGATCTGTCGCAGGAATTACAATCGCACCAATACGGTGAAGGGCCGGCATAAGAATCCACCATTCGTAGCGGCGGCGCAAAACCAGCATAACAGTATCGCCTTTTTTTATTCCTTTTGAAACAAGCCAGTAAGCGGCACGTTTTGACTCGCGCGAAATGTCATCAAAAGTAAAATTTTTCTCCTCTCCATTATCATCAACCCAGACCAATGCGCGTTTTCCCGGAAACTCTGTTGCATAACGATCAATAATATCATAGGCAAAGTTAAAATCTTCCTTTGTTTTTAACCTGCAGTGTTTTTTAAAATCATCGTAATCCTTAAAATCCCGGTCCTCAACAAGAAAATCATGATATAAAGCAGACATTTTATGCTCCTATAAAAATCAATATATAGCCCGAATTTCGAGTTTTTTTTACAAATTACGAAAGAACGCTTTCGGCATATTTCCAATTTGCTCAGATGGATTTGGCTCGAATTCGAGTGCTCCGCACTTTTATTAATTCAATCGCCAAAAATCTTCACAAATTGTAAATCTGCCTGCGCTTTTATTCTTTTTA
>OIXU01000354.1_pt1 | contig 16192 bp, 10 predicted proteins | sample 1587921 | NCBI WGS metagenome assembly OIXU01 (sample SAMN03283238) | human gut metagenome | biome: human-associated habitat; material: feces | host: Homo sapiens | place: Peru | collected 2012
TATCTCAAGGATGGAGGACTCTTTGTTATCACTAAGGGTAATCCATCCGATGAAGAGCTTGACTCAGGAATGTCTGCAGCAAAAATCTGTGGGTTTTCCCTGTTGCTGACTGATTCAATTGATTTACCTGAGGGTTTAGGTCATAGAGAGTTTATTGTGCTCAAAAAGAGTCATCCTGCATCAGTCTCATTGCCTCGTGCAAATGGCATGGCAAAGAAGAATCCGCTTGCTTAGATGTTTCACGTGAAACATAATGGATACTAATTACTTGCTATGTTTCACGTGAAACATAGCAGTTGATACTGATTCGGAATGTTTCACGTGAAACATCCTCCGTTTGACAGCTTTAAAACACACCAGGAGGGACCGTGGGATTTCGCGACGTTAAGCGTTCGAAGAGCGCAAAAGACACGCGTATCATTGCAATCATCAACCAAAAAGGCGGCGTTGGTAAGTCAACGACGGCTGTAAACCTTGCTGCAGCACTAGGTGAACAGGGTCGTAAGACGCTCATTGTCGATTTTGATCCGCAGGGAAATAGCACCAGTGGATTTGGAATTGAGAAAGAAGATCTCGAGCACTGTATTTACGATGCATTATTGAATGATGTGCCGGCCGAATCACTTGTTCAGGATACAAACTGCAAGAAGGTGTTCGTAATTCCGGCAACAATTCAGCTTGCAGGCGCAGAAATTGAGCTTGTGAGTGCGATTGCACGTGAAACTCGTCTGAAAGACCTGCTTGAGCCGATTCAGGATGAGTTTGATTTCATTTTTATCGACTGCCCACCCTCACTCGGCTTGCTTACAATTAACGCCTTGACAGCAGCGGACAGCGTTCTGATTCCAATTCAGTGCGAGTATTACGCTCTCGAGGGCGTTACGAAGCTGCTTGAGTCGATGAAAATGGTTAAATCGCGTCTGAATAAGGGTTTGGACACGTATGGCGTGCTTATGACCATGTATGACTCGCGCACTTCGCTGTCGAATCAGGTTGTTGAAGAGGTTCAGTCGTACTTTGGCGATAAGGCTTTTAAGACGTTAATTCCCCGTACCGTAAAAATCTCCGAGGCCCCGTCTTTTGGTGAGCCGGTAATTACCTATGCACCCCAAAATAAGGGTGCAAAAGCATATATGAATCTTGCAAAAGAGGTGATCAAGCGTGCCTAGTGCAAAGAAACGTGGCGGATTGGGACGTGGACTCAACGCTTTGGTCTCAGAGGCCGAGTATGAGACCGGTGGTTCTGCTGCATCGGTTTCAAATGCCGCATCTGAAACAAAACTGCCTATTGAGGATATCGTTCCCAACCCTAATCAGCCGCGAACTCACTTTAACGAAACTGAACTTCGCGAGTTGAGTGAGTCAATCCAGGAGCATGGCGTTCTACAGCCGCTTCTTGTGCGCAAGCACGGTAATGGCTATGAGATTATCGCGGGTGAGCGCCGTTATCAGGCTTCAAAGCTTGCTGGCCTTGAAGAGCTCCCCGTCATCATTAAGGACGTTGATGATGAGGAGATGCTTGCACTCGCGCTGATTGAAAACCTTCAGCGTTCTGACCTCAACCCAGTCGAAGAGGCTAAGGGATATCGACAGCTCATCGATGCGAGCGGTATGACTCAGGAAGCCTTGTCAAAGGCTGTCAGCAAGTCTCGCTCTGCAATTACCAATTCGTTGCGCCTGCTTGATCTTCCGGAAGTAGTTCAGCAGATGATCTTCGAAGGCAAGCTGACTGCTGGTCATGCTCGTGCAATTCTTGCGGTTCCGTATGAAGATGCACGCATTAAACTTGCTGAGAAGGTTGTTGCAGAGGGTTTGTCTGTCCGTGCGACAGAAAATCTTGCCCCGCTTTTTTCTGCCGGAGAGACTCCGAAAACGCCGCGTCCTGCGACACCCCAGTCCTTTAAAAAGGCGGCACGTGTCCTTCGTCAGGTGTTTAACACAAATGTTCGCGTTAAGAGCTCCCGTGGTAAGAATAAGATCGAGATTGAATTTAAGGATGAAGAGGAACTGTCTCGCATTCTTGGTGAGATGATCCAATTTGATCAAGGAGGCCAGGATGAAGAATAAAGTTCTGACCGCTCTTGCTTTAGCCGCAACCGTCGCTGTAGGTACTTTCGCGGGTTATAAGGTTGCGACAGATGATGAGTTGCGCGGCCGTTTGCTTCGTGGTGCACAGGATATCGTAGATACATCTAAGAAGAAAATGGATGTCATGACTGAAGATGTCGCTATGCGTACGGCTCAGGTAACTAAGAATCCCAAGATTAACCAAGAATGGGTTAATCACCAGTGGGAGAATGTAGGCTTTTAGGTACCTAACAATTACTCGCTTTTTCTAAGAGGGTCCTTGTCTAGATCTCAGAACAAAGACCCTCTATTTCGTTCGAAAAAAAATGAGGAATTTCGGCCGAGCAGCCCTAACGATCGATGAATATGAAACAGCCCCGGTTGCAATTAGGCAACCGGGGCTGTTCGATGTTTCACATGAAACGTTTGGGTTAGTCTCCCCTACGCGTTCTTCTGAACCTTGAAGCGCTGTTTGAGCTGGCCACAGGCAGCATCAATATCATTGCCTCGAGAATTGCGGATCGTGGTCTTAATACCGCGGGACTCAAGACGACGTTGGAGATCTTCAACCTTGTGGATCGGTGACGGCTTGAGAGGGCTGCCCTCAATATCGTTGAGCTGAATCAGGTTGACATGGCACAGCGTTCCCTCGCAGAAGTCACAGAGCGCCTGCATTTCGGGGTTCGTGTCGTTGACGCCCTCGATCATGGCGTACTCATACGTCGGGCGGCGTCCGGTCTTCTCGGTGTAGAGCTGGAGCGCCTCATGGAGACGAAGGAGCGTGTACTTCTTAACGCCGGGCATAAGCTTGTTTCGCGTGGACTGGATTGCGGAGTGCAGCGAGACAGCGAGCGTAAACTGCTCGGGAATGTCGGCAAACTTGCGAATGCCCGGAATAACGCCGCTGGTAGACACGGTGAGGTGGCGCGCGCCGATGCCGATGCCGTCGGGATCATTAAGAATGCGCAGGGCCTTGAGCACCTCGTCATAGTTAGCAAAGGGCTCACCCTGGCCCATGAAGACAACGCTCGTAGCGCGCTCGCCGAAGTCGTTGGAAACATGCAGCACCTGGTCAACGATCTCCTGAGCGGTTAGCGAGCGCTTAAGGCCGTTGAGACCGGTAGCACAAAAAGCGCAGCCCATGCCGCAGCCTGCCTGGGTGGAAACGCAGACGGACAGCTTGTTGCGGCGGGGCATGCCAACGGTCTCGACGGAGATGCCGTCATGGTACTCAAGCAGGTATTTGCGAGAGCCATCCTTGGAAACCTGCCTTGTGAGCTCCGTCGGCGTGTCGAAGGCGAAAGCCTCTTTGAGCTGCTCGCGGAAGGCCTTGGGGAGGTTGGTCATGTCGTCAAACGAACAAACGTTCTTCTCAAAGACCCATTCAATAAGTTGCTTTGCACGGAAAGCGGGTTGTCCGAGATCGGCAACAAGCTCGCGGATATCGTTTTGGCTCAAGTCGCGAATGTCCTGAGATTTAGTCCTGGGATTCATGGAAGCCTTTCGATTTTGGGGAAACGTAGAGGGTATCGCTACAATATGGTATCAGCTGCAGAAATTATAGAGGAGGAGTCTGCCCATGCCGGGTAAAAGCCTAGAGAACATGCACGTAGCGGTCTTGGCAGGCGGCCATTCCGCCGAGCGTGAGATCTCGCTCAATTCGGGAAAGAACGTCGTCGTGGCACTGAAGGAGGCCGGCTACACCTCGGTGGAGCTGCTCGATACGGCCGCCGACGACTTTATGGTGACCATGGCGACCGGTGGCTTTGACGTGGCGTTTATCGCCATGCACGGCGCCGGCGGCGAGGATGGCGCCATGCAGGGGGCCATGGAGACCCTGGGTATTCCCTACACGGCTTCGGGCGTGCTTGCCAGCGCGTGCGGTGCCGATAAGGAGGTCTCAAAGCTCCTGTACGCCAAGGCGGGCATCCCCATTGCCCCCGGCCTGGCGCTTGAGGCTGGCGACGAGATCGATATCGACCATATCATCGAGATTTGCGGCGAGCGTTGCTTTGTGAAGCCCGCCGTCAACGGTTCCAGCTACGGCATTTCGCTCGTTCACGAGCCCTCCGAGCTGCCCGCGGCCATCGCCAAGGCTTTTGAGTATGGCGATAAGGTGCTGGTCGAAAAATGCATCGAGGGAACCGAAATTACCGTCGGCGTGTATGGCGAGGACGACGTGCGCGCCCTGCCGATCGTCGAGATTCGCAAGCCCGAGGACTGCGAGTTCTACGACCTGGACGTTAAGTACGTCGACCCCACGGATATCCATCGTATTCCGGCGCAGATTTCGCCCGAAAACTATGCTCGCGCTCAGGAGCTCGCCTGCGCTGCACACAAGGCCCTCGGTTGCCTGGGCATCTCGCGCAGCGATTTTATCGTGAGCGAGGACGGCCCCGTCATCCTCGAGACCAACACCATTCCCGGCATGACCGATACGTCGCTGTATCCGGATGAGATTCGCCACACCGACGACATGACGTTCCCGCAAGTCTGCGACAGCCTGATTCGTATGGGCCTCCGTCGAGCGGGCGTTGCATGCTAATCGAGGACGCTGTATCTCCTGGAACCCCGCAATTTGTCATCGATTCCTATGCCACGCTCGCCGAGCGCGCTAAGACGCAATCGTTCGGCCTCATCGAAGAGGACGTTATCGTCCTCGATACCGAGACCACGGGTCTTTCGGTACAGGACAACGAGCTTATCGAGATCTCGGCGGCCCGACTCTCGGGCCGCGAGGTCGTCGACCGTTTCGATACATTCGTACATCCCAAGCAGCTGATTCCTGCAGAGATTACCGAACTCACGAGCATCACGAACGCCGATGTGGCCGATGCCCCGTCGGCTGTCGAGGCCGTGGCTGCTCTTGCCGATTTTGTCGGCGGCTGCCCGGTAATCGCGCATAATGCCACCTTCGACCGTTCGTTTATCGAGTCGGTCAAGGGCGGCGTCAACGTCAGCGATATCTGGATCGATTCGCTGGCGCTGTCGCGTATCGCGCTTCCGCGCCTGGCGTCGCACAAACTATCCTTTATGGCCGACTTGTTTGGCTGCGATTCGGTGTCGCACCGCGCAAACGCCGATGTCGATGCTCTGTGTGGCGTGTGGCGCGTACTGCTGGTGGCGCTCGCCGACCTGCCCCAGGGCCTTATGGCGCGGTTAGCGGACATGCACGCGGACGTGCCTTGGTCCTATCGCCCCATTTTTTCTTTCCTGGCTGGCCAGAACCCGGGCTCGATCTTTTCGCTCAGCGCTGCTCGCGCCGACGTGCTCAAGGCCGATTGCGCAGATGATCGCATTGATGCGGACGAGCTGCCGGTCCTTAAAATGCCGAGCCGCGAGGAAATTGAGTCCGACTATGCCCCGGGCGGTCTGGTCAATCGCATGTATCCCACCTACGAGCCGCGCGACGAGCAGATTGCGATGGCGCTCGAGGTGCGGGATGCGCTCGTTACGGGCACCCATCGCGTTATCGAGGCGGGTACGGGTGTCGGTAAGTCGATGGCGTACCTGGTGCCCTTTGCCGAGGCCGCGCGCCGCAACAACATCACCGTGGGCATTGCGACCAAATCGAATAACCTCGCCGATCAGCTTATGTACCATGAGCTGCCAAAACTTGCCGAGCAACTGCCCGGTGGCCTGTCGTTTTGCGCACTCAAGGGCTACGACCACTATCCGTGTCTGCGCAAGCTCGAGCGAATGAGCCGCGGCCAGGTCGAAATTACCACCAAGCGCGATCCCGCCGACACGCTCACGGCGGTTGCGGTGATTATGGCGTACGTGTGCCAGTCTGCCGATGGCGACCTCGACTCGCTTGGCATTCGCTGGCGCAGCGTCAACAGTCCCGACTTTACGACGGCTTCGCGCGAGTGTGCTCGCCGCCTGTGCCCGTTCTTTCCGGACAAGTGTCTGGTCCATGGCGCGCGTCGTCGTGCGGCGCATGCGGACGTGGTGGTCACCAACCATTCCCTGCTGTTCCGCAATGTTGCCGCCGAGGGAAGGATTTTGCCTCCTATTCGCCATTGGGTGGTCGATGAGGCCCATTCCATTGAGCGCGAGGCCCGCCGCCAGTGGGCGCGCATGGTTTCGGCCGATGAGTCGCGCGTGCTGTTTGAGCGTCTGGGCGGTTCGAGCACCGGTGCGCTGAGCCAGGTTTCTCGCGATTTGGCCACCTCCGAGGGCTCAACGCTCTATCTGGGACTCACCGCCAAGGCGACGTCGACGGTTGCCCGCGCGAGCATGGCGATTGCCGATGTGTTCGATGGCGTGCGCGAGCTTGGTCGCCGCGCCCGAGGGGGCTATGACAATGCGAACCTGTGGATTGGCCCCGAACTGCGCGAGTCGGACGACTGGCACGACTTTTTGCAGTCGGCCCACACCGCAATCGACGCGCTGGAGCAGGCGGATAAAAGTGTAGACGCGCTGGTGCAGGCCGTCTCTGCCGATAAGCCCGAGGTCGTTGTCGACCTGGGCGACATTTCGCGCCGCCTGCACGAGCTGGCCGAGAACCTCAAGCTCATCATTGATGGTACGGATGAGCACTATGTTTACTCGCTGCAAGTCAACCGTAGGCTGCGTGCGGGCGGGGAGTCCATGACCGCCGAGCGTATCGATATCGGTGAGGCCCTGGCCAACGAGTGGCTGCCCGAGGTTCACACAGCCATCTTTGCTTCGGCGACTATGACGGTTTCCAAGAGCTTTGAGCACTTCAACCATGCGGTCGGCCTCGATCGCATCGGTGCTTCGACATCCTCGTCGCTGCACTTGGATTCGAGCTATGACTTTGACTCGAATATGGCGGTAGTCGTTGCCGGCGATATCCCCGACCCGCGCGATCGTGAAGGCTACCTGTCGGCGCTCGAGCGTGTGCTGGTCGATGCCCATCTTGTCATGGGCGGATCGGTGCTCACGCTGTTCACCAACAGGCGTGATATGGAGGACTTGTATGCCCGCGTCGAGCCCAAATTGGCTCGTGCGGGTCTGGAGCTCAATTGCCAGCAGCGCAATTCGTCTCCACGTCGCCTGCGCGATCGGTTTATCAACGAGCCGACCTCATCGCTGTTTGCGCTCAAGGCCTTTTGGGAAGGCTTTGACGCCAGCGGCGAGACGCTGCGCTGCGTCATTATCCCCAAGCTGCCGTTCTCGAGCCCTACGGACCCGCTCTCGTGTGAGCGCAATCTGCGCGAAGACCGCGCTTGGGCGCGCTATTCACTACCCGAGGCGGTGCTTGAGGTCAAACAGGCCGCCGGACGTCTCATTCGCTCGTCGACCGATTGTGGCGTACTTATCTTGGCCGATCCGCGCTTGGTGACGAAGGGCTACGGGAAGAAGTTCTTGACGTCACTGCCCACGACTTCCTATCAGCGCATCGAGTCGGCGCAGATCGGTCATTACCTACAGTTGTGGCGCCAAGCGCACGAGCGACGCCGCTAAAACGGGCGGATTAGACTCTTCGCCATATCGCATAGACGCTTTGCTAGGGCGGGGTCATCCAGTATGCGGATGGCCCCGCCCGCTGCAATTACCTGGCTAAACAGCCAGCGCTCGGAGCCGTAGCGCACGGTTACTGTCGCCATGTCTGTTCCGGTTGGATCAATCGAGATGATGCCGGCCCAGTCTAGGCGCCCTGCCATGTCGAGCGGCATGAGGAGTTTTGCGCTCTGTTTGGCTTGGGCAAGGGAATCGTGCAGGGATGTGGAATTCGATGCGTGATGTACGACGGAGTCGTCGGTCAGGACGAGACCTTCGATCTTGTCCATGCGGTAGGAGCGTTGCTCATCGATCTCTACATCCCATGCGTTCAGATATGTCTGGTCGCCGTTCGTCGTGATGCGCAGGGGGTCAATCAGTCGTTCGCGCGGCAGCTGATCATCCATCGACCGATAGGTAATGCGACAGCGCACGCCGTCCCGAATGGCGCAGCTCAGCTGTTGCCAATGCGATCCATGGGCTACGGTGTCGACGACGCGTTGGTTGTAACCGAGTTCTTCGGGCAAAAGGGCATGCCTGATGCGCGCTGCCGCCTGGAATTCAATTCCCAGTGATTCGAGTTCGTGATTGAGCACGGCGCCTTCGGCGGCGCTCAGGCGTAGCGGCAGGACGCGGCCCGCATCGCCCGTCAGGATAATGCGGTCGTCATGACATTCGCAGATGATGCGCGCGCCCGATTCGCGGTCGGCGAGCGTCGAGACGATATCGACGATTTCATCGAGCGCAGCACCCGTGATATCAAAACGGCTGCAGATATCGGCTCGCGTCATGCCCTCCTCGCCGGCGGCATAGAGGGCCTCCATGATGTCGATGGCGCGCGAGAGTCTCTGCTCGCTGGTGAGTTTACGCGCGGACATGCTCATGCACCGTCCTTTCGATGAGGCGGTTCCACGCCAGTTTGAGTGCATCGGGGGCAACGGGCCTCATGCCGTCCATGGCGTGCTCCATGCAAAACGAGGCCGCGGCATCAAGGTCGCGCACGCCGATGGTCCAGGTCCAGCCTTCTTCGGTGCGCGCGAGCTCCCCTCGACCGCGCGTAAGGCCGCTGACCATATCGGCCTGAGCTTGCGGCGCGAACGAAAACGTTGCCGCAACGGGGTCGCGGTCGGCAAAATCAAATGAAAAGAACAGGCAATCGTTTAGGTTGAAGTCGGCAGGGATGGAATAAGCCTTCGAGGGGCGCCATGCGCGGACGATGCGGTCACAGCGAAACGTCCTGATTTCATCGGTGGCGTTGTCGAGCCCGCAGAAGTACGCCGTGCCCTCGCGCTCGAACATGCCGTAGACGCAAACCGTGCGCTCTTTTTGCTCTCCGTGCCCGTTTTGATACAAAAAGTGCAGCGCACAGCGCTGGGCGAAGGCGCTCCACACTGCGTCGACGGTGGGCGAACGGTGAACGGGAGGTTCTTCTGCGGTCGATACGCCGGTGAGGTAGGCGATCTTGGAACGTATGTCCGCAAGCGGCGTGGCAAAGGCAGAGGAACCGGTCGCGAGGGTCTGATCGATGGCGTCAAGCAAGGTGTCCGCATCGTCTGCGGTGATGAGGCCGCCGGCCGCAAACGTATGATCGCGGTCGATGGTCCACGCGCTTTCTTCGGTTTCCTGAGCGCCTGCCGCGCGGACTTCCTTGATTGTAATGCCGCGTTTGAGGAGCTTTTCGCGATCGCGGCGAAACTTACGTTTATCTGAGTCGATGTTGCCCGAGCCGTAACCAAGATCGGAATCCAGGACAATTTGCTCTGTGGTCAATGGCTCGGGCGAGCTGTTGAGAACAAAGAACAGATTGAGGATGCGCTGGGCGGTCTTGTCGAAACCGGGCTCCGGTGCCCCCTTTTTATTCGTTGCGGTTGTATCGCTTGCCGTCATAGAGTCCTCGCATGGGAAGGTGTTTGATGCCATGATTTTAGTCCGATATGGAGATTAGGCTATATCCTTGTCCGCTCGGGGCGTTAAGATGCCCAGAATTCGGCCGTTTGCGCTCGCTCGGGGTATACTTTCGACTATATACGGTTCTAATGTGCATGCATTGGGCCTATTTGTCGGATTATGGATGTGGAGCGCACATGGCGAACACCCAGAACTATATCAACCACCTGCTGCAGAGCGCTGGCATCACGCCGGCGTGCAGCGAAGAAGAGCGCTTGGCTGCCGAGGATATCGCTCAGATCTTCCGCAACCACGGCTTTGATCCCGAGGTGCAGGAGTTTAATGCCCCCGCGCCCAGTAGGATGGCGTTTGCCGTCACGGGTATCTTGGCATTTGCCGGCGCTCTGCTTATGGGTATTGGCGGCGGTATCGGTTTGGTCGGAACCCTGCTGGCCATCATCGGAGCCGTGCTCTATGTGCTTGAGCGAACCGGCCGCCCCGTGATCTCGCGCCTGGGCAAGACGGGCGTGAGCCAAAACGTCATCGCCTACCACAAGGCGTCGGGCCCGCTTGCGTCTCCGCGCAATCGCCCGGTCGTCGTCGTGGCGCATTATGACTCCCCGCGCGCTGAGCTGCTCGCCCGCGAGCCTTATGCGCCGTATCGCGCGCTGGTCGCCAAGCTGCTCCCGATTGCCACGGTTGCTCCCGCGGCAATTGCTGTCCTTCGCGTCTTGCCGCTTCCAGGTGTGTTGAAGGTCCTGCTGTGGATCGTTGCGATTCTCGCCTCCCTCGTGGCGCTCGCGAACGCAGCCAATATCATTTCCAACCGCTTTATCCTTCCCTATACATCTGGTTCGGTCTGCAACAAGTCGTCTGTTGCCGCCATGCTGGGCGTCATGGATAACGTCGCCCCCTATCAGGGCGAGAATGAGTTCCCCGACGATATTCCGTTTGACACGTATTTTGGCGAGCAGAAGCGTCGCGCCGAGGAGATGGCGCGCGCGGCGGCCGAGTATGCCGCGGCTCAGCAGCAAAACGATTACGGCAATACCATCGAGTACGAAGAGCCTGCCTATACCGAGGACGAGTTTGGCCAGCCGGCCACTCCCGAGGCTGAGTCCACGCAGGACGAGGCCTTTGGTGAGCAGATTGATGGATTCGAGGGCGCCTCTGCCGACGAGACCCTGATTGGCGTCATCGCTCCCGAGACCCAGGACCAAGATGCTCTGTCTGAGGAGCCCGTGGCGGATGAGCCCGCTGCCGAGCCGGCGGAGGAACCCGCTGCGGTTGAGGCCGTCGAGCCCGAGCCCAAGCTCTATCGCAATGCTGCCGGCAACATCCGCTTTGGCTCGGATGCTATCCGCGCCCTCGGCATGCTCCCCGAGTCTTGCACGCTCGATTACGAGGAGGGCGAGGAGCCGTCGTTTGAGCCCGCCCCTGCTGTGACTGCTCCCGCATCGCCCGCGGTGCCCGCGGAGCCGGTCGCCGCTTCCCCCGTTGAGGCAGAGCCCGAGGCCGCCAACGAGGCTGATCCTGCTGCCGGGCTGGATATTCTGGCAACCGCTGCCCCCGTTCAGGCTGAGGCCGACGGTGCTGACGAAGATTACGATGAGTATCCGCAGCGCGTGTCTTATGAGAGCGACACCGATTTTTCGGCCGAGCTTCCCGTGACGACGCCTCATGCCGATATTGCGTCCGCATTCTCTTCGATCGGCGCCAGTGCCTCCAGCTTCTTTAAGGGCGCACTTGCAAAGGGCAAGAAGTTCGTTGACGACTTTGAAGAAAAGCGCGCTGCCGCTCGCGAGGCGGCCGAGCGGGAGGCTATCGCCCAGCAACAGGCTGCCGAGGCCGAGCGCGAGCGCGCGGCGCAGGAGTTCGAGCAGAATGAAAGCGAACCGGCGCCGACTGCCGACGTTGCCGATGCCACGACGTCTTTCGAGGCGCCGCAGCCTGCGTCTGCAGATATGGCTGAGGCAACGACCTCCTTCGATGCCCAGCAGCCGATCGATAGCACGGTGTCGTTCGACGCCACGATGACCTTCGAGAAGCAGGGTACCGCCATCGCCGAACCCCTTTCTGTCTCTGCCGAGGCCGAGAGCGCCGCGGGCGATACCGTGGTTGCGGATGCCCTCGAGGTTGATTCCAACGCGCTCGATGCGGCCGAGGAGCAGGTCGAGGCCGATCTGCCCCCCGTCGTTGAACAAGAAGTGGAGCCTGCGCCCGCCGAAGCTTCCCAGAAGGATGAGTCGAGGCCTTACTCGACGCAGATCTTTACCATGCCCGCTCCGAGCGGTCCCGGTGCTACGGTCGCTGGCCCCGCCCCTACACAAACCGAGACGGTCGACTCCCTGATGGCGCAGATTTCGTCTCAGACGTCGCCGCGCCCGCAAATGAATATTCCCGACCCGGCGTCCGCGCCGGCCCCCATGCCCTCTGCGTCTCCGCTGGCGTCGGTCCCCGACCCCTCGCTTCCTTCGATGCAGCAGGCAAACGTGGCCTCCCGCACGTCGCTGTTCGATCTTCCCGATCCTTCGGCTCAGGTCAATGATCCCTTTGCGACGGCACAGGGTCCCGAGCCCACATCGGCTCCGGTCGTTCCTCCCATGGCGTCCGCGTCGGATGTCCAGCCGCTTGAGACCATCTCGGCTCCTGCCGCCGCGACCGCTAAGCCTCAGAAGCGCGGCTTGGGTGGCCTGTTCGGCCGCAAAAAGAAAAACGAGCAGGATAGCATGAGCGATTGGCTTGGTGTCGAGGACGACTACGATGCCAAGAAGTCCGGTCGCGGTATCGGCTCGTGGGACAACTTCGAGGATGATGACGACGGCTGGAAGGGTGGCGCCACGTCCTCCGACGGCGCTTCCTCCGAGGATATGCTCGCAGCCGTCGCCTCTATGGGTGACGACGAGCTGCTCGGTCATGACATCTGGTTCGTGGCTACAGGCGCTTCGGACTGCGATGGTGCGGGTATGAAGGCATTCCTGGCCGCGCATCGCGACAAGCTTCGCGGCGTGTTCTTTATCAACCTCGAGTCCGTTGGCGCCGGCAGGCTTTCGGTCGTGACGGTCGAGGGCGAGCAGCAGTTGCTCAAGGGCGACCGGCGCATCATGAACTTGGTCAACAAGGTGTGCAAGTCGTTCCATGTCGATTGCGGCGCATTTGAGATGCCGTATGCCAAGACCGACGCCTACGCCGCGCTCGAAGCTAGCCGCCGCGCTCTCACCATTGCCGGTGTTGACGGCCCGCGCCTGGCTTGCGCGTACACCGAGGACGATCTGCCGCACAACATCAATCCGACAAACATCGCTACGGTGTCCGAGGTCGTGACCGAGGTCATTCGTCGTTCGTAGGTTGATCTCTAAGGAGTCAGCGTGTTTTCGTATATCAAGCGCCATTGGCCCGTCTATCTCATCTTGGCCCTGATCGCCATTGCTCTTGGTTTTGGGGCCGCCTATATCGTGGGAGTCAAAGGCTCGACGCCTGAGTCCACAATCAACGAAGAGGTGGAACACGAGCAGAGTTTGGGTGCCGACGGCATCTCCGAGTCCGATCAGGCACTCATCGACGGTGGGTCTGCATCCGCGGAATAGCTACTGCGCTACATATGAAAAAAGAGGCGAGCCGGGAGACTGGCTCGCCTCTTTTTTTATTGAGTTAGTGACGTTTCGGTGCCAGCTTTAGGCGGGCAAACCAGATGGCTGCGGCGCCGGTTGTCACGAAGGCCGTGAGGCAGGCGGCGATGGGGATAGAGCCCGTTGCTGGTAAATCTTGCGGCATGGCGCATCGCTGGATGACGTAATCATCGTCATGCGATTCAAGGTCATTACCACCGCCATTGCGACAGAGGTCGACATGAGCACTATTGGTTAGCGCGATCCGGGGCGTATAGGTTGATGTGGCCTGCATGCGGATGACGGCACCGTGAATATCCGGGGCAAGGGTGGCGCTCGCGTCATCAAGATCGTCGTGCTCGTCTTTGAGGTCCTCACGGGTCCAAGATTCTGCAGTATCTCTTGTTGTGAAGTCGGCCGATACGGCACCGTACTCAAAACGAATGCCCGTGATGGTGGTGTCGCTCAATAGATTGAGTTCTTTCGCCTCGAGGGTGACCGACTCCGTCGTCGGGATGTCGGCTTTCCAAAGGTGCCAGCCGTCGTAATCGACCATGCGCCGGTCCTCGCCTAGCAGACTCTTGACTTCATCCGTTTCGAGCCAGGGGTTTTCGTGCCCGCCGTCAAGTGTCGCGTTGGCTTCCTCGCTCGCGTCTGCCGTTCCCGCCGGAGACGTTCGATACCACACGTTGCAGAGTCCGTTTAAATCACCGCTCGCGACAGGGGTTTCGATGGCGACAAGCCTGCCCACGCCATCCTTGGCACATTCAAGGTCGTCGGTGACGGTAAACTCATCGACCCAGGTATTTGACTCATTCCTGGCATCGATGGTGTAGGAGAAGGCGCCCTGCGTGTCAGTCTGTGCCTCAGCTCTATTTTTACCGTCGCCGTTTGCCACAAATTCCTTTCCGGTGGGCTGGGCGATCTCCTGGCGCTTGTCGACGCTCCCCTTGATTTTGATGGGGGCGTCCTTCATGGCTACGGTCTGTGTTTCTCCCGTAGCTTTAATTTCGAACGTCATCTCTTCGGCAAGGTCGTAGGTGCGCGGGGAGATCAGTTCGCGCAAGGTATAGGTGCCAGGAGAAAGATGCTCGATGCGATGCGGCTTGTCCAAGGAGGTCCAAGCGTCAATTTCTGCGCCGTCGGTGCCGTAGAGGGCGAGCTTGGCGCCTTCCACTTCTTGCTTGCCGGTCAGGTCGACTTTGGAGATATCGACTTTGGTGTAGTCATCGGAAACGTCGAGGTGCGCTTTGATTACGGGCGTTTCCTGGTCGGCGTACGACAGCTCAACAGTATGAGCGTTTTGGTCGAGTAAGTATCCTTCGGGTGCCTGCACCTCAACAACTTCGTAGGTGACGGTTCCGCATCCCAGTGAAAGATGGCCAGCGCATGCAAATCCCTGCTCGTCGGTCGTGATGGTAGCGACGGTCTCGCCGTCAAGAGCGACAATACTGCCATCGGGACGCGCGATATCGCCGATGGCGCGGATGTCAAAAACAGCACCGGAAAGGGCGTGCCCGTCTACGGCATCATTCTTAACGACCTCGATGGCTCCGGTTGTCGGCTCGTCATAAAACGAGGCGATCGCAACGGGTGTCAGGTTCATGTCGGCAGGGATCGTTATCTCTAAATCGTCTCCGCGCAGATAGGGCTTCTTGGCCGAAGCTTCTCGCACGAAATAGGTGCCCGGGTTCAGAGATTCAGGTAAGGTGACGGCACCGGTCTCGTCGGTCGTGAAAGTATTCATGATCTGGTGAGTCGGATGCCAGCATGTCTGCGAGATCGGTTCACGGTTGCTGTCGAGCAGCTGGAATGTGAACCCGGCGAGCGGCACGGGGGAGCCGGTCTGGGCGTCGCGCTTTACGATTTGAAGATGCGTCGACAGTGCGTGATTATCAACGATGTACTGAAGTACCGCACCGTCCGCGATCTGTTCTGCCGTGATGGTCCATTCTCCCGTCTGCTTAAAGCCCTCGGGAACAGTATCGGCAACCTCTCGAACGGTGTAGCCGGCACGGTCATGCGGTATGGTTCCGTGGACGCCATCGGGGCGTTCGCCGGCGCCAAACCACGCTCCGGTCTGTTCTTTAGTTGATGCGAAGCCATAGATATTGGTGGTCAGGGTTCCGACAACTTGGTGTGAGCTGTTGCTGACGACCTCAAAGACCACGCCGTCCGCCGGCTGCTCTATACCAGACTCATCGCTCTTGCCGTAGTCCTTGAACTTTGAAATCTCAAGGTCAAAGGCGATGGGGATGTTGGGAATACGACTCTCGAGCTCAACGACGCCCATATCTCCGAGCTGGTCGGCGCCGACGGTGTAGCTCCAGGTTTCATTGGAGGGCAGATAGCCCTCGGGCGCTTTCGACTCATAGATGGTAAAGGTGCCCAGAGGGGTGTCGGTGAGCGTCGCCCGGCCGTCCTCGTCCGTCGTGAGGGTGTGTGTCCAACCGGGGGTTGACTGTGAGACGCAGGTGAACTCAGCACCGGCAAGCGATGTGCCGACCTGAGGGCCGGCGCCCGTCGCGGCATCGACCTTTGCGATACGCAGGGTAATGGTGCCGGGCTGCTCATCGATGACGACATGCCCGCCATTATTTCCGGTGGAAAAGGTGATGCGGTCGCTTCGGAGGATATAACCCGCCGGGGCTTTGGTCTCGACCAGATAATATGCTGTGTTGGGCAAAAGCGTCGCCTGTGCGCGACCGTTGCCGTCCATCTGGATGCTGCCGGCATGCTTGCCGCCAGCGCTTTCATAGATGTCGAACCTTGCCCCATCGAGCCTGTAGGTATCGTTTTTGCTGGTGACGGTAGCGTTGGCGGACTGTTTTTGGAAGGACACGGAGATGGCCGGAAGCACGTAGAGCATGTCCTGACGTTTACTGCCGCCCGACACGGTTCCCAGATAGCGCCGTGCCCGGTGCGGTGCGGCTTTGATGCTTCCCGACTTGGCGCTGTCGTGGAGCCAGCGGGCGGCGGCAACGACCTCGTTGTCGCCGGTAAAGTTACCGCTCTTCGTGACGCCTTGGGCGGTTGTATATGAAAAAGACCCGTCGGTGTGGGTGGTACCGTTGAGCATCCAGACGGCAAGCTGAGTTGCGGCGCGTGCGCGATCGGGGGACAGGTTATGTCCGCCAAAGGACGTGGCGGTGGGGTAACCA
>OIXU01000357.1_pt1 | contig 16157 bp, 15 predicted proteins | sample 1587921 | NCBI WGS metagenome assembly OIXU01 (sample SAMN03283238) | human gut metagenome | biome: human-associated habitat; material: feces | host: Homo sapiens | place: Peru | collected 2012
CGGTTGAAGAATAAATTGCCCGAGGGTGGCTAATTTGGGACGGGGATCTTTTGGTCGCTCTCATTCTGTTTGACAGAGAATCTGGCTGGTAATCGAAGGGTAGCTATAAGGAACCCCGCCCCAAGGCTACTCGACGACAATAAGGGGAAATGATGCTTGAGAATGGCAAGATGATGCCTTCGGTCGATGTCTGGCTGCGCGAGGCCAAGGCCGACGCCTCGGCACCGGCGTGCGGTATGTACCTGACGCATAACGGCGTGGTGCGCGCAACGCCCAAGTCTGAGGCCCGTGGTGTCAAGACCGATGGCGTGGCGCCGGGTCATAAAGTAAGCGGCATGGTGTTTGGCTACGACGCCGACAAGGTACGGTCTGCCATCGAAGTGACGCGTGCGATGCCCGGCATCGGCTATGTGCGCGTATGGCTGGCGAGCGGTGAACTTGCCGTGGGCGATGACATCATGCTTGTGCTTATTGGAGGGGATATCCGCCCGCATGTGGTCGATGCGCTGCAGTCGCTCGTCGGCACCATCAAGAACGAGTGCGTGAGCGAGGTCGAGCACGAGGCGTAAGGCCTCGTCGGCAATTCGAGTCTGTCTATAGCGAAAGCCCGCTGGCAGTTCATGTAGATCTGCCAGCGGGCTTTGATGTGTTGGAGCTATTTTGCTCTGGCGTTTGCTACACGCGCGTGGCGTCCTTGGGGCTCATGGTCATACTCTGAAAACGGTTCTCCATATATTCGTTATCGAAATGCTTGTCATAGAACTGTGCGACGGGAATATTTCGAACGGTTCCGTTGACGCGCTGATACCAATAGTCAAGCGATTGCAACGTCATGACGCCGTCGATCAACATGACGGCGGTCAGGATGACGGTAGCAGAGTAGCGGCGTTTCCATGGAATCATATTGATGAGCTTAAGCAGGCGCGGCAGCAAGACCTTGATCCAGATGAGGCCACCCAGGCCCCACATGCAGGCAAACGGCGTGCATGTGCGTCCCCCGGTCAATACCGCGATGGGATCGGGCATGCCGAATAGCCTAATGTGTGAATAACTCCACGACACCACGCCAAATGAGGTCTGCATAAACCAGCCTACAAACACCTCGAAAGCGCCGCCGATCAGGGCACTTACCAGGAAAATGATCAGAGGATTCTTTTTATAGAAGCGGTTGAGCGCCATGGTCATGAGCACCGCGCCAAATCCGTAGATGGGGCTAAAGGGGCCAAATAGCATACCGGCACGGTCCTGATAGACGCCGGGATCGACGACGACCATATGCCAGACTTCCTCGAGAATGAGGCCTAACACGCTGCAGACGAAGAATACCCAGAACAGGTTGAAGTAGTTGAGCTTGATGTAGCCCTCGCCGGTTTCGTCGCGGCCGAGCATCCCCTCGGCGGCGGCATCGCGGTCGAGCATCTCTTGCAGACGGCGCTGCAGTTCGCGCTCCTGGCGTAGCGTGGGGTCGACGGTGGCCGACAGCGCAATGAGGATGACAAGCTGGACGGCGGGGCGCAGCAGGAAGAGTCCGATACCCTGGAGCATCACGTCGACCAAAAGCTCGACGACGGTAAATGCGATGAGGATATAGGACAAGCGTGCGGCATTGCGGCGCTGGTCCTTGATGAGGTCCAGGCCAAAGATGATCAAGATGACAGCGCTGGCCGCAGAGAGCATGATGCCGGCAACGATGAGTCCGACGGCGACCAGCGTGTTGTCGCCGAGCTTGGCGGCGGCGTTGCCGTTGATAAGCGCGGTGATGACCTGCCACATGAAGGCGCCGACCGACGGGAGCGTGCCCACACCGGACAGGATGCACAGGGCGGCGTACACCTTAATGATGAGCGGGATCTTTTTGACCTCCGTGGCGCTGGGGACGCTGGGGTCGAGCTGATTGTGATCCATACGTGACCTTTCTCGTTTTGTTGCAGGTACAAGGATACGCCGCCGACCTGCCAAAAGACAGGACGAACGTCCCAATTGCAACAATGTAATCCCTAACGGTGGGCGAGATACGGTGCCGCGAAAGCCTGCGAAAACGCTGCCCATAGGGATGGGTTGCCCAATAAAATGTTTGGTCGCAAAACGGATTATAAGCTCGGTGGGCTTTTAAAAAGCGCTGCTCATGCGCGGGAGTGCTTGTCTTGCCGTGCGTATAATAAGGCAGGTAACGCCAAATAACGAGGCTCTGAGGGGATGCCATGTCTCAAGAAACCATCCGCGCGGCCGAGCGTGCCGCGGGACAGGTGAACGCCATGTCGACGTATGATCCGGACTCCGACCAGCTGCACGAGGAATGCGGCATTTTTGGTGTGTGGGCGCCCGATCGCGACGTGGCTCGACTGACGTACTTTGGCCTGCGTGCGCTGCAGCATCGCGGCCAGGAATCGGCGGGAATCGCCGTGGGCGACGGCGGCACGGTGATGGTTCGCAAGGACCTGGGCCTGCTCGACCGCGTGTTCTCAAATGCCGACTTGTCGACGCTTTCTGGCCAGCTGGCCGTGGGCCACGTGCGCTACGGTACCGCCGGCGCCAAGAGCTGGGAAGCCTCGCAGCCGCATCTTTCTACCATCAATAGCGTCATCATCGCTCTTGCTCACAACGGCACCCTCGTTAATACCGACGAGCTGCGCCGCCAGCTGATCGAGCTGGGCGTGCCGTTCCTCTCCAACTCGGATTCCGAGGTCGCGACCAAGCTCATCGGCTACTTCACCCAGCGCACGGGTCATCTGCGCGAGGGAATTCGCAAGACCATGGAGCTCGTGCGCGGCGGCTACGCCATGACGCTCATTAACGAGCAGGCGCTCTACGCCTTTCGCGATCCGCACGGTATTCGCCCGCTCGTGCTGGGCAAGCTCGTGGACGAGGGTCTGGATCAGGCCGATGCCGCATCCGTTTCGCAGCTGCCGTCTCAGGATGACGCCGCCACGGCCGACACGTCCGCTCATGTGGCGCGCGCCGGCGGCTGGGTCGTTGCCTCCGAGACCTGCGCGCTCGATATCGTGGGCGCCGAGTACGTGCGCGATGTTCGCCCCGGCGAGATCTTGCGCATCAGCGCCGAGGGCCTGGTATCCGAGCAGGGCGTGCCTGCAGCCGAAGAGCCCGCCAACTGCATCTTTGAGCAGGTCTACTTTGCTCGCCCCGACTCCATCATGAACGGCAAGAGCGTCTACGCCTGCCGCTACGACATGGGTCGCCAGCTGGCACACGAGGAGCCCGTCGAGGCCGACCTGGTCATCGGCGTGCCCGACTCTGGCCTGCCGCCCGCGGAGGGCTATTCGCACGAGAGCGGCATTCCCTTTGGCGAGGGCCTCATCAAGAACCGTTATGTGGGCCGCACGTTTATCGAGCCTACGCAGGAGCTGCGCGCCATGGGCGTGCGCATGAAGCTCAATCCACTGCGTGACAACATCGAGGGCAAGCGCCTGGTCGTCATCGACGACTCCATCGTGCGCGGCACCACCATGGTCCAGCTCGTCAAGATGCTGCGCAACGCCGGTGCCAAGGAGATTCACATCCGCATCAACTCGCCCGAGGTCATCTGGCCGTGCTTCTACGGCATCGATACCGACGTGCAGTCGCAGCTCATCAGCGCCAACAAGACGGTCGATGAGATTTGCGAGTACATCGGCGCCGATTCGCTGGCCTTCCTTTCGGTCGAGGGCCTGCTGAAGGTCATGCCCAAGGGCGGTTACTGCGATGCGTGCTTTACCGGCCGCTACCCCGTGGCGATTCCCGAGAGCTTTGGCCGCGACAAGTTCATGGAGGGCTTTAAGCCCCGCAACCTGGACAAGCCGCTGCACTTTGACGACGACGCCGTGGTCGAGAAATACGACGACCGCAGCTGGGAAGAGGAGCACGGCGAGGCCTAAAACCTGCCATTTACGGACAGGTTTATTTTGGTAGGTTTTACCTGCTGTTTTGTTGATATGACGGCGCGTGTTGTTATGACGCGCGCCGAAATGAACGCAACTATGAGCACCGTTTGGCGCCTGGGCGGCGAGCGGTAGTGGGAGAGGAAGGCTCAGATGAGCGACAGCAAGCATGTGACGTATGAGGACGCCGGTGTCGATACCGCCGAGGGCGGCCGCGCCGTCGACGCTATTAAGCAGATGGTCAAGGACACCAATCGTCCCGAGGTTATCGGCGGCATCGGCGGCTTTGGCGGCCTGTTCTCGGCCGCCGCGCTCAAGGATATGGAAGACCCGATCCTGATCAGCGGCACCGACGGCGTGGGCACCAAGCTCGTGCTCGCCCAGATTATGGACCGCCACGAGACGGTGGGCCAGGACCTGGTCGCCATGTGCGTCAACGACATTCTGGCTTCGGGCGCCGAGCCGCTGTTCTTCCTGGATTACGTCGCCATCGGTCACATCGAGGCCGAGCACATGGCAAAGATCATTAAGGGCGTGGCCGACGGCTGCAAGCTTGCGGGCTGCGCGCTCGTGGGCGGCGAGATGGCCGAGCACCCGGGTGTTATGGCTCCTGCCGACTACGACCTCGCCGGCTTTACCGTGGGCGTTGTCGATCGTCCCAAGATGCTCGACCCCGCAAACGTCCGCCCCGGCGACGTGATCTTGGGCCTGCCTTCCACCGGCGTTCACTCCAACGGCTACTCGCTCGTGCGCAAGGTTATCGGCGTTGACGGCATCAAGCCGGGCACGCCCGAGGCGGCCGCTAAGGCCGAGGAGCTGAGCCGTCCGCTCGAGGAGCTCGGCGGCGCATCGCTCGCCGACGCTCTGCTGGCTCCCACGCGCATCTATGTGAAGCCGATTCTGGAGCTGCTGCGTGGCGGCGCCAACGTTCACGCCATCGCCCACATCACCGGCGGCGGCATCACCGAGAACCTCAACCGCGCGCTCGCCGACGACGTCGACGCCGTGGTTACCCGCAACGGCGCCGAGATGGGTTGGGACGTTCCGCCCGTCATCACCTACGTGTCGCGCCAGGCCGAGCTCGCGCCCAACGAGGCGTGCAAGACCTTCAACATGGGCGTTGGCCTGTGCCTGATCGTCGCTCCCGAGGACGAGGTCGCTGTGACCGAGGCTCTGGTCGCGCTCGGCGAGAAGCCGTTCCGCGTGGGCGAGTGCGTCGAGGGCTCCGGTAAGGTCGTGTACTCCGATGAGCGCTAACGAGCAGATGGCTGCCGCCGAGGGCCTGGGCTTTGCGCCCTACACCCGTCCGACCGGCACCGATACGGCCGAGCCGCTCAAGATCGGCGTGCTTATCAGTGGCTCGGGCACCAACCTGCAGGCGCTGATCGACCTGATCGCCGCTGGAAAGCTCAACGCATCGATTGAACTTGTGGTGTCGAGCCGTCCTTCGGCCAAGGGCCTGCAGCGTGCCGAGCGTGCGGGCATCCAGACGCTCACGCTGTCCAAGGATGTCTATGCCGACCCAATCGCCGCCGATGAGATCATTGCGCACGAGCTGCTCGAGCGTGGCTGCGAGTACGTGGTGATGGCTGGCTACATGCGCATGGTGCACACACCGCTGCTAGCAGCGTTCCCCAACCGTGTGGTCAATCTGCATCCGGCACTGCTGCCGAGCTTTACTGGCGCCCATGCGATTGATGACGCGTTTGCGCGCGGCGTCAAGGTGACCGGCGTGACCGTGCACTTTGCCAACGAGATCTACGACAACGGCCCCATCATCGCCCAGCGCGCGCTGGCTGTTGAGGAGGGCTGGGATGTCGACACGCTCGAGGAGCACATCCACGCGATCGAGCATGTGCTGTACCCCGAGGTCGTGCAGATGCTCGCCGACGGCCGCGTCCACGTGCTGGAGAGCGGCAAGGTCGCAATTGATGCGCCTCGCGGCTAGTGGCGCACAGTACAATTTAGCCGAGTAGTCAGGGTGGTCATTGGCGCCAAGGCGCGAGTGGCCACCTTTTGTTTTAGTAGTCGTTGGGGACGTTCTCAAACGGCTAGTCATTCAAGAACGTCCCCAATGACTAGGTGAGAGAGGTGAGCGCATGGCGGATAACGAAGCACTGTTTACGCCTGAGCTGGTGTTTTTTGATTGGGAGTGTGCGTCGCCGGGTGAGGTATTTGCGCAGCTTGAGGGCGAGCTTGCCCCGCGCGGCTACATTGCGCCCGGCTGGCTTGACGCCGTCCGCACGCGCGAGGATGCCTATCCCACGGGTCTTGCCATGCCGGCGGCCAACATTGCTATTCCGCATACCGACCCGGGGTTTGTGTCCAAGCCCTATATCGCGGTGGTAAAGCCCGCCGCGCCCGTGACGTTCAACGCGATGGCGGGCATGGGCGCTCCCGTGCCGGCACAGATCATCATCAATCTGGGTATTTCCGAGCCGGGCGGCCAGGTCGAGGCTCTGCAGGCGCTCATGAATATCTTTATGGATGCGGACGCCGCAGCCGATGTGCTCGGCCAGACCACGCCCCAGGGTATGGTCGACGCCATCCGCCGCCACTTCTAAGGTAGGGCTAAGCCGGCACCTGGGGACGTTCCCTGCCGGCACTCGGGGACTGTCCCTAACTGCCGGCAGAAAAGGAACGTCCCTAACTGCCAACCGCCAGACCTGTCCCCTTTGCACCAAAATGGTGCAGATTAACCTGTCCCCAATGCACCAGGCGTGCTGCGAGGGCCGCGTTGTGACACAATGGCGTTTGTTCGATTCGTGATGCGAAAGGCCAAACATGGCAAACAAGAAAAAGAACCCCGAGGCCGCGCCGACGCCCGAGCAACAGGCCCGCGCCGCCTCCAGCTCTCGCAAGAAGGCTCGCAAGACGCGCGTGTCCAAGACCGTCAAGATCGTCCTGGTGGTTATCGGCGTGCTGGCAATGCTGCTTTCCGTCTCGGCCATGGCGTGCTCCGGTCTTATGTCGCAGACCGAGGATACCTCGGGCTACAAGCTCACCGGCGGTGTGGCTGCCACCATCAACGGCACCAACCTCACCGAGGACACCGTGACCAAGCAGATCATGAGCATGCGCACGTCCTACGGCTACACCAAGGACGAGGACTGGGCACAGTACCTGGTCGACAACGACCTCACGCCCAAGAAGTACCGCAAGCAGCTCATCGACTCCTACACGCAGCAGATTCTGCTTCAGCAGGCGCAGAAGGAGAACGGCGTGACCGTCTCGGACGAGGAAGTCGAGAAGGCTTGGAAGGACGCGTGCAAGAGCGCGGGCGGCGCCAAGACCTTTAAGGAGACCCTCAAGACCTACGGCTACACCGAGGACACCTACAAGGATTCGCTCAAGGAGAGCTTGGCACAGCAGAAGCTCAAGGATGCCGTGGCACCCACCAGCAAGCCGAAGTACATCAGGTTCGGTTCCACCGCCAGCCCGCCGGCGGCGCTGAGCCGTTCCGTCACCACGGCCACCACAGGCAGCATGGTGGCGGTGTAGGGGATGTTGTCGATAAAAGCGGAGCAGAGCACGGACATCCAGACGATGACGGAGTAGACGATGAAAATGGAGCCGCGGGAGCCGTCGCCGCTGATGCCGGCCAGGGCGGTGCCCAGCAGGTCGATGATACCGGCGCGGCTGATGCCGCCGATGACCACGAACAGACCGGCCAGCAGGGACAGCGTATAGAAGTCGATCTCCAGCACGGCCCGGCCGATGATCTCCCGGCTGCCGGAGCGCCGCACCTCGCGGATGAGGCCGATCACGAAGAAGAACATACAGATCAGGCCGTTGGTGATCTCCAGCTTATAGAACTGGCCAGGCTGCGCCGCCGACTGATAGGGGATGAAAGAGACGGCGATCAGCGACACGATGGTGAGGCACAGCAGCCATGTCGGCCCCTTGTCCTCCACCGGCGTGCGGTCATGCAGGCGGATGGCGGCGTTCTCCTTCCGGAAGAACCAGAGAATGATGAGAACGCTCAGCAGGGCACCGCACTCCGTGACCCAGAACATGCCGGGCTTGCCGTCCACAAAGAAGAAGTCCATGAAGTCCAGACCGGCAGCCTTGGCCAGCAGAATGGACGTGGTGTCACCCACCAGCGTGGCGGCGCCCTGCAGGTTGGAGGAGATGGCGATGCAGATAATGGCCGGCACCGGGGAGATGTGCAGCTTTTTGCACAGGGCCAGCGCCACCGGCGCCACCATCAGCACCGTGGCCACGTTGTCCACGAAGGCGGAGATCACGCCGGCAAACAGGGACAGCACCACCACCAGCCACTTGACGCTGTGGATATGGGAGACGAGGATATCGCTCATCCGCTGGGGCATTTTGGACTCGATGAACAGAAACACCGTGCCCATGGTACCGGTGATCATCAGGATCACGTTCCAGTCGATCTGCCCGAGAGCGTCGCCCATGGTGTAGCGGAAATCCGGAAAGACGCCGGTGCTGCCCACCGCCACGAAGATCGCTGCGGACAGCACCGCCACATAGGGGCGGATCTTCTGGAAGGCGAACATGAGGACATAGGTGACGACGAAAAGGATCGCCGCGAAAATCGTTGCATTCATAGGTTTTATACCATCCTGTTTTGTTTGGCGGCCGGCGTCAGTTCTGCCGGTATATCCGCATGTCTGTCAGCAGCGGATAGCTCACCGGCGCTGCACCGTCCAGATCGGCGCGGTGCATGTCCACGGCGGTGATCTGGCTGTTGTCGTAGGTGGTGTAGTAGTATACGCCCCGGTCGGCATTGCAGCAGCCGGTGTACAGCGTCAGCTCGCATTCGCCGCCGGCCAAGCGGCAGCAGCCCCGCTGCTGCTCCACCGAGCCGAGGATGTGGAACAGCTGGCTCAGGCTCTCCGTCTCGCCGTCGCCGGAGACGGAGTTGGCCCGCACAAAGGCCGTCCGCACGAACCGGGACTGGGAGGACAGGTCCCCCGGCAGGCCCATGGCGCCCATGCCCCGGCTGTACGCCGCCAGCGGCAGCTCCGGCGCGAACCGGTTCACCGGCGGCTCCGGCGACAGCTGGGCGTAGTTGTTCAGGGCGAACAGCTGCATAGGGAAGGGCGGGTTGTTGGTCAGCACCCCCGCCGGATCGTCGTAGATATGGAGCCCGTCCGCTACCGACTCCACCACGATGCAGCCGGTGCGATCCGCCACCATCCAGTGGAGCTGGGCCGTGGGCAGACCGGCGGAATAGGGCGTGTCGGTGATGTTGGCCTGTGCCAGCAGCGTCCGGGCCTCCGCCAGCGTGGCGCAGCGTCCCAGCAGCCACGGGATCAGCTCAAACTGGGCTACGTTCTCCCGGCTGCCCTCCGGACGCCCGTATACCGCGTTACCCACGAAGTTCAGTCCCGCGATGCACAAGCCCTTTTCATTGACGGCGTCGTAGTACAGGGGGAAGCCGTCCTGCATATGGGCCATGCCGATCATGGCGTAGTGCGTCTCCATCGCCGCGCCGTGGCGCAGCGCCAGCGGCCAGTTCCGGGGGGTGATGACCACACTCTCCCCGAAGGACTGCTCATAGTCCAGATTGCGCCCGAAATAGAAATGCTTGGTCTGATATGTGGCTGCCGTACACATGGCGCCGCCTCCTTCGTTTTTTCACAGTATGCCCCGCGGCGAGGGAAAAACTCGCCGCGGGGCATTTTTTCACATCCGCTTGTCTTTTTCCAGCACGGCCTGCACCGCCGCGTGAACGGCGGACTCAAAGCCGCCCTGCTGGAGCGCCAGCAGACCCTCTACCGTGGTACCGCCGGGGGATGTGACCCGGTCGATCAGCGCCCACGGGTGCTGGCCGGATAGACGCACCATGCGGCCGCTGCCCTCTGCCATGGCGGCGGCGATCTCCACTGCCATACCCTTGGGCATACCGGCCTGTACCGCCGCCTCTGCCAAAGCGTTGATGTACAGATAGGTGTAGGCAGGGGCGGCGCCGCCGATGGCGCTGACGATGCCCATGAACTTCTCCGGCACCTCCACCGCTGTGCCAAAGGTGCCAAGCAGCGTGGCCGCCAGCACCTTCTGCTCATCAGAGACGGCGTCGTTGGCGCACCAGCCGGTGACGGACGCGCCCACCACCGCGTTGATGTTGGGCATGACACGGATGATGGCTGCCTGTCCCAGACGGGCCTCCAGCCACGCCAGCTCCTTGCCCGCCGCCACGGATATGAACAGTCTGCCGGACGGGGGCGCAAGCTCTGCCAGCACTCCCTCCAAAATCTGGGGCTTTACCGCCAGCACCACCACGTCGCTGGCATCCAGCACCGCCTGATTGGACGGCAGCAGCCGCAGACCGCACTGCTCCGCCAGCTCCTTCGCCTTTTCCGGGTGAGGATTGTGGCCGCAGAGGGTCACGCCCTCCAGCTGCGCCGCCGCGATGCCCCGCACCATGGCGGAGGCCATATTGCCCAAGCCGATAAATCCGATGACCATAGCTGTCGCCTCCCTTTACTGCGGCATGATCTGTACGATGCCCCGGGAACAATCCACGGACACCGTCACGCCGTCCTGCAAGCGCCGGGTAGCCTGCACCGCGCCGATGATCACCGGCTTGTGCAGCAGCAGACCCACCGTGGCCGTATGCCCCTCGGCGCTGATCTCCTCGCTGATGACAGCCGCCGCCTCCTTCATGTAGGGCAGCAGCTCATTGTTGGTGTAGGGTACCACCAGCACGTCGCCGGGGCGGAACTTCCCCGCCACCTCCTCCGGCGTGCGGCAGACGCACAGCGGGCCGGAGGCTGTCTCGTCGCCGATGCCGGTGCCGTTGACCAGCGCGCCGCCTACCTGCTCGATGCGGATCATGTTGGTGGTGCCGGACACGCCCACGGGTACGCCGGCGGTGACCACCACCCCGCCTGCTCCGCTGTGTCAATGGCGGAATGCACCAGCTCGTCGGTGCTGTCCGCCCGCTCCATCATGATGGGGACAAGACCCCAGTACAGCGCCATCTGGCGGCGGATCTGGGGATCCAACAGCAGCGCCACCACCGTGGCCTCCGGACGGAACCGGCTGACCATCTGGGCGGTGATGCCCCCCTGACTGACGGTGAGGATGGCGTCGGCGCCGATATCCGCCGCCGTGGTGCAGGCAGCGTGGGCGGTGGCAGCCGTCACAGACAGATGAGTGCGGGAGGGCGGCACCGTCCCGCGGGAGCAGTCGATGTTGCTCTCGGTCTTGCGGGCGATGGCATCCATGGTCTTTACCGCCTCCACCGGGTACTTGCCCGCCGCCGTCTCGCCGGAGAGCATGATGGCGCTGGTGCCGTCGTAGATGGCGTTGGCCACATCGGTGATCTCGGCACGGGTGGGCCGGGGATTCTCGATCATGGAGTCCAGCATCTGGGTGGCGGTGATCACCGGCTTGCCGCAGGCCACGCACTGGGCGATCATGTCCTTCTGGATGGCGGGGATCTCCGTAAAGTCGATCTCCACGCCCATGTCGCCGCGAGCCACCATGACGCCGTCCGCCTCGGCCAGGATCTCCCGCAGGTTGCTGACGCCCTCCTGATTTTCGATCTTGGCGATAATACGGATGCGGGAGTGGGCGGCGTTCAGCACACGGCGGATCTCCCGGACATCGGCGGCGCAGCGGACAAAGCTGGCGGCGATGAAGTCGAAGCCCTGCTCTACGCCGAACAGGATGTCGTCCTTGTCCTGCTGGCTCATGTAGGGCATGGACAGGGACACGCCGGGTACGTTGACGCCCTTGTGATTCTTCATGACGCCGCTGTTCTCCACCTGGCAGCGGATGGCCGTGGCCGTCGTCTCCAGCACTGTCAGGCGCACCAGCCCGTCATCCAGCAGGATGGTGTCCCCGGCGCTCACATCCTGCGGCAGCTGGGGGTAGGTGATGGCGCAGCGCGTCTCGTCGCCCTCCACGTCCTCCGTGGTCAGGGTGAAGACCTGCCCGGCGGCCAGCTCCACAGAGCCGTTTTTGAAGTTGCGCAGCCGCACCTCCGGCCCTTTGGTGTCCAGCATGGCCGCCACCGGCAGATCCAGCTCCTCCCGCAGGGCCTTGACGGCGTCCAGCCGCACCTTATGCTCCGAATGGGTGCCGTGGGAGAAATTGAACCGGGCCACGTTCATGCCCGAGAGCATCATCTCCCGCAGCACGCCCTCCTTGTCGGTGGCGGGGCCGAGTGTACAAACGATCTTCGTTTTTCTCATATGAAATTCCCCCTATAAAACAGAACGGCAGAACCATGGTCATGGTTCTGCCGAAAGCTATGCACGCTCCGATGCGAATAGAACGCCTCCCGGCGCCTATGACAGACTCCACCGCTCGCATCGCCCGCATTTTAGCACATCCCGGGCCGCCTGTCAATGCGGCGAAAGCCCTGATTTTCAGCCCCTGCCGCGCTTCTTCTGCCGGTCAATTTGCCGGTGCAGCAGGTTCAGGGCGTCGGAGAGCGAGCCGATCGCGTCCATCAGCCCTGAGGATACGGCCTCTTCGCCGTATAAGACCGTGCCGACGTCCGTCGCGATCTCGTCGGTCGCCATCATATAGCGCAGAAAATCTTCACGGGAAATATGCGAATTTTTTGTCACGAAATTCACGATCTGGTCCTGGATCTGGTTGAAATACTGGTACGTCTGCGGCGCACCGACGACCAGCCCCGTCATCCGCACCGGATGCACGGTCATGCTGGCCGTGGGCACGATCAAACTTTTGCGCGCCGATACGGCCAGCGGGATGCCGATGGAATGCCCGCCGCCGAGCACGAGCGAGACCGTCGGCTTCTTCATCCCCGCAATCAGCTCCGCAATGGCGAGTCCCGCCTCGATGTCCCCGCCGACCGTGTTCAGAAGCAGCAGCAGACCGTCGATGTCCTCGCTTTCCTCCACGGCCGCGAGCAGGGGAATGACGTGCTCATACTTGGTCGTCTTGATGTTTTCCGGCAGCGCCTGATGGCCCTCGATCTGGCCGATGATCGTCAGCGTGTAGATCGTCCCGCGGGAGGTCTTCGTGGTGGACGCGCCGAGATCGACCAGCTCCTGCCGCGCCTGTTCTTCTTTTTTCGCTTCGCCCATGTTCCGTGCTCCTGTCTGTAAGATGTAGATAGTTTGAGCGCTTTTTTTCAAATCATGCGTGTGGGTTTTGCTCCTTGCCAGAAGGCTGGAAATCAGGTATAATGGCGGGGAAAGAGGTGCTTCAAATGACAAAAACCAATGTGATGCGCCTGCTGGACGCAGCGAAGATCCCGTACCGGGCGGAAGAGTACGCAGTCGACGAAAATGACCTCAACGGCATGCATGCGGCCGAGGGCATCGGCATGCCGCCGGAGCAGATCTTCAAAACGCTCGTCGCGAAGGGCGAGCGCGGCGGCTATGCCGTGTTCTGCATCCCGGTCTGCTGCGAGCTGGACCTCAAAAAGGCGGCGAAGGCCGCGCACGACAAAAAGATCGAGCTCATCCACGTCAAGGACCTGCTGGCCACGACCGGCTATATCCGCGGCGGCTGCAGCCCCATCGGCATGAAAAAGCAGTTCCCCACCTTCATCGACGAGACCGCCCAGCTCTACGACGAGATCGGCGTCTCCGCCGGCTGCCGCGGCTGCCAGGTCCTGCTCGACCCCATGCAGCTCACGGATTATGTAAACGCAACCCTCTGCGACCTGACCGAATAAGAAAGGAGAACGCGATGCGATCCAAGAGCATGCTTGCGCTGTGCCTGCTTCTGCTTTTCCTGACGGCCTGTCAGAAGCAGACGTCGGACGACCCGATCGTCGCGTCCTACAAGGACACGCAGATCCACGAGAGCTTGGTCGCGTATGAAAAGCAGAACCAGATCAATGTCACAGGAGACAAAACCGTCAGCGACGCGGATGCACTGGATCAGATCCTGCTGAACCTCATCATGCTCGATGAGGCGGAGCAGCGCGGCCTGTCCGTTACGCAGGAAGAGGTGGACGCGGAGCTGGCCGGCCAGCGGAAAAATTACGAAGAATACGAGGAAGTGCGAAGCTACATCGATGATTACTGCACGAAAATGGGGATCACCACCGAGCAGTATTTTGACACGGTCGCGGAGCAGCTTCCCCGCGTGATGCTGCGGCAAAGACTGCGCGATACGCTCGGGCAGGAATACTGCGCGCAGCATGGACTGGAATTTACAAAGGTGAACCCGCCGGAGCAGATGACGAAATATGTCGATCAATACCTGGGCAATCTGCTGGAGGCGCACCGCTCGGAGATCAAGTATTACTAAGAAAGAAAAGGAGGCCGCTGTGAAACGCTATTTCCGCAAAAACCGCACGTCTGTCGTGCTGTTTCTTGTGTCCAACCTTCTCGCGGCCGTCTCGTCCGTCCTCATGTCGTTCCTGCTCGGCCTGTTCGCCGACAGTGCCATGGAGGGAGATCTCTCGCGCGTGTGGAAGATCGCGCTTGTGACGCTGGTTTACCTCTGCGTTGAGACGTTTTTCGCCTTTCTGCTGGACTATTCGCGCGATATCGTCGTCCAGCGCGTTGGCCGGGACCTCCGCGCCGACGCCGTGCGGAAGATCGAGTCGCTCAGCTATATGCAGAAAAGCGAGAAAGACGACGGCGCCTGCCTGTCTCTCGTACAGAACGACGTCGACACCATCCAGCAGGATTACGTCGCGTCCTTGGGCGAGATCTATTTTCAGATCTGCTGCTTCCTGCTGGCTGTCGGCTCAGCCATCGCCATCCAGCCGGTCATGACCCTGATCATGATCGCCGTCAGCGTGCTGACCGCCGCGTTTCCCAAGCTGACGGAAAAGCGCCTGCAGACGTATCAGGAGAACGAGCAGCAGGCGAAGGCCCGCTATCTGACGGCGATCACGCAGATCTTCTCCGGCTTTTTCCAGCTGAAGATCTTCAACGCCTTTTCCGGTGCCAACCGCGCCCATGACGAAGCAAACGAAAATCTTTACCGGAAAAAGCTCCGCTCCCGCCGCATCCGCAGGATCCTGTACGCGGGCGCGTATGGCTGCGGCAATCTGGTCGTGCTCGGCACGTGGGTGCTCGGCCTGTTTTTCGTCGCGCGCGGCGTCATCACGCTTCCGGCGCTCATCACCTTCGCGGGTCTCATGAACCTCGTCGCCGGGCCGGTGCAGATCATCAGCGAACGCTATTCCTCGACCATCGCCGCCTCGGCAGTCTGCAAGCGCGTCCTTGCATTTCTGGATGCCCCGACGGACGAAGCGGACAGCTGGGGCAGCGAACCGCTGACACGGATCGAGGCGGTCACACTGAACGATATCTCCTGCCGCAGGGATGATCGTGAGATTTTAAAGCATGTTGATCTGACGCTCCAAAAGGGCGACCGCATCGCGCTGCTCGGCGAGAGCGGGGCGGGGAAGTCGACGCTTTTGAAGGTGCTGGCCGCCATGTGCGGCGCGGAAGGCGAATACACCATCAACGGCCGCCCCTGCCATGCCTACCGGTACGCGGATTTCCGCCGGCAGGTCACGCTGCTGGCCCAGAAGACCTTCGTCTTCAGCGCCTCCATCCGCGACAATCTCACCATGTTCTCCGGCACGGCGCAGCAGGATGAAGCGCTTGCAAAGCCCCTTGCCGCTGCCGGTCTTTCCGAATGGTACGCCGACCGCGGCGCGTCCATGGATGCAGCGATCGGCGGGGAGGCGCACGCGCTCTCCGGCGGCGAGGAACGCAGGCTCGATCTTGCGCGGACGCTCTGGCGGCAGGGCAGTCTTGTCATGCTGGACGAGCCGACTGCCGGACTGGACGAAAAAACGCGCGTCGAGCTGGAAAAGCAGATCGCGCAGCTGCCGTGCGACATCCTGATCGTCGCCATGCACAATTATTCCCCGGAGTTTTTAGACAGCTTCACCAAGGTGCTCCGCATCCGGGACGGAGAACTGGAACCGTAAACCATCGGTCAATGATCGAACAGAATAAAAGGAGAAACCATCATGCATTTTACCTACAGAACCAGAGGCACCTGCTCGCAGCAGATCCTGTTTGACGTCGACGGCAAGACCGTCCGGAATATCGAATTCATCGGCGGCTGCAACGGCAACCTGCAGGGGATCTCCAAGCTTGTCGAGGGGATGGACATCGATACCGTCATTGAGCGGCTGGACGGCATCCACTGCGGCATGAAAGAGACCTCCTGTCCCGACCAGCTGGCGACCGCGCTGAAGCAGGCACGCGAAAAGCTGGCGGAAAACGCCTGATCTAGGGTGTCTCTGAAAACTGCCAACGCACCCGGACAGCGGGCCTTTTCACGCTGTGCTGCGTCATTTTTCCTTGAAATACGTCAGTATTCCTGCGAAAAAATGTCTTGCTCAGCGCG
>OIXU01000360.1_pt1 | contig 16124 bp, 15 predicted proteins | sample 1587921 | NCBI WGS metagenome assembly OIXU01 (sample SAMN03283238) | human gut metagenome | biome: human-associated habitat; material: feces | host: Homo sapiens | place: Peru | collected 2012
TATGCCATCGGGCGCACACCGAATCCCTGCGTCATCTGCAATCCTCACGTCAAATTCCGCGCGCTGGCCGATACAGCCGACGCGCTTGGTATCGAGTTTCTTGCAACGGGCCACTATGCCCGCATCATCCGTATCGGCGGCACAGCGGCTCTGGCCGCGTCGGTCTGTGCGGCGCGCGACCAAAGCTACATGCTTTACCGACTGCCGCAGGATATCCTGGAACGTCTGGTCTTTCCGCTTGAAGATGCTTACAAGGAGGACGTTCGCGGCGAGGCGCGGGCCTTGCAGCGACACGCCCGACAGCCAGGAGATCTGCTTTATCGAAGGAAGGGACTACCCGGCCTATCTCCATGCGCGAGGCGTGACCGGCCGCAGCGGCCGCTTTCTGCTGCCCGACGGCCGTGCCCTCCCCCACGCCGGCGTCGAATACTATACCGTCGGCCAGCGCAGGGGGCTTTGCATCGCCTACTCCGAGCCGCTGTTCGTCAAGGAAATCCGTCCGGACGGCGATATCGTGCTGTCGGTGGCCGGCGGCGAATACGCTGACGGCGTGACGGTCACAGACGCCGTGTTCAGCCCCCTGTTCCGTTCCGACCAGCCGCTTACCGTTAAGGTCCGCAGCATGGCAAAGGCCGCCCCCTGCCGGCTGACGTTCGAGGGCAGCCGCATCCGCTGCCGCTTTGAGCAGCCGCAGCGCGCCCCTGCTCCGGGGCAGTCGGCCGTATTCTACCGGCAGGATATCGTGGTCGGCGGCGGCTTTATTGATGAAACTTATGTTGAAAATAAAGAGGCATTGTGTTAAAATCTGTCCTATAGACTTTTGGAGGGTACGCTCATGTTAGAGGACACCAGTAACTTCATCTACGACATCATCGAGGAAGACCTCAAGGAAGGCCGGTATGACCATGTTCATACCCGCTTCCCGCCGGAGCCAAACGGTTATCTGCACATCGGCAGCGCCAAGGCCATTCTGATCAACGCCGGCGCCGCCCAGAAATTCGGCGGGCTGTTCAACCTCCGCTATGATGACACCAACCCCGTCAAGGAGGATGACGAATATGTCCAGTCCATCCTTGAGGATCTTCGCTGGCTGGGCGCCGAGCCGACCGGCGGTATTTTCTACGGCTCCGATTACTTTGACCAGTGCTATGAATACGCTGTCAAGCTCATCAGGGACGGCAAGGCCTATGTCTGCTCGCTTTCACAGGAGGAAATGCGCGCCTACCGCGGCACGCTGACAGAGCCGGGCAAAAACAGCCCTTACCGCAACCGCTCGGTCGAGGAAAATCTCGATCTGTTCGAGCGCATGAAAAACGGCGAATTCCCCAACGGCGCTCACACGCTGCGCGCCAAGATCGACCTGGCCAGCCCCAACATGAACCTGCGCGACCCGGCCATCTACCGCATCAAGTACGCCGAGCATCACCGTCAGGGCAACAAGTGGTGCATCTACCCGATGTACGACTTCGCCCACCCCATTCAGGACGCCATCGAGGGCATCACCCACAGCATGTGCAGTCTGGAGTTCGAGAACCACCGCCCGCTGTACAACTGGGTCATCGAGAACATCTTCGGCACTGCCTTCCCCAAGCAGCGCGAGTTTGCCCGCCTGAACATGACCAACACCGTCATGAGCAAGCGCTACCTGCGTGAGCTGGTGGAAATGGGCATCGTGGACGGCTGGGACGATCCCCGTATGCCCACCCTGTGCGGCCTGCGCCGCCGCGGCTACACCCCCACCTCCATCTTCACCTTCGTGCGGGAGGCCGGTATCTCCAAGTCCGACAACCTCATCGACATGCGCCAGCTGGAAGCCTGCATCCGCAGCGAGCTGGACCTGACCGCACAGCGCCGCATTGCCGTGCTGGAACCCGTAAAGCTGATCGTGGACAACTACCCGGAGGACAAGACCGAGTACTTTGACGTGGCAAACAACCCCAACCGGGAGGCAAACGACGCCACCACCCGGAAGGTTGCATTCACCCGGGAACTGTGGATCGAGAACGAGGACTTTGCCGAGGTGCCGCCTCCCAAGTTCAAGCGTCTCACCGTGGGCGGTGAAGTCCGCCTTATGGGTGCCTATATCGTCAAGTGCACCGGCGTAGACAAGAACTCCGACGGCAGCATTGCCGCCATCCACTGCACCGCAGACCTGGAGACCGGCAACGGCAACCCCGCCGACGGTCGTAAGGTGAAGGGTACCATCCACTGGGTCAGCGCCGCCCACGCCGTGGACGCAGAGGTGCGGCTGTACGACAAGCTGTTCACCGAGGCCAACATGAACGGCATCCCCGAGGGCAGCGACTACAAGGACTACCTGAACCCGGAAAGCGTCATCGCCCGCACCGGCTGCAAGCTGGAAGAGAGCCTGAAGGACGCAAAGCCCGGCGACAAGTTCCAGTTCGTCCGCACCGGCTTCTTTACCCCGGACAGCAAAAACCCCGGCGTCTACAACCGGGTCGTCACCCTGCGTGACAGCTTCAAGCCCGCAAAGTAATCAAAGGAGCATCCACCTTTCATGAAAAACAAAATGACCCGGAACGTGATCCTCATGGCTGTTGTTACCGTTATCATGGCAGTTGCGCTCAGCCTGTACATCCAGAACACCGGCACCGTGCCTGCCGCCGACAACGCCGCCAGCCTGACCGATGGTACCTATACGTCCAGTGCGCAGGGCTGCCTGAGTGATGTGACTGTCAAGGTCACGGTCACCGGCGGCCGGGTGACCGGTGTGGAGATCGACGCTTCCGGCGAGACTCCCGAACTGGGCGGCACCGCTGCCGAAGCTCTGGCAGCTGCATTGCTCAAGACCGGTTCTACCGCTGGCGTGGATGCTGTTTCCGGTTCCACTATGACCAGTCAGGCCATCTTTACCGCCATGGACGACTGCCTGAGTCAGGCTCAGTAAGCGGCAAAGCGCCTGCATCCCGGATCAATTCCAGGCATAGAAAAGGCCCCTGCGCGTCCTGCGCAGAGGCCTTTTTTCTGTTTTTCAACGCGCTGCCGCGTTTTCTCATTGCTTACTGAAAAAGATTGCGGAATGCGCCGCCGCTCTGCTGCTTCTGCGCAGCCACAGCGCCGGTGTACACCTTGCAGGTGGCGTTCCGGCCTTCCGGAGTGGACGCCGTAATGGTGGCTTCGCCTTCGCTCACAGCCGTCACCGTGCCGTTCGCATCCACCGATGCCACCGCCGGGTTGCTGCTGCGCCATGTGATGGGCACTGCCGCCGGGTTTTCCACGGCCACGCTGGCGGTAAGAGCCGCCTTGCCGCCCATGTCTTCCAGATACAGGCGCGACTCGCTCAGGCTCACCCTGCCAATGTTGTTCGTCACCGTCACTGCACAGCTCAGGGTCGTGCCGCTTGCCGTATCGGCATACACGTTGGTGATGCCCTCCGCACAGGCAGTCACTACACCGTCCGGGCTTACGGTCACGATGGACGGGTCTGCACTGCGCCAGCTCACCACGCTGTCCCCTGCCGTGTCCAGCGACAGCTGCTCGTGGGGTGCTCGGTCGTTGTACTCAATGTTCAGATACAGAAACGTACGGTTCAGCCGTGCACTTTCCTCGCGGGTTGCCGGGCCGTTTTCGGCCATCCGATAGTTGGATGCAGCCGCCGCACCCAGCGGCACCGCCAGCAGAATGCCGCAGGCCAATGCTGCCGCAAACACCACAGACTTTTTGACTTTCATAAAGGTTTCCTCCCTTCGCGCTGCAATCTCTACAGCTTTCCATCCTTATAATACCCCATTTGTGTGAATTTTTCTAGTTATTTTGCGAATTTCAAGAGAAACAGCAGCAGCTTGAGCAGGCTGCCTTCGCCCAGCAGCTTGGAAAGCAGTAAAATAGCAGATAACATGAAGTTCTTCTCCTTTGTGTGATTCCGGACCAGTGCCCGCGCAAAGGGTAAACCTTCGGAGCGGTCTTCCGGGCCGTTCTGCCAGAGATACGTCCGGGCCGCGCAGAAGATTGCAGGAAAAAATTGGCAGCCTTTAAACAAAAAGCACCCGTACCGCCGAAAAAGCAGTACAGGTGCCATGGGAGCAGTTGGCGCGATGGGCCGCTCAGCGCTTCACGTTGAAGGCTGCCATGCCGGGGTAGACCGCGCTGCCGCCCAGCTGTTCTTCAATGCGCAGCAGCTGGTTGTACTTTGCCACACGCTCGGTGCGGCTGGGTGCGCCGGTCTTGATCTGGCAGGTGTTCAGCGCCACAGCCAAGTCTGCAATGGTGGTGTCCTCGGTCTCGCCGGAGCGGTGGGAGCTGATGGCGTTGTAACCGGCCTTGTGTGCCATCTTGATGGCCTCCAAGGTCTCGGAGACGGAGCCGATCTGGTTCAGCTTGATCAGGATAGCGTTGCCCGCACCCAGCTGGATGCCCTTTGCCAGACGCTCGGTGTTGGTCACGAACAGATCATCGCCCACCAGCTGCACCTTGCCGCCCAGCTCGCGGGTCATCTGCTGCCAGCCCTCCCAGTCCTCTTCGTCCAGACCGTCCTCGATGGAGATGATGGGGTACTTTTCCACAAGGCTCTTCCAGTGTGCGATCAGCTCGGCAGAGGTGAACTCGGTGCCCGCCTTGGGCAGCTTGTAGAAGCCCTTGCCCTTGGGGCTCTTCCACTCGGAGGAAGCGGCATCCATGGCCAGCATGAAGTCCTTGCCGGGCTGATAACCGGCTTTCTCGATGGCGGCCAGAATGGTCTCGATGGTCTCCTCGTCACTGGACAGGTTGGGCGCAAACCCGCCCTCGTCGCCGACGGAGGTGGCCAGACCTTTGGCCTTCAGGATGGAGGCCAGAGCGTGGAAGACCTCGGCGCACCAGCGCAGCGCCTCTTTGAAGGAGGGAGCACCCACGGGCATGATCATGAACTCCTGGGTATCCACGGTGTTGGTGGCGTGTGCGCCGCCGTTCAGGATGTTCATCATGGGCACGGGCAGACGGTTGCCGTTTACGCCGCCCAGAAAACGGTACAGCGGCATTTCCAGCGAAGCGGCTGCTGCGCGGCAGGCTGCAATGGACACCGCCAGAATGGCGTTTGCGCCCAGATTGGACTTATCCTTGGTGCCGTCTGCCTTGATCATGGCGGCGTCCACGGCGTAAATGTCGGAAGCATCCATGCCCACTACAGCGTCCGCGATGACCGTGTTGATGTTCTCCACAGCCTTGGTCACGCCCTTGCCCAAGTAACGGCTCTTGTCGCCGTCCCGCAGCTCCAGCGCCTCAAACTCGCCGGTGGATGCACCGGAAGGGGCGCAGCCGCGCGCCACGGTGCCGTCTGCCAGCGTGATCTCGGCTTCCACGGTGGGGTTTCCGCGGGAGTCTAAGATCTCGCGGCCTACAACAGATTCAATTTCCAGATAATTCATCTTGAAACCCTCCTGAATATCATTTTCTCTCCCGTACTGCCCGGGCGGGCAGACGGGGAACTGCTCTATTTAGATGGTTATATATAACTAACCATCAATATCCTACCACGCTTTGCACCCCGGCGCAAGAGCCGGTGCGTATGTTTGCGGACCTAAATTTTTAACGGGAACGCAAACCGCCGTGGAAAACCCGTTTACAGTCTGCCCCCTTGCGGCAGCGGGGATGCACTATGACCGCCATGTAAATTTCGTATGGCAGATATACCAAAATTTCTCTTTACTTTTTGGCACTTCGGTTCTATACTGGTTGCGGCATTTTCGCTGTTTTCCCATTTATAGTCGTTATAGAGGAGGATTTTTGCAATGAATAAGGATCTGACGGTGGGCAAGCCGTCACAGGTATTGTGGCAATTCTGTCTGCCCATGTTCGGCAGCATCATTTTCCAGCAGCTGTACAACATCGCCGACAGTCTGGTGGCGGGCAAGTTCATCGGTGAGAACGCGCTGGCTGCGGTGGGCAACAGCTACGAGATCACCCTGATCTTCATCGCCTTTGCCTTCGGCTGCAACATCGGCTGCTCGGTCATCGTGTCCCGCTACTTTGGCGCAAAGGAATACGGCGAGATGAAGACCTCGGTCTACACCTCCCTCATCGGCTCTGCCGTGCTGTGCGCCGTGCTGATGGGCATTGGTCTGCTGGGCTGCGACGCCCTGCTGGAGCTCATCAACACCCCGGAGGAGATCTTTGCAGACTCGGCGCTGTACCTGGACATCTATGTTCTGGGTCTGCCCTTTATGTTCTTCTACAACATCGCCACCGGCATCTTCTCGGCGCTGGGCGACAGCAAGACGCCGTTCTACTTCCTGGCGGTCTCCTCGCTGTCCAACATCGGGGTGGATATCCTGTTCGTAGCCGGGTTCAGGATGGGTGTAGCCGGTGTGGCCTGGGCCACCTTCCTGTGCCAGGGCGTCAGCTGCGTGCTGGCAATGGTGGTGGTGTTCCGCCGGATGAAGGCGGTAAAGACCACCCGCAAGACCGTGTGGTTCTCCTGGAATATGCTGGGCAAGATCGCCGTGGTGGCGGTGCCCAGCATCCTGCAGCAGAGCTTTGTGTCGGTGGGCAACATCATCCTGCAGAGCGTCATCAACACCTTTGGTGCCAGCGTCATTGCAGGCTACTCTGCCGCCGTCAAGCTGAACAACATGGTCATCACCTCCTTTACCACCCTGGGCAACGGCATCTCCAACTACACCTCCCAGAACATGGGTGCCGGTAAGATGGACCGCGTCAAGGAAGGCTTTGGCGCAGGCCGCAATCTGGTGTGGCTGCTGTGCGTGCCGCTGGTGGTGCTGTACTTCTTCTTCGGCCGCTTCCTGCTGCTGCTGTTCATGAACGACCCGCAGGGCCCTGCCATTGACACCGGTATGCTGTTTTTGCGCATCCTCTCTCCCTTCTACTTTGTGGTGTCGGTCAAGCTGGTGGCAGACGGCATCCTGCGCGGCTGCGGCCTGATGGTGCGGTTCATGATCGCCACCTTCACCGACCTGATCCTGCGCGTGGGCATTGCCGCCGTGCTCAGCGCCACCGCGCTGGGCTCCACCGGCATCTGGATGGCATGGCCTGTGGGCTGGTGCATCGGCACGGCACTTTCCATGGTGTTCTACGTCACCGCCATCCGCAAGGCACTGGCAGAGCCGGTGGCTGTTGCCGAGGCCGAGGGACAGGCCGCAGAGACCCGCGCCGAGGCCGAATTTGCCGCCGACGCCGAGATGGAAACCCTGTAACCTTTTTGCAACTTGTGAATCCGTTTCATCTCACAGATAAACAAAATGAACAATTTGAAATAGTGCACAAAATCGCGCTTTAATTTTTGTATAAAGTATCAACAAAGCCGAGAAAATGCGCCCAAAAGTATGGACGGTTTGTGAATTGCGGATTTGAACCCAGATAGCTATAATAACAGACAAGAACAGGAGCAAGGCCACTTTAGAGGGGAAGGGCCTTGCTTCCGTTTTTATCAATTTACTTTATAGAACACTCCGAAGGAGGAGATTTTTATGAAAAAGATGATCACTCGTCGTCAGTTCATGGCCGCTGCCGGTGTTGTTGCCGCAGCAAGCGCTCTGACTGCCTGCGGCGGTTCTTCCGCAAGCACTGCCGCTTCTTCTGCTGCCGGTTCTACCGCCGGTTCCGCTGCTGCTTCCGGCAGCACCATCAAGGTGGGTGTTCTGGGCCCCATGACCGGCGATGTTTCCGTTTACGGTCTGGCTGTTATCAACGGCGCAAGCCTGTACATGAAGCAGGTCAATGCCGATGGCGGTGTCAACGGCAAGCAGCTGGAGATCATCACCATGGACGAGCAGGGCGATGCTACGCAGGCTGTTACCTGCTTTACCAAGATGGTGGATCAGGGCATCACCGCTTTGGTGGGCGATGTTACCACCACCCCGACGCTGGCTGTCGCCGCTGAGAGCGCCGATTACAATATGCCCATGGTCACCGCTTCCGCTACTGCCGAGGCTGTCACCTACGATGCCGAGACCGACACCGTGAACGCCAACGTGTTCCGTGCAACCTTTACCGACCCGTTCCAGGGCATCAAGATGGCTGACTACGCTTACCAGAAGCTGGGCTACACCAAGGCAGCCGTTATCTTCCAGAAGGGCGCTGACTACAACGAGGGTCTGGCCGAGAATTTCGTGACCGAGTTCGAGAGCCTGGGCGGCACCGTCGTGGATCAGGAGACCTACTCCGAGGGCGATGTGGACTACAAGACCCAGCTGACCACCATTCTGGGCAAGGCTCCCGAAGTGGTGTTCTGCCCCAACTACTATCAGGAAGTCGGTCAGATCCTGGCTCAGGCTGAGAGCGTCGGTCTGGCAGTTCCCTTCCTGGGCGGCGACGGCTGGGATGGTCTGGAAGGCTACGCAACGGCCGACCAGCTGAAGGACGCCTACTTCTGCGCAAACTACGCAAAGGGCTCCAACCCCGACTTTGAGAACGCCTACAAGGCTGAGTACGGCGAGGAGTACCCCAACGGCTTTGCACCTCTGGGCTACGATGCAGCCATGACCGTTGTGTACGGCATCAAGGCAGCTGAGGAGCAGGGTCTCGAGGCTGGCTCTGACGAGTACAAGCAGGCCGTCATCGATGCCATTGCCGGCGGCACCATCGAGGGCATCACCGGCACCTTTACCTTCGACGAGCACCACAACCCCGTCAAGCAGACCGCTATCCTGTGCTTCGACGGTGCAACCCCCGTGCTGAAGGAAATGTTCTGATCTGCGCCGTTCCATCCACCGGTGATGGAGCCGCCCGCACAGAGCAAACCCCATGATTTTCTGGAGAACGCCGGAACAGCTTTTTTCTGGTCAGGCGTTCTCCGTTTTTTATATCAAAAAGTGTAAACGCCGCAAAGAAAGGAAGTATCCAACCATGACAGTGTTCTTTAGCCAGCTGATCAACGGCTTGTCCCTTGGCAGCATCTATGCACTGATCGCACTGGGCTACAGCATGGTGTACGGCATCATCCTGCTGCTGAACTTTGCCCACGGCGATGTCATTATGGTGGGCGCGTACATGTCCTGGTTCGTGATGAACCAGCTGGGCCTTGGCCCGGTGACGGCTGTCTGCGCCACCGTCATTACCTGCACCCTGCTGGGCGTGGTGATTGAAAAGGTCGCCTACACCCCGCTGCGCAGTGCGCCCCGCATCTCGCTGCTGATCACGGCCATCGGCGTGTCCTTCTTCCTGGAGTATACGGCGGAGCTGCTGATGGGCTCCGGTGCAAAGGTCATCCCGTCCTACTTTGACGCCAAGACCTTCTACTTCGGCAAAGTGCCGGTGGGCCTGACCTCCGTGATCACGCTGGTGGTCACTGTGCTGTCCATGCTCGTGCTGACCTTCCTGGTCCAGAAGACCAAACTCGGCAAGGCCATGCGCGCCGTCTCCGAGGATATGGACGCGGCCCGCCTGATGGGCATCAACGTCAACAGCACCATCTCCTTCACCTTTGCGGTGGGCTCTGCACTGGCCGGCATCGGCGCAGTGCTGTACTGCTGCTCCTACCCGCAGGCAACGCCCACCATGGGTTCCATGCTGGGCCTGAAAGCCTTCGTTGCCGCAGTTCTGGGCGGCATCGGTTCCATTCCGGGCGCGATGATCGGCGGCATCGCCATCGGCCTGTGCGAGTGCTTCGTTTCCGCCATCGGCCTTTCCGCCTGGAAGGACGCCGTTACGTTTGCCATCCTGATCATCGTGCTGCTGTTCAAGCCCACCGGCTTCCTTGGCCGCAAGGTGCAGGAAAAGGTGTAAGGAGGGCATGAAGATGAATACCAAACGCAAAACGCTCAAAATGCCCGTGCGCTACCTGATGAATACGGTGCTGGTGGCGCTGCTGTTCCTGGGGCTTTCCTACCTGACCGGGAATCTGCTTTCCACCTATCAGAACAAGGTGCTGATGACCGTGGGCATCAACATCATCCTGGCCGTGTCTTTGAACGTGGCCACCGGCTATCTGGGCCAGCTGCCGCTGGGCCATGCCGGTTTCATGGCTGTGGGTGCTTACACCTGCGCGCTGTTCACCAAGTACAGCCCCCTGCCCAGCGGCATCTCCTTTGCCATTGGTCTGGTGCTGGCCTGCATCATGGCGGGCCTGTTCGGTGTGCTGATCGGCATCCCGGCTCTGCGCCTGACCGGTGACTATCTGGCCATCCTGACGCTGGGCTTTGGCGAGATCATCCGCATCACCCTGAACAACATTGATGATGTGCTGGGCTTCAAGCTGTTCTACGGCGCAAAGGGCCTGAAGAACATCCCCAAGTATTCCAACTTTACCAACGTGTTCCTGTGCGTGGTCATCACCTGCTTCCTCATCCACGCCATGATGAAGAGCCGCCACGGCCGCGCCGTGCTGGCCATCCGCGACAACGAGATCGCGGCCGAGAGCTGCGGCATCCAGACTACTTATTATAAGGTCATGGCCTTTGCCTTCTCGGCTGCCTTCGCCGGTCTGGCCGGCGGTCTGTACGCCTGCTATCTGGGCGTTCTGGACCCCTCCACCTTCGGCTTTATGAAGTCCATCGAGATCCTGGTCATGGTGGTGCTGGGCGGCATGGGCTCCATGCTGGGCTCCATCCTGTCCGCCACCGTGCTGACCATCCTGCCGGAAGCTACCCGCAGCTTTGAGAGCTATCGCATGGTGGTCTACTCGCTGGTGCTGATCCTGATGATGATCTTCCGTCCCGGCGGACTGCTGGGCAGCTACGACTTCTCCGTGAGCCGCATCGTGGAGAAGGTCCTGAACGGGGAACTGTTCCGCAAGAAGAACAAGGAGGGTGCAGACCATGAGTGAGTTCAAGACGAGACTGAACAGCGTCCCCTCCGGCGGTTTCCTGACCGACCGCGACAAGGACAAAAAGCCCATCCTCGACGTGCGCGAGCTGGGCATCGACTTCGGCGGTCTGACCGCCGTGGACGGCTTCAACCTGATGATCGGCCGCAACGAGATCACCGGTCTGATCGGCCCCAACGGTGCCGGCAAGACCACCGTGTTCAACCTGCTGACCAACGTCTACCAGCCCACCCGCGGCTCCATCCTGATCGATGGGATGCCCACCGCCGGCAAAAAGACCTATCAGGTCAACCGCATGGGCGTGGCGCGTACCTTCCAGAACATCCGCCTGTTCAAGGAGCTCACCGTCATCGACAATATCAAGGTGGGGCTCCACGAGTCCATGAAGTACAACCTTGCCTCTTCCCTGATCCGGCTGCCCAATTACTGGAAGGAAGAGAAGGCATGCACCCAGCGTGCCTTTGAGCTGCTGGACATCTTCCACATGGCAGACCTCGCCTACACCCAGGCAGGCAGCCTGCCCTATGGTGCCCAGCGCCGGCTGGAGATCATGCGTGCCCTTGCCACCAATCCCAAGCTGTTGCTGCTGGACGAACCTGCCGCCGGTATGAATCCCTCGGAGACCGCCGAGCTGACCGAGACCATCCGCCGCATCCGGGACCAGTTCAACATCGCCGTGCTGCTCATCGAGCACGACATGAGCCTGGTCATGGGCATCTGCGAAGGCATCGCTGTGCTGAACTTCGGACGCATCATCGCCAAGGGCACCCCGGACGAGATCCGGGACAATCCCCAGGTCATTGAGGCGTATCTGGGCAAAAAGGAGGGCTGACCCATGGCTGATACCATGCTGAAAGTGGATAACATCAACGTCTTCTACGGCAACATCCACGCCGTCAAGGACATCTCCTTTGAGGTCAAGGAAGGCGAGATCGTGACCCTGATCGGTGCCAACGGCGCCGGCAAGTCTACCACCCTGAAGACCATTTCCGGTCTGCTGCACCCCCGCACCGGCGATGTGCTGTACAAGGGCAAGAGCATCAAGGGCGTCCGTGCCCACAAGATCGTGGAAGCAGGTCTGGCTCAGGTACCGGAAGGACGCCATGTGTTTTTGCACATGACCGTGGAGGAAAATCTGGATATGGGTGCCTACACCCAGCCCGCCTCCACCATTGCCTCCAACAAGGAAAAGGTCTTTGAGCTGTTCCCCCGGCTGAAGGAGCGCAGCAAGCAGCTGGCGGGCACCATGTCCGGCGGCGAGCAGCAGATGCTTGCCATGGGGCGTGCCCTTATGAGCAACGCCTCCATGCTGATGCTGGACGAGCCTTCCATGGGTCTTTCTCCCCTGCTGGTGCAGGAGATCTTTGACATCATCCGCAACATCCACAAGGAGGGCATGACCATCCTGCTGGTGGAGCAGAACGCCCAGATGGCTCTGTCCGTAGCCGACCGCGCCTACGTGCTGGAGACCGGACGGGTGGTCATGGATGGCACCGGTGCCCAGCTGCTGACCAACGAGCGGGTCCGCAGCGCCTATCTGGGCGGGTAAACGGAACGATTGAAAATGCGCTCTGCATTCGCTTTGCGCAGCTTCAGCGGAACGATCCTTTTTGATTTACCAATGGGGAAGATCTGCAGATCTTCCCCATTGGTTTTCCCGCTTTCACTTTACTTTCGTAAAAAAATGTGCCATAATGAATCCAGTGTTTTCAGCCGCAAAAGCTGGGGTCCTGTGGGGAAAGCAGGACCCTGAAACAACACAGAATAGAGGGGTAAAACGCTATGAGCAAGATCATCATCCCGGCAAACTACACGCCTGCACTGAACCTGTACGACACCCAGCGTGCCATCGGCACCGTGAAGCGGCTGTTTGCCGACACCCTGTGTGCCACCCTGAATTTGTACCGGGTGTCCGCACCGCTGTTTCTGGAGGCATCCACCGGTCTCAACGACGACCTGAACGGTGTGGAGCGGAAGGTCAGCTTTGACATCAAGGACAGCGGCACCGAGGCGCAGGTGGTGCAGTCTCTGGCAAAGTGGAAGCGCAAGGCGCTGAAGGACTACGACTTCCATGTAGGCAAGGGTCTTTACTGCGACATGAACGCCATCCGCCGGGACGAGGAGCTGGACAACCTCCACTCGGTCTATGTGGACCAGTGGGACTGGGAAAAGATCATCACGGTGGAGGACCGCAACGAGACCTACCTGAAAAACGTGGTGCGCTGCATCGTGTCTGCGGTGTGCGCCACCGAGATGAACCTGCACGCCATGTTCCCCCAGCTGCAGGATCTGCCCCTGCACACCCCCAACGTGACCTTTGTCACCTCACAGGAGCTGGAGGATAAGTACCCCGATCTGACCCCGAAGGAGCGGGAAAACGCCTTTGTCAAGGAGAACGGCACCACCTTCCTGATGAAGATCGGTGCACCCCTGCGCAGCGGCAAGCCCCACGACGGCCGCGCCCCGGACTACGACGACTGGGATCTGAACGGCGACCTGCTGTTCTGGAACGACCCGCTGCAGTGCAGCTACGAGCTGAGCAGCATGGGCATCCGCGTCAGCCCCGAGAGCATGGACAGGCAGCTGACCATGGCCGGCTGCGATGACCGCCGTGCTCTGCCCTTCCACAAGGCCGTGCTGAACGGTGAGCTGCCCTACTCCATCGGCGGCGGCATCGGCCAGAGCCGTCTGTGCATGCTGCTGCTGGGCAGTGCCCACATCGGCGAGGTCCAGGCCAGCGTCTGGGATCAGGCCACGCACGAAGCCTGCGCCAAGGCCGGCATCCCGCTGCTGTAACGACCAGCGTTCTTTCAAAGGCTGTCCCATGGGTCTTCCCGCGGGGCAGCCTTTTTTGCACTGTACAAAAATTTCCAAAAACTTTTTTGCTTTTCCCCTTGACAGAACGCTGTGTTCCGCCTATACTGAACGCAGTTCATTTTGAGGTGATCGCATGAATCTTACCGCAACCTCCAAAGAGGATATCTTAAAAGCCAGTCGTGCCCTCATCCAGCAAAATGGATGGGCAGCAGTCAACATCCGCGCCGTGGCTGCGGCCTGCGGTGTGTCGGTGGGCTGCATCTACAACTACTTTGCATCCAAGACCGAGCTGGTGAGCGCCACGGTGGAAAGCATCTGGAACGATATCTTCCACCGCCCGGAGGACGAAGCCGTCTTCCGGGACACGCTGGCCTGTGTCCGCTGGATGTATCGGCAGCTGGAATACGGCTGCGCCCAGTATCCCGGCTTTTTCACCCATCACTCCCTTGGCTTTATGCACCAGGGCACGGCGGATGGAAAACAGCAGATGCAGCAGGCGTGGCAGCACATCCTGCGGCAGCTGTGTTTCGTCCTGCAGCAGGACCCCAACGTCCGGCCGGACGCCTTCAACGACCAGTTCACCGCCGAACGGTTTGCCGGGGTCCTGTTTTCCCAGATGCTTTCCGCGCTGGTGCAGCAGGATTTCGACCCGTCCATGGTGCTGGAGATCGTCCGGCGGGCCATCTATTAAAAAACTTCCCACGGTTTCGTGGGGATTTTTTATTCGTCAAAATGAACGTTGTTCAATTAAGGAGGTGAGGTTCCGTACCCTCAGGCAGGACCCCTGCATCCACCCATTTCAGACAACAAAGGAGATTTTTACGATGCGTGCGATCTTTGAAACGCTTTTTGACATTTTTTATCTGCTCACTGTCCTTTCCATGGGCATCCGCATGATCCGGAACAGCAAAGGCTCCGCCCAGTTCCAGCTGTTTGGCTGGATGGCTGTGGTGCTGGGTGCCGGTGATTCCTTCCATCTGGTGCCTCGCGCACTGGCTCTGTGCACCACCGGTCTTGACAGCTACGCTTTCCAGCTGGGTCTGGGCAAGTGGATCACCTCGGTCACCATGACGGTATTCTATGTGCTGCTGTACTACGTCTGGCGTCAGCGCTACCACATCCAGGGCCAGAAAACCGTGACCTGGGCCGTCTACGCTCTGTCGGCTGCCCGTGTAATCCTCTGCATGATGCCTCAGAACCAGTGGCTCACCAATCACTCTCCCCTGTCCTGGGGCATCTACCGCAACCTCCCCTTCGCGCTGCTGGGCCTGCTGGTCATCGTGCTGTTCTACCGCAGCGCCAAAGAGCACCACGACACCGCGTTCCGTTGGATGTGGCTCACCATCGTGCTGAGCTTCGGCTTCTATATCCCGGTGGTGCTGTGGGGCGATGTGATCCCGGTCATCGGCCTGCTGATGATTCCCAAGACCTGCGCCTATGTGTGGACTGTCCTCATCGGCTATTCTGCCATGAAAGCAGAATACAAGAAAGTGGACTGATCCGTTCCCCCCTGCTTCACGCAAAAAGGGCCTGTTTTCCGGCGGCAGCTGCCGTCGGAAAACAGGCTCTTTTGGTTGCAGTTTATCGGCGTTTTCGGCTGTTGCCCCCCAGCCACCAGACCAGCGCTGCGCAGATCAGGTTCCCGGCCAGGATGCACGCGCACCACAGCACCGTCTGCCGGGGCGTCTGCTCATACACCAGCAAAAAGGGGTAAGGCCCCGTCCACAGACGCTGGTAGTTGGCCCACAGGGCGATGCTTCCGTAGATCGCCGTCGGCACCAGCGCCAGCGGGATGTTCCGGGCCGGGAGCCGCGGCTCCTGTTCCAGAAAGACGAAGGAGACAAAAACGAGGACCGGGTTCAGCAGGTGGTGGTACAGCATGGAGCTTTCCGTCAGCAGGAACACCACACCGCCCTCATCGGGGTAGTAGGGTGCCAGCACGAAAACCACCGTCAGGAAGGTCAGGGTCAGGCAGCAGGCCGCGATGAACTTCAGCCGCTTGACCCAGCGGGGCAGCGCACGGCCGGACAGCAGCGCCCACACCTGGCAGACTGCCACCAGAAAGCAGACCGCCGCCGCGAAGAGGTTGGAGTTTTCGGTGTAGAAGGTCAAGGTCTGCTCGCCCACCGCTTCCCAGCTCATCCGGATGGCGATGGGCTCCATCCGCACCACGGCCAGGTTCAGCAGGATGGACAACACCCGCCGAATCTGATCCAAAAGCGAATTTTGTTTCATTTTATTCCAGAATGGATCATTTTGCCGTGTTGATGAAGCTGCGGTTGTCCCACAGATACTTGATGCCGGAGATAGCGGTGGCCGCTGCCACCAGCCAGCACAGCCAGTAGGAGATGAGCCAGACGTTCAGATTGCCGAGGACGGTATTGCCATAGGTCAGCGAGATGCCGAAGAAGTAGAAGATGATGGTCAGCATCTGCAGCACCGTCTTCACCTTGCCCCACATATTGGCCGCGATGACCTTGCCGTCCTTCGCACCGGCGGCGACCATCCGCAGGCCGGACACCGCAAACTCGCGGGCCAGAATGATGCACAGCACCACGGGGCTGCACACGCCGTCCCGCATCATGTAGAT
>OIXU01000363.1_pt1 | contig 16093 bp, 14 predicted proteins | sample 1587921 | NCBI WGS metagenome assembly OIXU01 (sample SAMN03283238) | human gut metagenome | biome: human-associated habitat; material: feces | host: Homo sapiens | place: Peru | collected 2012
ATCTCCGCCCCGTTCTCCAGCAGGATGTGCCCTGCGATCGAAGCGACTTCCAGAACTTCTGTCGTGTTGTCCGTCTCTATCATGACGCAAAATTACGGAAAAAACGGAAGATTATTGTAAAGCGGATATAGGAGAAGATAATTATTCCTTTTGGTGTGTTGTAGCAAAAGGTTACAGCACACTATAATTTAACTACACATACGCCCCATTATGGGAACGTGCTACCGAAAGGATGGCGTTTGTCCACTTTGGGTGAGGTGTTTACACTTCAAGCAGGAAAAAACATAACAGCAAAAGATATTAAAGATGCTGTCACAGAATCACATCCTTACAAATGTTATGGTGGCAATGGCGTTAGAGGATTTGTTGCATTGTATAATAGAGAAGGAGATTTTCCAATTATCGGAAGGCAAGGAGCACTTTGCGGAAACATCAATATTGCTAAAGGAAAGTTTTATGCAACAGAACATGCCGTTGTAGTGGAAAGTTATTGTGATGTGGATTTAATGTGGGCATATTATATACTGACAACGTTAAACTTGAATCAATATGCCACCGCTACTGCTCAACCTGGACTTTCTGTAGCTGTTATTAATGATGTTTGTATTCCGATACCTCCACGAAAAGAACAAGAAAGAATCTCAAAAGAGATAGAACATTGGTTTGATTTGATTGATCAAATAGAGCAAGGAAAATCTGACTTACAAACAATCATCAAGCAAACCAAGAGCAAGATTCTTGACCTTGCCATTCATGGCAAGCTAGTACCGCAAGACCCTAACGACGAACCAGCCATTGAACTCTTGAAACGTATAAATCCCGACTTCACACCTTGTGATAACGGGCATAGTGAGAAGTTACCTAAAAATTGGACTTGGGCAAAAGGGATAAATATCTTTTTACCTATGAAATCAACAAAACCCAAAGATGAAGAATTTCAATATATAGATATTGATTCTATTGATAATAAACGGCAAATAATAAACGGAATAAAAACATTAAAAACGTCAAAGGCTCCGAGTAGAGCCAGCCGTTACACTCAAAAGAACGATGTTATATTTTCGATGGTTCATCCTTATTTGCGCAATATAGCAAAGGTAATCAATGATAATTGCATAGCATCTACAGGATTTTATGTATGTAGCCCTACTCCAAAACTTTTAAATTCAGACTATTGCTATTATCTTATGATTTCAGAGTATGTGGTGAATGGACTAAATCAATTTATGAAAGGAGATAATTCGCCATCTATTAGTAAGGGACACATTGATGAATGGTTATTTCCATTACCTCCTTTTGCCGAACAACAACGCATAGTTCAAAAAATAGAGGCACTATTTTCTGTTCTTGATAACATTCAAAATGCCTTAGAAGTGTAAACAACTACACTTCTAAAGGCTGATGCAACGTTACCAGTTAACCACTTTATCCACAATCTTCTGCTGTTCGCTGGCAGTGCGACGAAGATAGATACGAGTAGTTTCTATGCTTTCATGCCCCATAAGGTCGGCAAGTAAAGCAAGGTCGTTAAAGCGGTCAAGGAAATTCTTGGCAAAACGATGACGGAATGAATGAGGATAGACCACCTCCTTATTCATTCCGTATTTTTCCGCAAAGTGTTTCAGTTGTTGGGCTATGCCACGTGTAGTAATTCGGTCTCCGAATCTGTTCAGAAATATATATCCTGAGATAACCCCTTTATTTTTCAGCCATTTCATGGCTTCCATGCGTAAGTTTTTCGGAATATACAGACGGCGTATTTTCCCGCCCTTGCTGTAAAGGTCAAGATATCCAATTTGTACATGCTCTGCTTTGATATGGAGTAGTTCGCTGACACGTGCCCCTGTAGCAGCCATAAACCATACGATGAAATACCACTCATCATAACCGTCAGCTTTCAAACGCTTTTTGAGAAACTTGTAGTCAGCATCGCTGATTACATTCTCCAAAAAGTTTTTCTGCTGCACTTTGACGAACTTTACCTTCAGTTTCTCTTGCTTCGTAAATTCAAGGTACTTATTGATACCCTGCAATCGAAGATTGACTGTTTGTGGTTTGAAGTTCTCAACCAAATACCCTTTGTAGGCTAACAGGTTCTTTTTATTCACGTCCCCATAGTGATTGAGGAAATACTGCACCGTCCACACATACGAAGTGACGGTGTTCTTGGCAAGATTAGTCCTTGCCAAATGATTTTTGAATTTTGTTACCATATTACATTGAATTAGAATGAATATGGTAATAATATAATGGAACGTATCGGGCATTATCCGCAGTTGCCGGATAGTTGGAGTACTACGACACTTAAAGATTTATGCGAAAGCTTCAATGGATTGTGGAAAGGAAAGAAAGAACCATTTATCCATGTGGGTGTTATACGTAATGCAAATTTCACCAAAGATTTTAAGTTAGACTATTCAAATATTGAGTATATTGATGTGGAACAACGAACTTTTGCTAAACGACACTTAATGAATGGTGATTTAATTGTAGAGAAATCAGGCGGTAGTGATAATAATCCTGTAGGAAGAACAATACTCTATGAAGGTGAAAGTGGTGTTTTTTCATTCAGCAATTTTACAATGGCATTAAGAATAAAGCATAGCAACATCATATTAAGCAAGTTTCTGTACTATTATATTCTGGCTATATATCAGAAAGGAGCTATGAGATTAATGCAAACACAGACTACGGGGCTACACAATCTGATTCTTGATAAATTTCTATCAATGCCTATCCACATGCCCTCATACTCCGAACAGGAGCGAATAGTAGACAGAATAGAAACAATTTTCATCTCTTTAGACATGATAATGGAGAGCCTATAAACTCTCCATTATATCATCTAATTTGGTAAACAATACGTTAACCGTATTTACAATTCTTTTTTGTTCTGCAAATGGAGGTAAGGGGATATAGGTGTTTATTATTTTTTCTTTGGATATATTGGGCTGCGCGCCACCACCTCCCATTTTTATAAACTCTTCCCTATGGGATAATAAAAAGAGAAACAGAAACTCTTTATCTATCCCGTTAAAGACTTCACAAGCGCAACAGGCTTGATTCGTTGTGGCAGGAAAAGTTAATATTCCAATTTTTCCTATAGTTGCTCCATACATAGCAATTAACACACAACCAGTAGGATTGAGTTTTAAAGAAGTTTCATTCAAGGCTTTTTCTGTTATAGATTCGGGAATATGGGTAATATATCCATTGTTTAAATCTCCCGTTTTTAGCCAAGGAATATTCCCATTATAATAATCTTTGTTCAGCCGATTTGGTGTACTACCAGACTGCCATTTGCCAATTTTTCCAAGCGTTGTCCAACTCCAATTTTGAGGTGCTTCAAAAGGCAACTGCGCATAATGCCCGTTATCACAAGGTGTGAAGTCGGGATGAATACGCTTTAACAGCTCAATGGATGGCTCGTCATTCGGGTCTTGTGGAACGAGTTTGCCATGAATAGCAAGGTCAAGAATTTTGCTCTTGGTTTGCTTGATTGTGGTCTGCAAGTCAGCTTTACTTTGTTCTATCTGGTCAATCAAAGAAAACCATCGTTCTATTTTTAGTACAATTCTTTTTTGTTCAGCAAAAGAAGGCAATGGAATGTTTAAGTTCCCTAGAATAGTTCCATTTACATTTGGTTGTCCTATGCCTACAGAACCTAATTCGATTTGCTCCCAATAATAACCAGATTCAAAAAACAGTTTTACATATTCTGGCAAAATCAAGTCAAATGTCTGTACTCGTATCAAATATGACGCATAAATAGCATTTTGCCTAAGTCTCTTAATTAAATATGATTTTCCAACAGTTGCTCCTGTTCGTGCAAATACAATATCTCCATCATGCAAAATGTATGAAGATACTTTATCTTCATCAAAATCTGTAAACGGAACAGTTCCCCAATCTACTTGATTATCTTGAATATCAGTAATGCGTAGTAATTTGTATTTGCCTTCTGATTTCGCAGACTCACTTACACCATATAAAATTGATTTTGATATATCATTAACAGTCGCCCATACCCATGACCTTGGAATTTCAAACGGCACATTCTCATAATGGGGCGTATCGGAAGTCTTTGCAGACTTCTTACTCCGCTTGATTTTTCCCTCTTTTATCAGTCGTTCTTTTTCAGCCTTGATCCGTTCCAGGAGAACTGATGCAGGTTCATCGTTCGGGTCTTGCGGTACAAGTTTTCCATGTATCGCAAGGTCGAGTATCTTTTGACGTAATTTCTTTGTATCCATATAGGTTAGTCTTTGTTTAAGAACAGATTGCAAAACTCATTCAGTTGCTGTTGCATACGTTCCTGTGGAATGAGGATACGTTTGTATTCTGCTATCATTGTGGGGCTCATACTTCGGCTCATAGCATATTCCACAACAACCCGGTCTGCTTCAGGGCAGAGAATAATGCCGATAGAAGGGTTTTCATTAGAGCGTTTCACATCCCTATCGAGTGCTTCCAGGTAAAACTCCAACTGACCGAGGTCTCGCGGATGGAATTTTGTCTTTTTCAGCTCCACTGCAACCAATGCCTGCAACCCGCGATGGAAGAACAGCAAGTCAGCCTTAAAAGTGGATGCGCCAATATTGAGGCGGTATTCCTGATCCATAAAGATAAAATCCTTACCAAGTTCAAGAATAAATTGCTTCATGTGTTCTACCAAGTTTTTTTTCAATTTTGATTCGCTATGCTTCTTCGGAAGATTCAGAAAATCAACAAACAACGTATCCTTGAACATTATCGGGGCATTCGGATACGTATTGAGCAATCCTTTCGACATATTATTCTTGCTGCCCAATAAAGCCGTATATGTCTGATTGGAGATGCAACGCTGAAGTTCTCGCTTCACTAAATGTTCTTTATTGGCATAGAGTATATAAAACATCCGCTCTTCATTATTTTTGCATCGGCAAAGAATTTCCATATGATTGGTCAATGTGGTCAACTCCAAGATTTTAGGCATTTGTTCAGATGCAGTCGGAACAAATTGTGCAGTTCTTGGCTGCACAATTACAGCCTCCCCTTGTTTAGGCAGACTTGCTTCTATTTGTGCGGTTTTTGGCTGCACAAATTCAGAGTTCAGATACTTTTCTACAGTTGCGCTGAATGATTCCGATGAATATTCATCATAAAACATCACCATATTGTAAATGCTTCTCCGACTATAGCCCTTAATGTCTGGACGCCGGGAACGGATATATTCGGATAACTGCGTTACAACCTTGCTTCCCCATTCCTCGCTTTTCAGTTTGGCAGATACATAGCTGCCCACATGCCAAGCTGTGAACAACAGTTCATTATTTACGGCTCTTGAAGCACGGCTTTTATGTTGGAGAATGATGTCTATAACTTCTCCAAACTGTTGTTCCATTGATATGATTATCTTGTTGTTTTCCATGCACTCAATCTTCATTTATGTTAGCGAGCAATTTTTCAAGTTCTGCTACAGCCGTACTTATCGTTTGGCTTTTATCTTTTATGTCTGCCATTAGTTCAGCCAATGAACGTTCGTCCGCCTCACCACCTTGTTTTATCCATGTGATGTCAAGACTTGTCTTGTCTCTGGCAATGATCTCATCTACCGAGTATTTTCGCCAACGTCCTTGCGGATTATTTTCTGCATCGTAGGTTTCTACCCGATTGTTGTAGCAGGAAACAAAATCGTCTAAATGATGGCGTTCCAGTTTATTTGTGGCAAGTGTGTGCTTTACATCGGTACGATAATCATAAAACCATATTTCTTTAGTAGGTTGTCCTTTGCTGAAAAACAGCACATTGGCTTTTACACCTTGGGCATAGAAGATACCTGTAGGCAAACGCAAGATAGTATGCAGATTGAAATCTTGCAACAGGCGTTTACGGATTGTTTCGCCTGCTCCGGCCTCAAAGAGGACATTGTCAGGAAGTACCACAGCTGCACGACCACCTGTTTTGAGCATAAGCATCATGTGCTGAAGGAAATTCAACTGGTTGTTCTTGGTCTCCACATAGAAATCCGGACGGTTGATGTCCACAGAACCGGCCGGGCGAGTTCCAAAAGGAGGATTAGCGAGTATCACATCAACAAGGGTTGACGGTTCTTTTTCCAAAGAGTCCTCACACACAATAGGACTACGGTCTGTACCGATGCCATGCAAATAGAGATTCATGGAAGCGAGTGTTACCACCAAAGGAGTATTATCTACACCATGCAAGGCTTTGTCACGCAAGAAATCACGCTTTTCTTTACTTGCAGACTGACCTTTCATGTAGTCGTAAGCTGTAAGCAAAAATCCACCAGTACCACAAGCAGGGTCGCAAACGGTTTCTCCAATTTGCGGATTAATACAATCTACCATTGCCTGAATAAGTGGACGAGGTGTAAAATACTGTCCGGCACCGCTTTTCTTGTCTTGTCCGTTCTTTTCAAGAATACTCTCGTAGATAGCACCTTTCACATCACCATCCATGATGAGCCATTGCTCTTCATTTATCATAGTGATGACCTTTTTTAGATAAACTGGCTTGTCTATCTTGTTTTGTGCTTTGGTATAAATAGTTCCTATTAAATTGTCCTGTTCGCTAAGCTGTTTAAGTGTTTCTTCGTATTGCTTAACCAGATCTAATCCATCAAGGGAAATCAAATCCGCCCACTGGTAACCAACCGGAATTGCAGATTCTTCTCCAAATATTTCTACATTCTCGGCATCCATCTTCAAAAAGAGAAGATAAGTTAGTTGGGTGATATAATCGGTGAACCCTATACCTTGTCCGGCAAGAGTGGTTGCCAGATTCCAAACCTTCTTAGTGAGTGATTGCTCTGTTGTGTTATTTGCTGCCATAATTTATGCTGCTTTTCTTAATACTACAAATGTGTAAAGTGAATAAAGTGCTTCATCTGCTTTCTGCATATTTCCAAATGCCCGTATCATTTGGGCTGCATGGGTCGCATCATCTTCACGAATATCCCTGACCGTACAAGCTCCGTTGGAAGCGATGTAATCTACAATACAACTGATTACTTCACGCTGCTTGTCGGTTATTTCACGCTGATTTTGTCCTAACCATAGATTGAAATATTGCTTGGATGTAGTAACTACGCTGTCCAATCTCTCAATTTGGCGGAAAGCAAAACGTACCAGTTGTATGATGTTTGTCAAAGCATCACTTTCTTCTTTTGTTGTAGAACGCTTTACCTTGCCTGGAGAAAGAACTGCATACGAATTCCAAATTTGTTTTGGAGCAAAATGGTTGTTTGCCATTTTGAGTTTATGCTCCAAATCTTTCAGCATTGAATAGGTTATCGGCTCGCCTTCATTGTTATAGATAATGCGAAGAGCCTCTATTTCATCTGCATTCTCTCTACAAAATTCCTCAAATGCCTCCGTCGTGTTTTTAGCCTCCTCAATGGAGAAACCTTTTGAGATAAGCGTATCTTCTCCGGGCATTAGCGTATTGACAAAACCTGCCGCAAGAATAAGCAAATATCTCCGTGCATCAGCATGATTGGCAAGGGGAGACACTAAGCCTTTGCGTTCTAAATTTGGCTTTTCTGTGCTGACAAACGGTGGCAGAGTGCCTTTTTCAAGCGCATCGTATATCCTGGCAGAAAGTTCCTTCATGTCATCACGAGATAAACGGGTAAACTCTTTCCGCTGCGAATCATCCGCTTTATTATAGATTCTGGCAAGCGTAGCGGCAAGTCGTTTGAGATATTCATCAGGAATATAGCCGTGACTGATACGCTCTAACAATTCTTTCAGAGTGATAGTTTTTGTGGTCGGTTCATCGGTTGCTGTCGGAATTGTCATTTCATGTTCCGTTACGCCTACCGCATCAATCAAATAAAAACAATCCTTACTGAATGCATTCGGAGTGACATTGCGCAATTGCTCATCGCCTATTGTACGCACTCCGCGTCCCTTCATCTGAATATACAACGGCAATGATTCCACATCACGCATGAACATTACCACTTCCAACGGCTTTACATCCGTTCCTGTAGCAACCAATGTACAAGTCACAGCTATACGGAAATCCTTGTCATTGCGAAATTGGCGTATCAACTCGTTGCTGTCACCTGCCGAATATGTGATTTTCTGAACAAATCTGTCATCAGTCCGCCCAAACACTTCTTTAGCTATTTGTACGATATTTGTGGCATGGGCTTCATTGAGAGCGAATATCAAGGTTTTAGGAAGATAATCCATATTCGGCTCACGCTGTGGGTCATTGAAGAGTTCTGTGTAAACCACATCCCGATAAGTCGAAAGAATAAGTTTTATCTGTGCCGGATTGATAATACTCCGATTAAGTTCCTTATTTGTATAGGTTTTGGTTTCCTTACTGCTTACAGTCTTGACCTCACCCGTATATCTTGTTTCTTCTTTAAATTTCTCGCCCGCCAATATAGCTCCGCCTGTTTCCGTGACCTGTGTTTTTATTCTATACACCCGACAATCCACATTCACACCGTCAACGATACTCTTCTCCAATGTATAGTTGACAATGCGGTTGTTGTTGAAAAATGCCATTGTTTCTGGAATAGGCGTTGCTGTCAAACCAACCAATCTTGCAGTGTCGAAATATTCCAGTACCTTACGCCAATTTTTATAAATAGAGCGGTGGCACTCATCTATGATAATCATATCAAAGTAATCGTGCGGTAAATCGAGATTTGGTGGCAAGATCACTTCCTCTGCAGGTTCGTTTTCATCATCGTCATCATTATCCTCAATAGTTTCTCCTTTCAAGAATGAGAATAGGCGTTGTATTGTAGAAATAACGACATTGCTATCAGAAGGAATAGAAGATGACCGAAGACGATTGACCGTAAAGATAGTATTGAAAGCCTCTCCGTTTTCAGTCAAACGGAAAGTACCAAACTCTCCTTCTGCTTGTTTGCCTAGATTATTTCTGTCAACAAGGAATAAGACCCTACGCATAGGAGTGTATGACAGCATTCGGTAGGCTGCAAGACAAGCTGTATAAGTCTTTCCTGCACCGGTGGCAAGTACCATCAATGCTCGTTTTTGTCCCGAACGGAAACTCTTTTCCAACTCTGTTATAGCTTCGTATTGGCAATCACGCAAGCCTTTCTTACGCAAAGTAGGAAGTCCGGCAAAATAATCATTTATCCCTAACTTTTTAACCAATTCGTGAGGTGTCGGGATAGTCATTATTTGTTTGAAATAATGGTCTTGTTCGCGAAAATCACAAAAGTATAATTCCTTTCCGTTGGATGTGAATATAAATGGCAGCGGCTTTTGATATGTCTGATATATATTAGGTACGCTTCTAGCATATAAGGCTGCCTGTTCGCATACTATAGAAGAAAAAGCATCTGTTTCTTCACGTTTGGCTTCAAGTACACCAACAGCCTTTCCGTTTATGAAAAGAAAATAATCTGCTTCGAGATTATCTTTTAGTAGCCCTTCCCTTATAGCGACAGCTGTACAAGTTGGCTCATAATCATCCCTATTGATAACTTCCCAACCAGCATCAGCAAACCACTGATCAATTTTTATTCTTGCTTTTTCTTCAGGAGTCATGTTCTTGATATTGTATATTATCGGAAGTTTGGTCGCATATCAACAATAGATTCTAAACGAATCTAAAGCAACTCACTATTGTAACCTTTCTTTTTTATCGGTTATCAAATCTTTTAAATCAACTTGTAATATCTCCGCAATCTGTTGCAAGGTCTCCAAATTAGGCTGAATCCGATTACAGGCATAGGCATTGACCATACTGAAACTCTTATCTAGCTGTTTAGCTAACCACGTTTGAGAAATACCTTTTTCGGATAAAACAGTCTTTATTCTATTCAGTTTCATTCTTAAATGCAATTTTATTGTGCAAATATAGTGAATTATATTCGATATGCAGATTGGCTTCACTATCTTTGCTCACAAAATAACAATCAATGATTGTACTTAGATTAAGTAACATTCAAAAAATAACCTGCATCATCTTAAGGAATCTTTTCGGTCTAGATCTCTTTTCTCATCAGTCATGTGCCACCGGCACACTCCTTCTTCAAAAAAAGATCTATCCTCGAAAATCTTCTCTTAATCTGAAGCAACTTATTTTTTTCATGTTCCTAACAACAAGGGCAGAGAAATTTATATAAACAATGGCAAAAGAAACGCACGAATGGAATGAGAATAGCGATCATATAGTCCTTTTTATGGATATTATGGGCTTTAAAGACAGAGTAATGCGAATGGGGCATAAAGAACTCCTTGAAAAAATGATTGAGTTCAAAGAGAAAAATGATCGTCTAAAGCCATTGCTTAAAGATAAAAATGGAGAACTATTGCGAATGGTTCAATTTTCAGATTCAATCATCATTGCTTCTCTTGATGACTCAAAATCAGCACTAAATAAAATTGTAAAAGCGGGTGTTGTGCTCATGCAAAATGCCCTAGAAACAGGTTTTGCTCTTAAAGGTGCGATTGCAAAAGGTCCACTAACATTTGATAGTGGCTCAGGGATATATTTTGGCCGTTCCATTATAGATGCATATCTTCTTGAAGAAGAACTCAAATTCTATGGGGTAGTCTTTCATCATTCAGTTGAAGAACTTATTCAACAGTACAAAGACATTCCACCAATTAGAGGAAAGCGTGAACAAAAGATTCCAGTATCAGAATATCAAATTCATCTTAAATCAGGAAGAAGTACTCACTACGTGTATATTATATCACAAGCTGACCAAGGTCTTATCAGAGGGGGACTATTCTTCAACATTGGAAAAGCATCTTAAACTTTTTAGCAGGACAGTCTCTGGTAGTCCTAAAATATATATTGATAACACTTTGGATTTTATAAAAAATGCTAATGGTTAATCGAATGATATAGAGAAACGGATCAATAACCACGGTCGTTTCGACAGGCTCAGCGACCGTACCTTTGCGGTCATCGAGCTTGTCGAAATGACCTTCTGACCACAATGAACGTCCAATAAGCCAACGCCATCAGCACTATTAGCCCGCCTACGATTCCGATGAACGAAATCGACAGATGCGTGCAGACCATTCCACCGATCAAGGCACCTGTCCCGATGCCGAAATTGAATATTCCCGAAAAGATTGACATAGCGACCGAGGTCTGCGACTGCGGAGTGTCCGTGATGATCTCCGACTGCATCGCCACATTGAACGCTGTCGCCGACATTCCTATTATTGTGCAGACAGCGATTGTGACTGGAACACTGAATGCGGAAGGTAGCAGGAGCACGACTCCACCGATCAATCCAAGCAGCGTGACATTGATGAATTTGAACCTATATTTAGGGAAATACTTTGAAAACAACATACTTCCGATGATCCCGGCTCCACCGAAGAGCATCAAAGTCAGCGTGATCTGGTTCTCTGTCATCTTTCCGACCTGCTGAAGGAACGGCTCAATGTAGCTGTACGCTGTATAATAACCGGTGGCAAAGGCAGCGGTGGTTATGAATATTCCGATGAGTATCTTGTTCTTCAACATTGTAGGCAGGTCATGGGCAGTCATACCGCCTCCGCTCGGCACCTTCGGGAGCAATGTGAACAGATAGAGGAACACAACCAGCGCGACCGCACCTATGCTCAGGAACGTAATTCTCCAACCCACGCTGAGTCCGATGACGCGTCCGAGTGGCAGGCCGAGAATCATCGCTATTGATGATCCTGTGACTATCATACTTAGGGCTATGGGCTTATGGCTCTCCGGAACGATCCTGACAGCGATGATCGACACGATTGACCAGAAGATCGAATGGGCGCAGGCCACACCGATTCTGGAAACCATCAGCATCCCGAAAGATGTTGACAGATAAGACATAACCTGGAACGAAGTGAACACCGCCACGACTCCAAGAAGCAGCTTACGCATCTCCATCTTCGATGTCATCAGCATAAGCGGCATCGAAAGGATCATCACGACCCAAGCATAGACGGAAATCAGCATTCCTGCCTTGGCCTCCGTCAATCCGAAATCCCTGCCGATGTCTGTCAGCAGCGCGATCGGAATGAATTCCGAAGTGTTGAATATGAACGCCGACAGCGTCAGCCCCACCAGGGCCATCCACGTTTTCAAGGACATCTCAGGTTCCTTGATCTGATCTGTCATCACCATATTAATATTCCTTCTAACCGGAAGCTGTTTTGAATTGTTTGAAATGTTCTTTGAGGTGAAAAATTCTTCATTTTCTTCCCGCTTCTTCAGTCAGATAGCACCGCTATCTTCCTTGGAAGAAGCGGTCGAACCTGAAGTTTTTCACTCTCAAACCTTCAAACAAACAATTCAAAACAGCTTCTAACCGGACGCAAATTTAGAAAAGAATCTGGATTGTTGTACCTTACTGCGTGATATAAAACAATTTACATATTCGTTGAAATGTTTTGGGCACTTAGGAATCTGCCTTCGTTTGCGGTTATATTCGCAGACATATTCATAAAACAAAGTTTGCTTGGATGGCAGAATATTCCTATCTTTATGCAGATTAAACTGTTCGCCTTATGACAAAGGATGTCGCATTGGTGCTTTCAAGCGGCGGGCCGAGAGGTTTCGCATATATTGGTGCTATAGAAGAGTTGGAGAGAAGGGGGTATAACATCACTTCGGTGGCAGGCTGCTCCATCGGTTCGCTCGTCGGGGGTGTCTATGCCGCCGGAGGTTTGGAAGAGTTCAAGAAATGGCTGTTCGGCCTTGACAACTCCAAACTTGTCTCGCTGCTTGACGTCTCGATCAGCAAAAGCTATCTTGTCAAGGGGGACAAGGTCATTTCCGCCATCAAAGAGGTTGTCCCGGATGTGAACATAGAGGACCTTCGCATTCCTTACAGGGCCGTGGCGACCGATCTATATACCGGTGAGGAAGTCGTGTTCAAGAAGGGGAAACTTTTTGACGCGATAAGGGCCTCGATCTCAATCCCATCGCTGTTCCGTCCGGTGAAGTACGGACGACACACATTGATCGATGGCGGAATCGTGAACACGATGCCTCTCAGCCAGGCCGTCCGCAACGGTCACGACATAGTTGTGGCGTTCGATGTCAACCAGATAGACTCAAAGAAGATAGCCGGCTATGTCACCGCTCTGGACGAAGTCCACGAGGCCGATTCGGAACTTGTGTCCGACACACTCGACACGCTCGGCGAGCTCGTTTCCAGAAAAGGCCTTCCTATTACCGACCGCGTGAGGATGCTGGGCGACGAGGCGCATAAGGCCTACAAGGAGATGCGCGGCATCGGACGCAAGACCAAGGAGCTGGAGACGAAGGCAGAAGCCGAAAACGTCCCTATGAGCGACAACTATTACTCGATTCTGACAAGGACATTCTCACTGATGAACCGCACGATCTCTATGCTGTCCGTCCAACTCTACAAGCCAGATGTCCTCGTGAATATGAACTTCGACTCCTACGGTGCCATCCCCGACTACGCCAAAGGCGAGGAGATCGCCGACAAAGGCCGTGAGCTGATGTCCGCCGCCCTCGATGAATATGAAAGCCGCGCGGCCGGTCCGGCATCGCCGGCATAGCCCCTCGACTATTTTCTCCGGGGAAAAGCCTTTCTGGTGGACAAACTGGTCTATAACAAAGGGTTATCCGGCGAGAAGCCCTTTTGGGTGGACAAACCAGTAAATAACAAAGGTTTATCCGGGAGAAAGCCCTTTCCCCGGACAAAACAAATGGAATATTACAATGTTAGAGACAATACTAATTGCTGTTGTAGGCACGACAATCGGGATAGTGGTCCATTCGCTCAATGCAAATGTAGCTCACAGGCAACCTTTCCTGACGGATAAGGCGGATTTCTATTTCGATGAGATGTATTCCCGATATGCGGCTCAGAAGAATCCCAAAGACTTCACAGCCGAGGATGAGAGTATTATATGGGAATATGCGTCAAATCACATAGCGATGTTCCTTACTTGGGTGATTGACAATGGATTCTACGGGAATATTCACAATGAAGCCTCTGATGACATCCAACTGGTAAAGGCACGGAAGATGACTGGAACGGAGTTCCTTGCCAAACATTGTGACTATCGGCTGAGCGATGAGGATTTCAGCCCAGAAATCCTGCCGTTTGTGGAATGCTATTACTTTCAAAAATATATTCAGCAATATGACAAGCTGTTCAGTAAGAAAGCGATGGCTCTCCTACACCCTTCTCCGTTTTCTTGGGAGGACTACGATTTGATCGCCAAGCGTATAACAAGAGCTTACAAACTCTGGAAATTCTGCGGATCGGGCAAATGAACGAATCGCGGAAATCCTAAATCACTGAATTTTAGCCAATTGCAATATCCTGCCAGTCAAATCCAGAGGGCAGCATTTACGAATATATTCAATATCAAATAGTTGCATACCACAGCAGAATCATCGGCCAAGGCAGGCGATCTTTCATAGAAGACAGCCGTGACTCGTCCGAATCCGCAAAAAGTGTTGTTTCATCCGAAATTCTTGTAACAGGTATCTTTTACGTTGTCCATAACTTTGCAAAGTCAAAAAAGGACAGATATGAAAAAGAGAATCATTACAGGATTGGTTGCGCTGACATCAATGGTCAGCTCAGCCGCTGCGCAGGACATCTACAGGACTGCGGCAAACGTACCGATGGTACAACTCAACAATGGAATACTGATGCCTCAATTCGGCCTGGGGACATTCTTCCAGCCGTCGGACTCGGTGTGCGAGCAGTCTTGCCTCACGGCGTTGAAGGCCGGCTACCGTCACATCGACACCGCACACGCCTACAATGACGAGACCGGGGTCGGGCGCGCAGTGAAGGAAAGCGGAATCCCTCGCGAGGAAATATGGATCACCAGCAAACTCTGGCCGACAGAATACGGGGAAGGAAAGACATTGAAGGCGATAGACGAGATGCTGGGACGGCTTCAATTGGACTACATTGACCTTCTGTATGTGCATCAGCCTGTGGGCGACTTTGTAGGCGCATGGAAAGACATGGAGAAGGCCGTGGAGATGGGCTATACCTTCTTCGATACAGCAGAGGTGTATGGCACGCCTGACCATCCGCACCATAATGAGGAACTGTTGGGGAAGGCAAACCTTTACCCTGAACGATTCCGCAGCATTTCACAGTATTCAGAAGAAGTCATTCCCGTCTGCTTCTTGAACAGCAGTCTTCTAGTCAACAACTTCATCAAGTAGCGATCGCGGGCATAAAGATCATCCGAGAACGACATCGAGGACCATCATCAAGACGAAGCCGATGGCGAAACCGATGGTGCTGATGTTGGAGTGCTGGCCTACCGAGGCTTCGGGAATCAACTCTTCAACAACGACATAGAGCATCGCGCCGGCGGCGAAGGCGAGGAAATACGGCAGGATCGGGGTCATCAATGAGGCCAGAAGGATCACCAGAACCGCGCCGATTGGCTCGACGATTCCGCTCAAACCTCCGATCAGGAAGGATTTGCGGCGGGAGTTGCCGGCGGCGCGCATCGGCATCGAGATGATAGCGCCTTCAGGAATATTCTGGATCGCTATTCCTATCGCGGTTGCCATAGCGGCGGCGGGGGCGATTCCGATCCCGTCCTGCAATGAGCCGGCGATCACCACACCGACAGCCATTCCCTCAGGAATATTATGGATAGTCACCGCAAGAGCCAGCATAGCGGTCTTGGAAATTCTCGCCTTGAGGCCTTCCGGACTCTCATCGCCGATGTGAAGGTGAGGAGTCAGGTAATCGACAGCCAACAGGAAACCCATTCCGGCAATGAAACCGATAGCGGCCGGCAGAACAGTACAGATGCCTTCCCCTGCCGACATTTCCATACTCGGAATCAGCAAGGACCACACGGAAGCAGCCACCATTACTCCGGAAGCGAAACCAAGCAGTGCCTTCTGCAGCAGGACGGGCATCTCTTTCTTCATAAAGAAAACGAAAGCGGAACCGATCAGAGTGCCGGCGAAAGGAATCAGCAAGGTCGCTATTATCGAAGTGTTCATATTCATTAATCCAATTTTACACGAATGTAGTGATTTTATTGTAATTTTGTCGTATGGTTGAGACGGACAACACGACAGAAGTTCTGGAAGTCGCTTCGATCGCAGGGCACATCCTGCTGGAGAACGGGGCGGAGAT
>OIXU01000364.1_pt1 | contig 16092 bp, 10 predicted proteins | sample 1587921 | NCBI WGS metagenome assembly OIXU01 (sample SAMN03283238) | human gut metagenome | biome: human-associated habitat; material: feces | host: Homo sapiens | place: Peru | collected 2012
CTCAGTCGCCTCTGCCATATAGGGGCTATGAAATGCACCCGACACCGCGACCTTCATAGCGCGGCCGCCGGCCTCTTTTACCAGGGCGTCGAGCGTCTGCAGCGCCTCGAGCGCTCCAGCCACAACGGTCTGCTGGGGGCTGTTATAGTTGACCGGCCAGCAGTCCTCGCCCGCCTGCGCGGCGAGGTTCTCGACCTGTTCCGCATCGAGCTTGATAACGGCGCGCATGCCGCCGGGGTGATGCTCAGCCGCCGTGGCCATCAATGCCGCACGCTCGCACACGAGTTCAAAACCCGCTCGCGTATCGAATGCACCTGCAAAAGTGAGTGCGGCGACCTCGCCCAACGAGAATCCCGCACAAGCGGCAGGCACCACGCCGCGCTCGCGCAGGGCAGCGGCTACGGCAAGATCGTGCACGAACACGCAAGGCTGTGTGTTCTCGGTCTGCGAGAGCTCCTCTTTCGAGGCACTCCGGCACTGCTCACTGGTCCCCGGACGCACCTCGTCGGCAATGGCGAACACCTCGGCGGCCGCCGGCGATGCCTCGATCAGGTCGACGGCCATCGCGGGGTGCTGGGCGCCCTGACCGGCAAACAGAAACGCTACGCTACCCATGCGGACGCACCCTTCAGGACGCGCTCGGCGCCATCGACCAGGTCGTCGACGATTTCGCGTGCGCTCTGGCGCTCGTTGACCATGCCGGCAATCTGTCCACACAAAAACGAACCCTCTTCATAGTTGCCGTCCTTGGCGGCCTTACGCAGCGCGCCGGTTCCCATAGCACCGAGTTCCTCGGCACTCGCACCGGAACCCTCGCTCTTGGCATAGGCGTTGGTGAAGGGGCTCTTAAGGGCGCGAACCGGATGTCCCGTCGAGCGGCCAGTCGCACGGGTCGACGTGTCGCCCGCCTTGAGCACCAGCTCTTTGTACTGCTCGGATACGGTGCACTCGTTTGCGACCAGAAAGCGCGTACCCACCTGCACGCCTGCTGCGCCCAGCATAAAGGCGGCCGCCACGCCGCGACCATCGGCAATACCGCCAGCCGCCACAACGGGAATATCGACCGCATCGACAACCTGCGGCACCAGCGCCATCGTCGAGGTCTCGCCAATGTGGCCGCCCGATTCGGTGCCCTCGGCTACCACAGCGGCAGCCCCACGACGTGCCACGAGACGGGCGAGCGCCACCGAAGCTACAACGGGGATAACCTTGATGCCCGCATCGTTCCAAGCCTTCATGTACTTGGTGGGATTGCCGGCACCGGTCACCACAACGGGCACCTGCTCATCGATCACGACCTGTGCCACCTCGTCGACAAACGGGCTCATAAGCATAACGTTGACGCCAAAGGGCTTATCCGTCTTGGCGCGCAGCTCGTGGATCTGGTCGCGCAGCCAGTTGGCATCGGCATTCATGGCCGCGATGATCCCTAAGCCGCCCGCCTCGGACACGGCCGATGCCAGCGAGGCATCGGCAATCCAGGCCATGCCGCCCTGGAACACGGGCTTTTCGATTCCAAGCAGGTCGCAGAGAGGAGTCTTGAGCATTACTACTTCTCCAATGCCGCCTCGACCGTATCGACGAACTCGCCGACCGTCTTGGGGTTCTCCTCGGTATCGAGCTGGATGCCAAACTCGTCCTCGACGGCAACGAGGATCTCGACGGTACCCAGGCTGTCGAGGCCAATCTCCTCGAGCGTGGACTCGGGCTTCATCTCAACATCGTCAAGGCCGGCGGTCTCGCGGATAACGTCGCAAACGCGCTCGAAGGTCTTCTGATCTGCCATGGTGTTTCTCCTTTGATTGTGCCCTAGGGGCGTTTTCATTTCCCATGTGCAACTACTTCCAGCGAAGTAGATAGCCACCTACATCCAAGCCGGCGCCAAATCCGACCAGGGCGATGGTGTCGCCCGCGTGCAGCGCGCCGGTATTTGCCAGTCGATCGAGAGCAAGCGGAATGCAGGCGCTCGAGATGTTGCCAGTTTCACGCAGCGTTCGGACCACACGGTTGTCCGGCACGCCCAGGCGCTTGACCGCCTGGCTCAGGATTCGTTCGTTGGCCTGATGGAATACAAAGTGATCGATGTCCTCGACTGCGACACTCGCGTCGCTCGCGAGTTTGTTGACCGTGTCGCAGATGGCATTGACACCAAACTTGAACACGCGGCGGCCGTTCATGGAAAGCATGCTCTGACGGTCCGTGGAAGCCTTGAACGGCGAGGTGCCGACCAGTCCCGGAACTCGCAGCGTCTCGACATCGGGTGCGGTCGAAAGCTCAACAGCAAGGGGATTCTCTCCCCCAGCCTCTATGACCGCAGCACCCGCGCCATCGCCAAAGAGCACGCACGTGGCACGGTCGGTCCAATCGAGCGCGCGCGTCATCTGCTCGGCGGCAACGACCAGCACATACTTCGCGCGACCGCGGGCGATATAGCCCTCGGCGACATCGAGCGCAAACACGAAGCCGGCACAGGCCGCCGAAACGTCGAAGGCAGGACATGTGGCGCCCAGGCGTTCGGCAACGGCGCACGCTTCCGCGGGAACGAGATGGTCGCCCGTCGTCGTCGAGCACACAATAAGATCCAGCTGGCTCGCGTCGATTCCAGACGCCTGGAGTGCCCGCTCGCTCGCTGCAACGGCGAGGTCGTCAAGCGACTCGGTGGTGCACACATGGCGGCTCTTAATACCCGTGCGGGTAAAAATCCACTCATCCGAGGTGTCGAGAAACTCGGACAGCTCGTCATTGGAAACGCTGCGCTCAGGAAGCGCCGAGCCCGTTCCCAGTATCGTGAAACCCATCACTAACCTCCTTTGAGTTGTTGACGTGTTTACATCGACCAAGAGAGGATAGCGCATTCTTCGCCTTGTTGACGTGTTAACATTAAATTGTCCAAACGCGACAAAGGCTTCACATTGTGTCTATCTTTCGACACCAGTGCGTCATTCACTTATTCATTAAGGAGGTAGCAGCCGCTATGGATGCCCAATTAACGATTGTCGACGTAACCGGATCGACCAACGACGACCTGCTCGAAGCAGGAAAACAGGGGGCGCCGCACGGCACAGGACTTGCCGCCCGAGCACAAACGGCAGGACGCGGCCGGCGAGGCCACAAGTGGGATTCAACCGCAGGCAATCTATTGCTTTCGATTGTCCTGCGTCCATGCGTTAATCCTGCAAAGTACTCTGGTCTTGCTGCCGTCAGCGGCCTAGCGGTGCTCGAAGCGCTCGAAAAGCAAGGTCTCGCTAACGAGATTGGCCTCAAATGGCCCAACGATCTGGTCGCGCGAGGACGCAAGCTCGGCGGCATTCTGGTCGAAGCGGCGCGCGACAACAAAGGCATGCCCTTCGCCGTCTGTGGCATTGGCGTCAATGTAAACTACACACCCCAAGAAGTGCCCGATGGCGGTTTGGCGGCAATCGGTCTCTCCGACCTCAACGAGAATGTTCCCACTGTCGATGTGCTAGTCGAAGAGGTCTATCACGCCGTTGTAAATGCTGTAGACGCGTGGGCGGAGTTCCTCAACACAATGAAAGAAGACGCCGGACCGCTCGCGCCCGTCCACGACGAATATGTGGCCCACCTCAATTGGATTGGGGAACACGTTATCGCCCGCTCCCCCGCCGGAGATGAGCTGGCACGCGGCATTTTTAGAACGGTCGACGATTGTGGTCGCGCAAGCATCGAAACCGAGAGCGGCTTATGCGCATTCCACTTCGAAGAGGCGTCCCTGCGCCCCTTGAGCGAATAGGGCGCCGCAGCCAGCCGCTCGGCAGCCTTACCCGGCAGTCCAAACCATCATTCAAAACAAAAGAGCCCCGCTACCGTCATGGCAGCGGGGCTCTATAAGCTATGAGCGGTATCGCTTAGAGCTTGATGTCGATGTCGACGCCAGCGGGGAGGTCGAGACGCATGAGCGAATCAACGGTGCCCGAGGTGGGGTCGAGGATGTCGATGAGACGCTTGTGGGTGCGCATCTCGAACTGCTCACGGGAGTCCTTGTTCACGTGCGGCGAGCGGATAACCGTGTACAGGTTGCGCTCGGTGGGCAGGGGGACAGGACCGGAAACGCGAGCGCCGGTCTTCTGAGCGGTCTCGACGATGAGCTTCGCGGACTGATCGACGACCTCGTGATCATAGCCCTTGAGGCGAATGCGGATCTTCTGGGTAGCCAACTTAAACCTCCAAAGAGTGCGAGAGATGTTCTCGCGGATTACGTAACAGGGAGCTCGAACTTAGGCGTTCTTGCTCATGACCTCGTCCACGATGGACTTGGGCGCGGGCTCATAAGAGTCGAACTGCATCGTGTAGGATGCACGGCCCTGGGTCTGGGAGCGAAGGTCGGTAGCGTAACCGAACATCTCGCCCAGCGGCACCTTGGCACGGATGAGCTTGCTGTTCTTGCGATCCTCCATGCCCTCGATCTTGCCGCGGCGACCGGAGAGGTTGCCCATAACGTCGCCCATGTACTGCTCGGGGGTCTCGACCTCGACAGCCATGATCGGCTCGAGCAGCTGCGGGTCGGACTTCTTGAGAGCGTCCTTGATAGCCATGGAACCGGCGATCTTGAAGGCGGCCTCGGAGGAGTCGACCTCGTGGTAAGAACCGTCGAACAGGGTGACCTTAACGTCGAGGACCGGGAAGCCGGCGATAACACCGGTGTTCAGGGCCTCCTGGATGCCCTTGTCGATGGACGGGATGTACTCCTTGGGCACGACGCCGCCGACGATAGCGTTGACGAACTCGTAGCCGAAGCCCTCCTCCATCTTCTCGAGCTTGATGACGGCGTGGCCGTACTGACCGCGACCACCGGACTGACGGACGAACTTGCCCTCAGCCTTCTCGACGTCGTGACCAGCGGTCTCGCGGTAGGCAACCTGGGGCTTACCGACGTTAGCGTCAACCTTGAACTCACGGAGCAGACGGTCAACGATGATCTCGAGGTGCAGCTCGCCCATGCCGGCGATGATGGTCTGGCCGGTCTCGTGGTTGGTGGACACCTGGAAGGTCGGGTCCTCCTCGGCGAGCTTGGTCAGAGCCAGGGACATCTTGTCCTGCTCGGCCTTGGTCTTGGGCTCAATAGCAACGTCGATAACGGGCTTAGCGAACTCGATCTTCTCGAGGACGATCTCCTTGCCCTCGGCGCACAGGGTGTCACCGGTGGTGGAGTTCTTGAAGCCGACGCAAGCGACGATGTCGCCGGCGGCAGCGTCGTCACGATCGATACGCTCGGCGGCGTTCATCTCGAGGATGCGGCCGAGGCGCTCGCGCTGACCGTTGGAAGCGTTGACAACGTAGGAGCCGGACTCGGCGCGGCCGGAGTAAACGCGGACGTAGGTGAGCTTACCGACGAACGGGTCGGTCATGATCTTGAAGACCAGGCCGGAGAAGGGCTCGTCGAAGGAAGGATGACGCTCGATCTCCTCGCCGGTGTCCGGATCGGTACCGGTGACGGCCTCGACGTCGAGCGGGCTGGGCAGGTAGTCGACGACAGCGTCGAGCAGCTCCTGGACGCCCTTGTTCTTGTAGGCGGAGCCCACGAAGACGAGGTTGAGCTCGTTGGCCAGAACGCCCTTGCGCAGAGCAGCCTTGAGCTCCTCGACGGTGAAGTCCTCCTCCATGAGGATCTTCTCCATGAGCTCGTCGTCAAAGCTGGCAGCAGCGTCGAGGAGCTCCTCGCGCTTGGTGGCAGCGATGTCGGCGAACTCAGCCGGGATCTCGTCCATCGGCTCGGGGTAGGTCATGCCCTTCTCATCGGCCTTGAAGTCCCAAGCGGTCATGGTGACCAGGTCGATGACGCCCCAGAAGTTGTCCTCGGCGCCCATCGGGACCTGAGCGGCCACGGCGTTGGCGTCGAGACGATCCTTCATGGTCTCGATAGCGTTGAAGAAGTCAGCGCCCACGCGGTCATACTTGTTGATGAAGGCGATGCGGGGGACGTTGAAGGTAGAAGCCTGACGCCAAACGGTCTCAGACTGGGGCTGAACGCCGGCAACGGCGTCGAAGACGGCGACAGCGCCATCGAGGACGCGCAGGCAGCGCTCGACCTCGGCGGTGAAGTCAACGTGGCCCGGGGTGTCGATGATCTGGATGCGGTAGTCCTTACCGTCCTTGTTCCAGAAGCACGTGGTAGCAGCGGAGGTAATGGTTACGCCGCGCTCCTGCTCCTGAACCATCCAGTCCATGGTGGCAGCGCCCTCATGAACCTCACCGATCTTGTGGGTCTTACCGGTGTAGTAAAGAATACGCTCGGTCGTGGTGGTCTTACCAGCATCGATGTGGGCCATGATGCCGATGTTACGGGTATCGGAAAGCTTGTACTTAGGCTTAGCCATGTTAGTTCCTTACCTTAACTTACCAACGATAGTGAGAGAACGCGCGGTTGGCCTCGGCCATCTTGAAGACGTCCTCACGCTTCTTGACGGAAGCGCCCAGGCCGTTGGAAGCGTCGAGGATCTCGTTAGCGAGACGCTCGGCCATGGTCTTCTCCTTGCGAGCGCGGGAGAAGTTGACGATCCAGCGGATGCCCAGAGCGGTGGAACGACGGGAGTTGACCTCCATCGGGACCTGATAGGTAGCGCCACCGACACGCTTGGGCTTAACCTCGAGCGTGGGCTTGACGTTGTCCATAGCCTTCTTGAAGGTAGCGAGAGCGTCGCCACCCTCGGACTTCTCGGCAACGATCTCGAAAGCGGTGTAAACGATGCGCTCAGCGGTGGCCTTCTTGCCGTCAAGAAGGACCTTGTTGATGAGCTGAGTCACCAGGCGGTTGTTGTAAACGGCGTCAGGCTGAACCTCACGACGATTAGCTGCTGCACGACGCGGCATGTGAAATCTCCTTAAGTGTCTACCGTGCGGCGCTTAGGCGGCACACGGCGAAAGTATCAAAACGTTATCTGGCTTATTTAGCCTTGGGGCGCTTAGCACCGTACTTGGAACGGGCCTGCATACGGTTCTGGACCGGAGCAGCGTCGTAGGCGCCACGGATGACGTGATAACGGACACCAGGGAGGTCACGGACACGACCGCCGCGGACGAGCACGATGGAGTGCTCCTGCAGGTTGTGGCCCTCACCCGGGATGTAGGCGGTAACTTCGATGCCGTTGACGAGGCGAACACGGGCAACCTTACGAAGAGCCGAGTTCGGCTTCTTGGGGCTCGTGGTGAAGACGCGGGTGCACACGCCGCGCTTCTGTGCGTTGTGCTGCAGAGCAGCGTTCTTGGACTTCTTGGGCACGGAATGGCGGCCCTGGCGAACCAGCTGGTTAATAGTAGGCAAAGCGTACTCCTTCTCGAATGATTCCAGCTTTCTGTAAAGTGCAACGGCTTGAATCGAGGGGTCAGCATCCCCCTACGAAACACGCAGTTCGATAGGATACGTGGCGTTAGCTGTGCCGTCAACAGACCACGCCGCCGGGCGTATCCTAAAATAGGCACATTTCCGCAAACCCTACACAATAGGAATCCCCTCCTGTGCGCGAGGGCGGATTCCCGGCACGGGCTGCCCGCTGCTTAAGTTTGCTGCTCTACAGTCCTGGCTCGCACGGAGGCCACATTAAGTGGCCTCCGGCTCGTGCGGAACTCGCGACAAACTTAACCCCTGCGCCGCCCGGGCCGGAAATCCGACGTGCTCGTCGGGGCAACGTTACCTACCAAAAAGGGACAGGTTTATTTTGATCGGTTTTATCTTGGGAAACGTCGCGCTCCAGCGGTAATCTGCTCTCAACTGTCGCATGAAGATCGGCGGTGATTCCGGAAGTATGCGGCAAATTTTGGACTTGCTGAGCACACTGGGGTTTTGCGATAACAAACCCGCAGGTAGGACTCTTGGGCACATGCGGTGTGGTCGGACCATCAAGATTTTGCCGCATACTTCCGAAAATCAGACGAATATCGCTCAATCTAACCGCCCATTTACCGCAAAAAGGGCCGCTCCCCTAGTGGGAAGCGGCCCCAAACGCTACGAATAGATAATGGTGAAGGGTTCTGCTGTTTCAGTCTCTCCTGTTGAGGTGCACCGTGTGCCCTCAAGAGTTACCGAAGCTACTTGGTCGACATCAATGAGCCTTGTTGGCACCCAGATGTTCTCTCCGTTATTTCGCGCTAGCGAAACATAGAAGTTGAACGCCCCTGCGTCGTCATCTTCGATAATCTGCTCCGATCCATCCTTGTAGGTGACGGTCAGTTTATGATCAACTGCTTCATAGCCCAGATCATCGATATGCGTCTGGATGGAAAACGGACTGATCTCGAGAGGCGAGTCATCGGAGCGGAGTTCTTTTGTATCGACGTGCGCTCCGACGTTAAACTCTGGCGTCGATACCTCGATCACCTTCGCATCCTCACCTTTGCCCTCCGTCCAACTGATATTCCAGGTGACCGCATGTCGTAAATCTCGATCGCGATTCCAAGATGCAAAGTACATCGTGCCGTTAATGACCGTGTCGCTTGATGTGTCTTTATCAATTGTGCAGCGTGTATCAGCCCATTCCTCGCCGAAGTTCATACCGGGCGTACCGATGCCCCGTTCTTCTTCACCATAAAGAACAAGTTCGCCGATCTCTGCTGCTGGCTTGTAGTAGTTAACGCCATTTGGATTGGACAGCGTAAACGTCACAGCACCGCAACCGTTTTTATCGATAGCCATCTCATGGATATCGAGCGTATAGCCGTTACCCTCGACGGACAGATTAACCTTCTGGACTGTGCCCTCCAGGCTTTGGGGCGCAATGCCGTCACCAAACTCTCTGGTGTAGGTATATTTAGTCCCCGATGAGCCGCCGTTAGTCCAGGTAATGGAATCCCCGTTGCCGTGGTTTCCCCAGGCTGAGGCAAAATAGCTGGAATTGATAACGGCGTAGGCGACCCCTCCGGTCGCCAACACTCCGGCGAGGCATCCGATTACGGCAACATACAGAGGCTTCGCGTGACCCTTTCGGCGAAGCGGCTCACCAGCAGCGGCATATAGAACACGGTCAGCAAGATCGCTATCGGCTTGGACGGACTCGAAGGCCTGCTTGATTTGGTTGGATTTCACGGTCGCCCTCCTCTAGGATGAATTTGAGCTTCGATCGACCGCGAGCTAAACGCGTTCGAACGGTCGCGGCTGGCACATGCAGTAACTCGGCAATCTCTGAGGTCGAAAAGCCCAGATAGTAATAGAGCACGATGGGAACACGGAATCGCTCCGGAAGTCGCATAACGTCTGACAAGACCGCCTTGGTCTCCTCCTGCGCCGCCGAGAGCGAATCAGCTAGTCCCTCAATATCCTCTACACGCCTCCATGGCTTTCGAAAGAGCGATTTGCATTCATTGATCGTGACCCGGATAAGCCATCGACGAAGATGTTCCCAACTTTCAAAATGCCCATCGCTTTTGAGCAGCTTGAGAAAGACGTCCTGAGCGACATCGTCGGCATCAGCGCGATCGCGCAGGTACGTCAATGCGATCCGAAACACGACATCCCGGTGATCTTCGACCGCCTGTCTAAATGCTTGTTCTTCCATAATCACCTCCCGGTGACGTTAATGATTCTTGATGAGGCCCTCACCATAGATACGCTCTTGCCGGACGAAATGTTTCAAATTCAGGTAGGAAATATCTACCAAACTCAACCTATCCCATTTTTGCAGGCTTACAAAAAAGACCCGCTTCCCTGATGGGAAACGGGTCTTTGGAAGGGCGGTTAACGTACTTGGAAGTTACTCCTCGTCGTTGTCCTTGGCCTCTTCGGCGTCGTCGGTGTCCACGAGCTGGTTGAGCAGCTCGTCGAGGGAAGCCATGTCCTCGTTGATGGCACCGTTGGCGGGAGCCTTCTTGTCGTCGATCGGGGCGCCCAGGAGCTCCTCGTCCTCGTCGGCGTGATGCGTCGGAGCAGCGGAGGTGCCCAGCAGGATGTCGTCCGGACCGTCGGGGCTAAAGACCATCTGCAGCAGCTGCGAGAGGTCTTCCTCGTCGGCAACGTCGTCGTTGTTCTCGAGGATGTAGAGCAGGTCGTGGGCCTCAAGGCCGTCACGGAGCTCCTCGATCGCCTTGGCACCGATGCCATCGATGCGCAGCAGATCCTCCTCGGACTTGCCGACCAGGTCGCCGACCGTCTCGATGCCGACCTCGCTGAACTTGTTGGTCCAGCGCTGCGACACGCCCAGGTCGTCGAACAGGTACAGGCGAGCCTTCTCGGCGGAGATGGTGTGGCCGTTGCGGGTGAACGAACCGTCAGCACCACCGAACTCGTCGTAGCCGGCCCAGTCGAGCTGCTGCGGGAGCTGCTCGTCCAGGTCCTTGAGCTCCACAGGAGCCCACTCGGGCAGCGACTTGGCGTTGGGCGAAGCCGGGCCGTCGATGTCGACATAGCCGTCGGCCGTGCGATACGTCAGCTTGGCGTTGGCGTAGGGCTTGAGGCCGGTACCAGCCGGGATCTTCTTACCGACGATGACGTTGGACTTAAGGTCGAGCAGGTGGTCGACCTTGCCCTCGATGGCAGCCTCGGTAAGGACGCCAGCGGTACGGATGAACGAAGCGCTCGACAGCCAGGAGTCGATGTTGGACGCGACCTTGAGCGTACCCAGGATGACGGGCTCGGCCACGGGAGCCTGACCGCCCAGACGGGCAACGCGCTCGACCTCGTCGGCGAACTCGTAGCGGTCGACGTACTGACCAAGCAGGTACTTGGAGTCGCCGGGGTTGGTGATCTGAACGCGACGCAGCATCTGACGTGCGAGCACCTCGATGTGCTTGTCGTTCAGGTCAACGCCCTGGCTGGTGTAGACGTCCTTAACGCTCTCGACGAAGGTGTGCATCGTCGACTCGATGTCGGTCAGCTTGCGCAGGTTGCGGAAGTTGACGAAGCCCTTGGTGATCTGGTCGCCGGCGCGAACCTCGCAGCCGTCCTCGATCTCGGGCATGAAGCGCACCGAAGCGGGGACGCGACGCTCGTCGAGGACACGGGTGTGATCCTCGGAGTCGGTGAGCGTCAGCACGTACTCGGACTTCTCGGGCTTAATCGAGAGGTGACCGGAGTACGGAGCCAGCTCGGCCTCGCGACCCAGGATCTTCTCGTTGACGTTGCCGACGATATCGAACATACGGCTGACCGTAGGCAGACCCTGCGTAATATCGTCGACGCCAGCGACGCCGCCGGAGTGAATGGTACGCATCGTAAGCTGCGTACCGGGCTCGCCGATGGACTGGGCGGCAATAATGCCGACCGCGGTACCGATGGCGACCGGACGACGGGTGGAAAGATCCCAGCCGTAGCACTTCTGGCACACGCCGTACTTGGAGCGGCAGGTGAGCAGCGCGCGGAGCTTGACCTTCTTGAGGCCCGCATCGACCATCTTCTGGATGTCGGCGACCTTCTCGATGTAGCCGTCCTGCTCAAAGAGTACGGTGCCATCGGGAGCCACGACATCCTCGATGAAGCAACGGCCGACGAGGTCGGTGTTGAGGTCGGTGGTGCCGGGGATGATGAGGTTGTAGGTGACGCCCTCGTGCGTACCGCAGTCCTCCTCGCGGACGATGACGTCCTGGGCCACGTCGACCAGACGACGGGTCAGGTAACCGGAGTCCGAGGTGTGGGATGCGGTATCGACCAGGCCCTTACGGGCGCCGTAGGTCGAAATGAAGTACTCGAGCGGCAGCAGGCCCTCGCGGAAGTTGGCCTTAATGGGAAGGTCGATCGTCTCGCCGGACATGTCTGCCATCAGGCCACGCATGCCGCCGAGCTGACGCAGCTGGGTCTTAGAACCACGGGCGCCGGAGTCGGCCATCATGTAGAGCGGGTTCTCCTCGTCGAACATGTCGAGCATGAGCGCTGCGACCTTGTCGGTACAAGCGGTCCACTCGTTAACGACTTCGATGTGGCGCTCCGTCTCGTTGATGAAGCCCTCCTCGAAGTACTCGTTGATCTGGTCGACGTTGGCCTGGGCGTGATCGAGCAGCTCCTGCTTCTCGGCAGGGATGAGAGCATCCCACACCGAGATGGTGAGGCCGGCGCGGGTAGCGTAGTGGAAGCCGGAGTACTTGATGGCGTCGAGGATCGGGCCGACCTTGGCCTCGGGGTAACGATCGCAGCAGTCGGCAACCAGCTTGGCCACGTCGCCCTTGACCATCTTGTAGTTCATGAACTCATAGTCTTCGGGCAGGCACTGGCGGTTGAAGATGATGCGGCCGATGGAAGTCTCGAAACGCGCGGTCTTATTGCCGGTGACGTCGTAGTCGACGAACTCGTTCTTGCCGTTCTTGACGCGGAAGATACGGGTGCCGTCCTCGTTGATGACGTTGGCGTTCTCGGCGGACACGCGGACCTGGATCTTGGCCTGCATGTCGACCTCGGAGCGGCAGTCATAGGCGTGCAGCGCGTCGTCGAAGCTCGAGAACACGTGGTTCTCGCCCGGCAGACCGTCGCGGACCTGGGTCAGGTAGTACACACCGATGATCATGTCCTGCGAGGGGATGTTGACCGGCTTGCCGGATGCCGGCGAGCGCAGGTTGTTCGCAGAGAGCATGAGCACGCGGGCCTCGGCCTGAGCCTGGCTGGACAGCGGCACGTGGACAGACATCTGGTCGCCGTCGAAGTCGGCGTTGAAGGGCGAGCAGACCAGCGGGTGCAGGTGGATGGCCTTGCCCTCGACCAGCACGGGCTCAAAGGCCTGGATGGACAGACGGTGCAGGGTCGGTGCACGGTTGAGCAGCACGACGCGGCCGTCGATGACCTCTTCGAGGATGTCCCACACAAAGGTGGCACCGCGGTCGATAGCGCGCTTGGCGCCCTTGATGTTCTCGACCTTGCCAAGCTCGACCAGGCGCTTCATGACGAAGGGCTTGAAGAGCTCCAGAGCCATGGTCTTGGGCAGACCGCACTGGTGCAGCAGCAGCTTGGGGTCGGTAACGATTACCGAACGGCCGGAGTAGTCGACACGCTTACCCAGCAGGTTCTGACGGAAACGACCCTGCTTGCCCTTGAGGGCCTCGGCGAGCGACTTGAGCGGGCGACCGCCACGGCCAGAGACCGGGCGACCACGACGGCCGTTGTCGAACAAGGCGTCCACGGACTCCTGGAGCATGCGCTTCTCGTTGTTCACGATGATCGCGGGGGCGTCCAGATCGAGCAGGCGCTTGAGTCGGTTGTTACGGTTGATCACGCGACGATACAGGTCGTTGAGGTCGGACGCGGCGAAGCGGCCGCCGTCGAGCTGGACCATCGGGCGCAGATCGGGCGGAATGACCGGGATGACGTCCAGGATCATGTTCGCGGGGCTGTTGCCGCCCTTCAGGAAGGCGTCAACGACCTCGAGGCGCTTAACGGCCTTCTCGCGCTTCTGCTTCTGGGAGTCCTCGTCGGCGATGATGGCCTTGAGCTTCTCGGCCTCGGAAGGCAGGTCGATGGCAGCGAGCAGGTCGCGGACGGCCTCGGCACCCATGCCACCCTTAAAGTACATGGAGTAGTAGCGGGTCATCTCGCGGAACAGCGGCTCATCGGAGATGAGGTCGCGCTCGGTGAGCTTCATGAAGGCGTTGAAGGCGTCCGTGCGGAGCTGCTTCTCGTCCTTGCACTCTTCCTCGATGTCGACGATGCCGGAGGCGATCTCCTCGGGGGTCAGCGGCTCCTCGTCGGAGAACTCGTCAAAGTTCTCGGGGTCGCCCTGCTCCTTGAGGGACTCGATCTGGCGGGCGCACTCGGCATCGATCTCTTCCAGATCGGCGGCGAGCTCCTCGCGCAGGTCGTCAGCGTCGGCCTCGCGAGCCTCGTAGTCAACCTCGGTGATGATGTAGCTGGCAAAGTACAGAACCTTCTCGAGGTCCTTGGACTTGATGTCGAGCATACGGCTCATCGGGAAGCTCGTGGGGCTCTTGAAGTACCAGATGTGGGACACGGGAGCGGCGAGCTCGATGTGGCCCATGCGGTCGCGACGCACCTTGGCCGAGGTGACCTCGACGCCGCAGCGCTCGCAGACGATGCCCTTAAAGCGGATGCCCTTGTACTTGCCGCAGGAGCACTCCCAGTCCTTGGCGGGACCGAAGATCTTCTCGCAGAACAGGCCGTCCTTCTCGGGCTTGAGGGTACGGTAATTGATGGTCTCCGGCTTCTTGACCTCACCGTGCGACCAGGAACGGATCTGGTCGGCGGAGGCAAGGGAGATCTTTACCGAGTCAAAATCAGTAGCTTCGAAATCTGCCACAGTCAACTACTCCTTATCAGTGGTCGTGGCGGCGACAGCCTCGGGTGCCTCGGCGGTCTCGGCATCCTCGGCCTCGACGTCGGCGTCAACGCCGGCGAGCGCAGCCAGGTCGTCGAGAGCAGAGGTCTCCTCGGCGGTCACAGGGGCGGAGGCGTCCTCGTCGGCATCGTGCATGGGCTCGATGTCCAGCGCGAGGGAGCGGATCTCCTTGACGAGAACCTTGAAGGACTCGGGGATACCCGGGACCGGGACGTTCTCGCCCTTGACGATGGACTCGTAGGTCTTGACGCGGCCCACGGTATCGTCGGACTTGACGGTCAGGATCTCCTGCAGGACGTTGGAAGCACCGTAAGCGTACAGTGCCCAAACTTCCATCTCGCCGAAGCGCTGGCCGCCGAACTGGGCCTTGCCGCCCAGAGGCTGCTGGGTAACCAGGCTGTAAGGGCCGGTCGAACGGGCGTGGATCTTGTCGTCGACCATGTGGCCGAGCTTGAGGATGTAGGACGTACCCACGGTAATGGGCTCGCGGAACTCCTCGCCGGTGCGGCCGTCGAACAGGCGGGTCTTGCCGCGCTCGTCAAGCTGGGTGACGAACTCGGGGCGCATGTGATCGCCAAAGGCAGCGGTGGCCTTGTTGAGCATGTTCTTGTTGGCACGACGGATGACCTCGGCGATCTCGTCCTCCTTGGCGCCGTCGAAGACAGGCGTCGCAGTGAAGAACGGGCCGGGGATGTACTTGTCGGAGTCGGCCTGCTCGGTATCCCAACCGCAGGCAGCAGCCCAGCCAAGGTGGCACTCGAGCAGCTGGCCGACGTTCATACGCGAAGGAACGCCCAGCGGGTTGAGGATGACGTCGATCGGGGTACCGTCAGCCATGTAGGGCATGTCCTCGACCGGCAGAACGTTACAGATAACACCCTTGTTGCCATGGCGACCGGCGATCTTATCGCCCTGCTGGATCTTACGACGCTGGGCGACGTAGACGCGCACCTGCTCGTTGACGCCGGGGGCCAGGTCGTCGCCGTTCTCGCGGCTAAAGCGGACAACGTCGATGACGCGGCCGTAAGCGCCGTGAGGCATCTTAAGGGAGGTGTCGCGAACGTCGTGGGCCTTGGCACCGAAGATGGCGCGCAGCAGGCGCTCCTCGGCGGTCAGAGCGCTCTCGCCCTTAGGCGTGACCTTGCCGACCAGGATGTCGCCAGGGCCGACCTCGGCGCCGATGCGGATGATGCCGTCCTCGTCGAGGTTGGCAAGCATGTCCTCGGAGAGGTTCGGGATCTCGCGGGTGATCTCCTCGGGACCGAGCTTGGTGTCGCGGGCGTCGATCTCGTGACGGGTGATGTTGATGGTCGTCAGCAGGTCCTCGGCCACCAGGCGCTCGGACACGACGATACCGTCCTCGTAGTTGAAGCCTTCCCACGGCATGTAGGCAACGGTGAGGTTCTGGCCCAGCGCGAGCTCGCCGTGATCGGTCGAAGGACCGTCAGCCAGGGGCTCGCCCTGCTCAACGGTGTCACCGACGCGCACGAGCGGACGGTGGTTGATGCAGGTGGACTGGTTGGAGCGCTGGTACTTGGCCAGGTGATACTCGTCCATGCCGCCGGCATGCTTGACGATGATCTTGGCGGCGTCGGCAAAGATGACCTCGCCGGCGTTCTTGGCCAGGGTGACCTCGCCGGAGTCCAGAGCGGCGCGACGCTCCATGCCGGTACCGACATAGGGAGCGGCGGGGTGAACCAGCGGCACGGCCTGACGCTGCATGTTGGCGCCCATCAGCGTACGCTTGGCGTCGTCGTGCTCGAGGAACGGGATCAGCGTGGCTGCGACGGAGAGCATCTGACGCGGCGAGACGTCCATGTAGTCGACGTCCTCGACGGGAACGTCGGCGGGAGCGCCGAAGGAGCCGTCGAAG
>OIXU01000368.1_pt1 | contig 16035 bp, 9 predicted proteins | sample 1587921 | NCBI WGS metagenome assembly OIXU01 (sample SAMN03283238) | human gut metagenome | biome: human-associated habitat; material: feces | host: Homo sapiens | place: Peru | collected 2012
CGTGCGCCCAGCTCCACCAGACGGTTCCACAGCCACGCCGCATCCTCGCTGCGGACATAGACCTCGTAGCCCAGAGGCTCGCCGGTGTAGCCGGTTTTGGCGACGCGGGCGTAATGCCCCTCCAGCGATACCGTGCCCAGCGCGTTCTTCATGGGCTCGGTCAGCTTTGCGCCGCCGTTGAGGCTGGTGAGCATTTCCTTGCTCTTGGGCCCCTGCACGGCGATGGCCGCCCAGTCCTTGGAGATGTCGGTGATGGTACAGTTGAAGCCCTCCAGCGCCTTCCGCAGGTGCACCAGATCCTTCTCCGTGTTGGCGGCGTTCACCACCAGCAGGTAGTTGTCCTCCTCAAACATGTACAGATAGGCGTCGTCCACGGCGCCGCCGTTCTCATTGGCGATGATGCAGTACTGTGCCAGATTTACGTCCAGCGCCGCCACGTTGCTGGTCAGCACGTGCTGCAGGAATTCCCTGCGCTCCGGCCCCCCGATCAGCAGACGTCCCATGTGGGATACATCGAACAGGCTGCACACCTGCCGGGTGTACAGGTGCTCGGCAATGATGCCGCTGGGGTACTGGATGGGCATTTCCCACCCGCCGAAGTCCACCATCTCCGCACCGGCGGCCACATGGATGTCGTATAGTTGGGTACGCTTCAGCTCACTCATACGTTTTTCCTCCTTAAAGATCGTTTTTTGGCAGCAAAAAAGGGCGCAAAACCGCTCTTTACGGCTTTGTGCCCCCGTCGAGTTACCTGAGAGATTCCCTCCGCTGCGGGAGGTTGCACCTTCGGTGGTCGGGCGTTGCCGTCCGGCCTTTTCGGAGTATCGTCCGAAATCGGTTCTTTTGCCTGAGAGCTTCTGCATTCCCCTTCGGCGCCGCCTGAGCGATCTCTCCCGATCCCATCGTCCGATCAATATACAATTGCAACAGAGGAAATCATTCCCTCTGCCGTGATTGTAACATCAAAAATATGAGGTTGTCAAGGCTGAATTCCCATAGAGCTGCGCCGCCCCGCTGCGGCGGACGCAGAAAGGGTAGGGAACGACGACCATGCACATTGAAAAAATACAGCAGAACACCGCGCCGCGGAGGAGGATATGGCCGCGCTGGATAGGGAATCGCCGATGTACCGTTCATTGGTAAGGACATAGTGGACTCCACTATGTCGCCAGATTTTGTTCTGAGATGTGGGGATAGGGGAGAAAAACGGCATTTTAACAACCCTCGGTGTCCAAGAAATTTTTAGTTTTTTTCAAAACACGTTTCTTGCGCTTGTGGACGGCCTGCTGAGTAATTCCCATCTTCCGGGCGCACTCCGGTTCGGTCCTATCACGATAATAGAGATCGTAGACCAGTTCGTAATCCTCCGGGGAAAGCAGGTTCAAAATATTACGCAGAGACTGACGCACCATCTCCTCGATAGCAGAATTTTCAGGTGTGTCCTCGTAGTCGACAAACTCCCTGAAATTCTCGTAGCTGTCATCTTCGCCGCCAATCAGAGAACTCATCTGGATCTCGTTAGTCGAAGTGGCCGGACTCCTGGATCATGTACCTGCCATACTCGGCAGGAGTATGGGCGCCGGGAGCAGACTCGAATTGATCCAGATTCTCGGCCAGATGCCGGATCTGTGAGGCATACTCCGGTTCGGCCATAGACACGACTGCGCCCAGCTTCTGCTGATCGCTCAGTGAAAGCCTGCTGACCACTTGTGCCATTTCGTTGAGTTCATAGAGGCTTTCCCGGCGAAAATCCAAGGCCACATCTACCTCATTGGGGAAACTGCTGTCACCGAAGCTGAAACGCATATCTTCTGGATCGGCGATACCGGAACGAGTCATGGCTCGCTCGAGTTCTCCCTTGGACGCGGGGAGATAGAGCCATGTAATGTTCTCAGTGTCCTCCGGTTCCAGCCGTGAGGTCAGTGCAACCATGAGCATATCACACTCGCTTCTCCTAAGCGTCTGTTTTTACATCGGAAGCACTCGTTTACAAACGAAAACAACAAAACCGATGCTACGGTATTCGAGGCCGCTGTCTGCACAGATTGTGGACGAATGGCTATTGTCGGCAGAGAAGAAGGCGGCGCTTTGCGCCCATCAGCGCGGAAGGGGCTGGACGACCCTTCCGACTTCTATTACCTTATGCAAGCGAAACCGGAGTCCCCCTTGAGCACAAGAATTTCAGAGGATAACCCGGCTTGGCGCACCTACCGCTACGCCGGGCGCAAGTGCGAAAAGAAGGTCGCGGACGAGGAAACGGCGCAGAAGATCATCGCCGCGCTGGAGGGCGAGAGCATCAAGTACGAAACCTACTTCAAGCTCATCATCGCCACGGGAATGCGGCGGGGCGAGTGCTGCGGACTGAAATGGTGCGACATTGATTGGGAGCAACGTTCCATCCACATCTGCCGCAACGCGGTCAAGGTGACGGACGAGGAAATCTTCGTCAAAGAACCCAAGACCCGCGCGGGCAACCGCTATGTGTACTTCTCCGCCGAGATGGAAAGTCTCCTGCGGGAGTATCGGCAGGAATGTGCATACATCACCGAAACCTATGACCAACGGGAGATGACAGATGATGACTTTCTGTTCCGCCGGCAAGGGGCGCGGCTCCCCATGACGCCCACCACCTTCACCTACCGTTTCAAGCTGATCCTCAAGAAAAACGGCTTGCCGCAGGAGCTGAACGTCCACTCCCTCCGGCACACCGCCGCCAGCCTGATGATCGCGGGCGGCACGGATGTGGCAACGGTGGCGGGCATCCTCGGCCACAGCCAGCCCTCCACCACGCTGGACATCTACACCCATGCCTTCGACAAGAACAAAAAGGCCGCCAGCGCGGGATTGCAGGGGATGTTGGAGATATGAATCACACATCCGCACACATATATCGAAGCTCACAAAACTACATGGTTGAGATTGTTACATCTTTATGCTATAATTGGCAAAATACTACATATTACAGTTCCCATTCGTGCTTTGATTGATGTGTAAGGTGGGTGGATATTATGCGCATGAGCGAAGCAGAGTTTCTGAACCGATTGAACAAGGCATTCCCGGAGAAGGTGATATTTGCTGAACAATCTCGCCTTAGTGTATATTTGTCGTTGTTTGCGGAAATCCGCAGATACGCAAGAGGAGCTGGTGTATCATCTGTTCAATGGCTTACCGACAGAGACTTTATCTGGAAAGAAACAGGGTATATCGAACCCGATATGTACAGTGGAGATAAATGCGAACTGCCCCACGATCCTACCGCCTTTGAACTGGCCGACTATGTGTTTCGAACCTATCCATTAGCCGGAGAGTACCAGTTAACCAACAAGGAAGACGCGCTCCTCTATCAGTGCGCAAGTGAAACCATCAAAAAAGTGCTAAAGAAAAGCGGACACACTTCCGCAAGAGAGGACACGGTACTCGTACTTGAAACAATTAACCTATTGAAGATTTGGTCGTCAGGATTAGCAGATGAAGATATTTCTGGTTCTTTTTGGAACTATATCTTCCTTCAATATGGTTTCAAGTCAGAAAATTCCGAGGCTGCAGCCAATAGATTGTACAATTATTTCAGAGGTGCAATCAAAGGTACATTGGCACACTACAAACGTTTTTTCGCGCCTGAAGGGACTCAGCAATATTACACCTCTCTGCTGCTCCACGCTCTGGCGCCAAAGCAAAGCATAGAATCTCTCTACTCCATTCTATTTGATTTTTATGTGAAAAACTTAGATTTCCAATATGTAACGGAGGATATCAGCTACAAAGTATTTACGAAAGGCATGCGTGCGCGTTGGGATTCCCGCATTGCCAAGAATGATGAACTGCAATTAAGGGCAGATGCCATATTTTCCGGTTTGCAGACATTGTTTAAGGAACGTCCCGGATATATGGCAGTTCTCTGTGACTCCATCGTAAAAAAGATGGACGCGATTCTCCGGAATGAAAACACCGATCTAATTGATCCCGACCGAAATTATTGGGACACTATCCTCGTCGAATGGTATCAAAGGAAAAGCAGTACCGAACGGGTACAGGCACAGGGAGAACAGCGGCAGCGGAAAACAGAATATGTTGCAACGACGACAGACCGCATCTATGCTCAATATACGATGGAGCATTCCTCCGTTGGCATAGCAATACCTAAAATCCGCTTGTCTAAGATAGCGCAGCAACGTCCTGTAATTAAAATCTACCAAAGTGAAATTTGTATCTATAACGCTGAACTTTCGGTCACTGGGGATGAATTGTGCTTAACAACAAGAAGTCGCTTCATTCCGTTTGAAGAAATGTCGTATGATTTTTCAAACACACCGGCTATACGGGTAGAGATCCACTATGACGGAGAACTTCTCTATAATTCGGCTGAAAAGCTATATCGCCAATATATCTTGTTGGATGCATCGGGGGCTGAAAGAACTCCCCACTGTGGAACAATTTACTTGTTTGCCAGCAACTTGCAGGAAGTAACCTTTCCCGATGATACAGACGGAATATATAGCTACCCATATCCGGGGCAACTGTATCGCATAAATTTGGACGAGGTGTCATCAGCTGCCATTGATGGCCGAGAGATCTTCGTATGCGCATCGACTGCGGCACAGTTCCGCCATCATACCTCCCTGCGTAAAGCGGTCTCTGCCCAAGTAATACATCAGGGTGTATCCTTCGATATTTTTCCTGCCCCCTTCCAGCTTTTTATCGTTCTCCCCGAGGGAGAAAAAAGCATACGATACCAATTCTCCATCGACGGAGTGCGTCACAATGCAGATGCTTTCTGTGATGGCGGAAATGAATTGGAAATTCCATCAGAAAATGATGGCCTTTGCCACTGTGTCCGTATAATCGACCTTGCTACTGACTTGGTAAAATATGAATTCAATTACATAGTTCTTGCAGATTTCAATGTTACTTTAAACGCACCCATCTACTATGCAGGCGGATCACAAGCAACTGCCAATATTTCCTTTGCCGCCAAGCTGTTCCATTATTCCCTGGTCTTAGAAGATACCTCTGACAGTATAATCGTCCCCGTTTCCGGAATGGCTTGGCAGCTTGAACTGTACATTCCTTTGGTTCACTGCGCGTTGATGGGGCATAATGCATTCAAGATTCCGGGTATGATTTGGCACAAATCCATTCTGCACGACGAATTCGTAAAGCTGGAGTTGCCAGAGGGATGGAGTGGACAGCTCATGCTTGGTATAAGCCCTGTTCCAGAGGTGAGTCCTTCCTATTTCGAACTTGGCAATACGCTCCGTGCGATAACGGCGCCGCAGGCAGAGTATGATCTGTGGATTTCTCTGGAGAATATAGCAGGAAATCATATAAACCGAAAAATTACCACCATCGCCTGTAAGCCCACCTTTGCTGCTCCGCCAATCGAAGTAATTGACAGCACCCTGCACTGGCAACCGGAGGGCAACTATGTTGGCGATCCCGAAAGCACCTTTCAAGTCGAAGTCCAACGCCCCGGCGGAAGTATCGACACTTATGCGACATCAACAGAAAGCACCGCCCTTGCCAACACCAGTTCCTACGCCTTGGGAAACTATTCTTATCAAGTTTTCCTAAAAAAGAAAAGCCTGTTTTCCGGCGGAATGAATGAACTTATTTTCAAGGGTTCATATTGCGTTGGAAATCCACTCGAATGGCTTTATGACGGGAAAGAGCTTATTATAGGAGATGCGCTCTACTGGGATTTTGAGACAGAGACCCTGAAAGAGTTGCTTATGAAGTACGGATGCGGAATCCTGACAAATTTGGACTACCAAGGGACAACTGTCGCATCTGGTGAAACAATGCCCGCACCGTGCTATTCGGCAACGCTATCCTTTATTAGCAGTACAGGGCGACGCATCCCGTTTAACTCCAAGCCGTCAAATGACTTTGAATTGGTCAACCCTGTTAAGGTTTGGATTGTCAACGAACACTTGCTGATCCTACGGTGTACAACGGAGGATGCAGTATATGTTGATAAGGATCTTTCCACAATAGTCAACCGTAATCCGGCCACTTATATGAGCAAAGCTGAACAGCATCATCGATTAAAGACACCCGACTATTTCAAGTACAGCATTAGAGAGGGCTACCAATATGTTTGATCCCATCAAGGCTTCTAAGGAAATCAAAGATAGCTATATCGATTATATCACGACCACTTTTGATATGGCTGACACCGACTATGAGCGAGAATTTCGGAAAGAGTTGCAGACGGACGGTATGGTAGCCAGCGGGCCATTTCTTGATATTGGCGGCTCCTATGAAACAGGGCATACATTGCGGGAATTGATCCAAGCACAAAAAGCGAGTGTCTTGTTTGAAAGACTGGAGCCTATTACAGAAAAAGAGCGCGAGCTAAAGCTGGACAGGCCTCTTTATCAGCATCAGGAAACAGCCATGCTGAAAGCGGACAAAGGGGAAAATTTGGTCGTTACGACAGGAACAGGTTCTGGTAAAACAGAGAGTTTTTTGCTGCCCATCATCAATCATCTATTGCGGGAGCAGGAAGCCGGAACTCTTTCCGCCGGTGTCCGTGCAATCATCATTTATCCGATGAATGCGCTGGCCAATGACCAGATGAAGCGTATGCGCGCTCTTTTCAAGAATTACCCTCAGATATGCTACGGTGTTTACAATGGCAATACCGAGCATACACAGTCCAAGGCGCTGGCAGAGTACCACCGCACCTACCACGATGAAGCTGGGGAGCCGATAGACCCTGCTCCCAATGAAATCATCTCCCGTGAGGTCATGCAGGAGCGGCCTCCCCATATTCTTATAACCAACTATTCCATGCTGGAATACATGATGCTGCGGCCAAAGGATGACGCGGTATTTTCCGGTGCCAAGTTAAAATTTATTGTTTTAGACGAAGCACACATCTACAAAGGTGCAACAGGCATGGAGACCTCCCTGCTGATGCGCCGACTCCGGGCGAGGATCAGCGAACCCGATAGTGTTCAATACATTCTGACAAGTGCAACACTTGGTGGGCCTGATGCAGATGGTGATATCCTGAGCTTTGCTGAAAAGCTATGTGGTGTTGCATTCCAACGATCTGGAATTATTCGTTCCACAGAAAAGCGACCTGCCATGGAAGATTTTTTGGACTTTGCACCAGCACTTTTTGAGGAACTGCAAAGAAGTCCTGATATTTCCTCCGTATTAGCCCGCTATCACGCTGACTTCGCTCCGGGAGGGAGCGAGGGTGAAAAACTCTATGCGCTTTTCTTGCATTCCCGGCTGTTTGCTTTGCTTCGGAAGGTCGCACACCAGCCAATTACAGTCGCACAGCTACGTCAGGCCCTGTCCGAAATATGCCCTATGACAAATGAACAGGTCATATCCTTCATTGCAGTCTGTGCTCGCGCCGAAAAAGATGGCGCAAATCTGATCAAACCCCGCTATCACTTTTTTGTGCGAGCCTTAGAGGGGGCATATATCACACTCGCTTCTCCGAAGCACCTGTTTTTACATCGGAAGCACTCGTTTACAAGCGAAAACAACAAAACCGATGCCGCGGTATTCGAGGCCGCTGTCTGCACAGATTGTGGAAGAATGGCTATTGTCGGCAGAGAAGAAGGCGGAGCTTTACGCCCATCAGCGCGGAAGGGGCTGGACGACCCTTCCGACTTCTACTACCTTAAGGACAGCGCAGAAGATGTACTGATTGACGAGGAAGATTGTGCAGATGACGCCACAAACGATTTTGTCATTTGCTCGGTTTGCGGGGCTATCTCTACAGAAGCAGACACAAAATTTAAGCCACTATGTGAACACAGCGAATCCAACTATCGCAAGCTTCGCAAAATAGAACAACACAAAAACCATGTTGCCAGATGCCCTGCCTGCGGCTTTGGTTCGTTCCGCCGCTTCTATTTGGGAAGCGAAGCAGCCACCGCTGTATTGGGAACCGAGCTTTTCGAGCAACTTCCCAACGAGGAAGTCACCATAACATCAGCACTAAAGGAAAATCAAAATTCTGGTCGGCGCAGCATCTTCGCTGGCACAGCGCAACCACAGCAAATACGTAAAAAGCTGATGCGGCAGTTTCTTTGCTTCTCTGACAGCCGAAGTGAAGCGGCGTTTTTCGCCTCCTACATGGAGCGTTCCTATGATGAATTTTTGCGTAGACGAGGTATTTGGCACATTGCGGAGAAATATCGCAATAGCGGCATAGAAAAAGTAAGCGTATTTCAATTCGTCGATGAACTCAGCCGCTATTTTGAAAACAACAGATCTTTTGCCGAGTGGGATGCTGGCGAAAATCAAGATGTGGGTAAGTTATCTGCTGCGAGCCGCAGTAATGCGTGGGTGGCGATTCTGAATGAAATGTTCAATGCCCGCCGCGGCACCAGCCTTGTGTCAATGGGTGTACTTTCTTTTGCATACAGGCGAAACGCTCAGGTAGCTACGGCGTTTCAGGGCGACCCGTATAACCTCTCACCACAGGACGCCATTGCCCTGCTCGAACTTCTGACACAGGACGCAGTATTCTCCGGTGCCATCGATGCAGGAAAGGAGTATACGCTGACAGCCGCTGAACGCGAGTATATTTTCTTTACGCCCTCGGCAAAGAAGTTGGTATTGCTGCGTACAGGAGACTCCGCAAAGCAAAGCTGGATCTCCGGGTGGCGTGGTCGAAAGCGTCCCAACGGGAATTATTATCCCAACAGTCGACTCGTGCGGCTGACGCGGGCATTGGGTATTTCCGATGATGAAGCGGACGCCATTTTGGAAGATTATTGGACTAATGTGTTCAAAGCGGAAACGGAGGAATTTGTACTCGATGCGAACGATTTTGATATTTGCATCGGCGGAACGGAGGGCGCGAAATTTTACCGTTGCAAGAAATGTGGTCGGGTCACACCGTATAACGTAAAAAAACATTGTGCTTCCGTAAAATGCGCAGGAATGTTGGAACCCTGTGATCCTCTAAAGGATTCTGCCATGAACCACTACGCCCGTCTTTATAGCAGCAGTCACTCTGAACCGTTATATATCAAGGAGCATACGGCGCAACTTGCAAAGGATCAGCAAACACGGTATCAAGAAGCCTTCGTACAAAAGAAGATCAATGCGCTCAGCTGCTCTACGACTTTCGAAATGGGTGTTGATGTGGGCAGTCTGGAAACCGTGTATATGCGTGATGTCCCGCCCAGCCCATCCAATTATGTGCAGAGGGCAGGCCGTGCCGGTCGAGCAAAGCATTCTGCGGCATTTGTTATGACCTATGCGAAATTATCCTCTCACGACTTTACATATTATGGCGACCCGACGGCCATGATCAGTGGAAAGATCAAAGCCCCAATTTTCGAAATTGAGAACGAAAAGATACTAAATCGCCACATTTTCGCTGTAGCTCTGAGTTCCTTCTTCGCACAGCATAAGGAAGTTTATGCAGGTGATAACCAGACAGTCCTACTGAATGAAGGCGGCTATGAGCTGCTGAAGGAGTACTTGAATACACAGCCGGAAAATCTCCAACAACTCTTACTGCGCTCGATTCCAGCAAAAATGCATCAGCGCCTTGGGATCTCTGATTTCGGTTGGATAAATCGACTTTGCGGAGAGAATGGTGTTCTTGAAATCGCCGTACAGGATTTCCGTGGAACAGTAGCGGAAATGGAAAAAGAACTGTTGGCTTGCCGCCGCAGGCACGACGACGAAGCCGCTGGAGTCTGGAGTCGTACCCTTAGAAATTTCAGGTGCAGCAAGGATGACAACGCTGGGAAAAAGAGTCTTATCGGTTTTTTGGTTCGGAATAATGTTCTTCCCAAGTACGGTTTCCCCGTGGATACCGTTGAGTTGATTCCGGACATCAACGCTGTGGGGCGAGGAAAAGCTCTGCAATTAGCCAGAGACCTACAAATGGCCATCGCAGAGTACGCTCCCGGTGCAGAGGTCGTGGCAGATGGCAAAATGTATGTCAGCCGCTATATTCGCAAAATGCCGGGCAAAAATGCGGACGCCGCATGGGAGAAAGGCTTCTACTGCCCCAAGTGTCCTGCTTGCGGCCAGCCAAACTTCACAAAAGATCCTGTTACTGGCAGTGGTCGCGAATGCGTTTCCTGCCATACACCCATCAAACGCCTGTCTTGGAGAAAAACATTGGAACCGCGCATGGGATTCTGTGCAGAAAAAGAAGCCCGACCTGTTCCTATGCACCGCCCCGAACACGATTTTAAGACAGACGATTACTACATCGGGGACCCACATCGTAATCTAATCGCCAAGCAAATATTCGAAGTAAACGGTCAAGTTCTGCAAATTGAATCCACCTCAAATGACTCACTTGTTGTCATTGGTCAGACAGATTACAAGGTTTGTCCTGCTTGCGGATATGCAAGCGAAACCGGAATCCCCCTTGAGCACAAGAACTCCAGAGGATACCGTTGTGTTAATAAAGAGGGCAACTCGACAGAATACCGTTTGTCGCATGATTTCAAGACAGATGTGGCAAAAATTACCTTTGTGACACAAGAGGCGGCAGATATAAATGTGATGCTGTCAGTGCTCTATGCTCTGTTAGAGGGATTGTCCCGCGAGATGGGGATAGAGCGCACCGATATCAAAGGATGCTTATTCTGTACATCTGCGGATGGATGTATGATTTTCTCCGTTGTTCTATATGATGCAGTTGCTGGTGGTGCAGGCCATGTTCGCAGAATTGTGACAGCGGATGGGCAAGCATTCCAACGAGTCCTCGCAAAAGCAATTTCCGTTGTAGACAACTGCGATTGCGACTCGTCTTGCTACAGATGCCTAAGAAATTACTACAACCAAAAAATCCACGACAATCTGAATCGAAACCAAGCTTCCGCGTTTTTACACCAGTGGGTGGGAAACATGAACCCATTACCGGTGGAAACAATTGAATAAAAAATTTCCCTCTGCCATATAGCAGAGGGAAATTTTTTGGTACGCCCGACTGGATTCGAACCAGCGGCCTTTAGAGTCGGAGTCTAACGCTCTATCCAACTGAGCTACGGGCGCATATTTGATTGTGGGTTTTTGCGATAGTCGCCAAACAGTAGTCAACGACCACGCATTTTTTCTCTGCCGTTCCCGCAAACGCAGGTGCGGCAAGGCTTTGCGCCATATCTCAACTGGAGACGCCTGAAATGTCGGAGTCTAACGCTCTATCCAACTGAGCTACGGGCGCATGTAAAAATTCAACGCAATTATTATAGCAATTTTCCGTGGTTTTGTAAAGGATTATTTCGCGGTAAATGTAAAAAAGGAGCAGAGCCGAAGCCCTGCTCCCGTATGCAGCGCGTTATTGCAGCAGCAGGAGGCTGAACACCAGCGTGAACAGAGCCACCGTTTCGATAATGCCGATGACGATGAAGTAGTTGGCCGTGCCCTTGCCCGTTTCGCCCAATGCGTCGGCGGAAGCGGCAGCCACCTTGCCCTGGAAGAAGGCGGACAGACCGATGGCCAGACCTGCAAAGATGCCGGTGAACATGGCCAGCATGGAGTCACAGCCGCCCTCCACAGCGCTGCGGATGAAGTTCATCAGCAGGAAGCCGTAGATGGTCTGGGTCAGAGGAGCGCCGGAGAAAGCCACCATGATGAAGGGAGCGGGCTTGCCGTTGGCGTAGCACTTTTTCCACGCGCCCACGGAGGCCTGAGCGGCAAAGCCGGAACCGAATGCAGAGCCCATGGCGGACAGACCCAAGGCACACGCCATACCAATAAATGCGATATTCATAATCATTCTCCTATCCGTTTATTTTTTTATTTTATCGCCCTTTTTGAAGGGATCGTATGCGATACCGGCCCATTCCATGCCCAACTGTCCGGAAAACTCCAGCAGGTTCAGACGGACGCCGTGAACCACCACGGACAGCAGACCCATAACAATGTTCAGCCCGTGACCGATGAGCAGAATGAGGATGGCAGCCACCACCAGAGGACCCTTGAAGCCAAAAGCCATGTTGTTGAAGCTCTGGGCGATGGCCAGAGAGGCCATGCCAACGGCAAACAGACGGATATAGCTCATGATGTTGCCGAAGGCGCTGATGGTATTGAGAAACACGGTGAAGGCATTTCCGAGTCCGGCCTTTAGCCCCTGCGCGAAGCTCTTGTCCGGCGCCATGCCGCCGAAGCACACCACCAGCAAAAAGCCAGCGATGACCACGCAGGCCACAGGCAGCAGGTTCACCTGCTGACCGATGACCAGATACAGCACCACGAAGTACAGCGCGTCAATGGCGGCTAGCCAACCCAGATCCGCCACCCAGCTCAGATCCTTCTCCTTCAGCTTGCGCCGGATATTCATAACGCAGGCAAGGGAGAGCTGCACCGTGCCTAAAATGAAGCAGAACTTCATGATGGTGTTTTGCTGAGCGACGGTAGTTACGCCGAAGTACTGCGGGTAGTTGGCAAAGGTGGGGATCACAAGGCTGCGCAGCAGCGGCACCTCCATGGCCTGCTCAAGACCGAACCAGGTGCCTGTCAGCGTGCCCCATATGATGGTGGCAATGGACAGCACCCATAGGAGCTGCACGGCGGTGGAGGACTTTTTGCCCTTCAGCGTGAGAACCAGCGCGCCCAGCAGGAAGAGAAGGCCATAGCCCGCATCGCCGATTATCATGGCAAAAAACAGGGTGAAAAAGCCCAAAAACCAGAAGGAAATGTCATATTCCCGATAGCCCGGGACGGTGCCCAGAATGTCAAACACGGGGATCATCAGCTTGGTGATCTTATTGTATTTGACCTTGGTGGGGACTTGGTCGTCATCACCGGCGGGATCCTCCAGCGCCCAAGCCCAGTGCGCCTCGGCTGCGGCCTTTTTGAAGCCGTCCACCTCCGCCACCGGAATATACCCCCGCAGCCAGACCAAGCCGTCCTGACTCTGGGACGTGTTGCTGACGGCGGAATACTCGGCGTCATTTTGCGCCTTGAGCATCTGCGACTGGATGCTGGGTAGGTGGGAGGCCGCCTGACGGAGATAAGTTTCGCAATCCTCCAGCCCTTGCTTGCAGCGTGTCTGCTCCTGCTCCAGCTCCTCCAAGCCCTTTTCGGGCAGAGGGAACTCCGTGGCGGAATACTGATCCGGCAGGGGAGCGAGAGCGGCAAAAGTCGGCATCTTACCAACAGGTGACAAGCGAATGACCTTCACATCCGGATCGGCAAGCAAAGCCGTCATAGTCTTCTTGTCCGTGCGGTAAATGTGGATGTCCCAGCCTTGCTGCCGCAGCGACTGCACGTCGGCGGGGGAGAAGCGTCCCCATTCTGCCAGCCGTTCCGCAGCGGCGTGGGCAGCGGCCAATTCGTCCTGCAAAGTTTTTTTGCGATCCAGACAGGCGGACAGTTCGCCGAAGAATTTTTCAAATTCATCATCGGGCAAAACCGCCGATTCCGCAGCAGCGTCCGGATACTCATGCAGCACCAGAGCCATGCGGGAAAGGTCGGAGAAGCGCTGGAGAAGCGGCTGATCGGCGCCGGCCTTTTCGGAAAAATGGACGATACCCATTTTCTGCAGCTTGTCCAGCAGAGCCTTTTTTTCAGGAGCGGTGGTCACAATGTGGACCATCTTCATTTTTTCGATCATTGGCTCACCTCCTGCAGCTTTTTCTTGGCGATCTTGCCCCGCACCACGGCGGAGGTCTGCTGGTCGCCCAGATAGATGCCAATGACGCGGATGTTTTCTTTGGCCTCGGGGATCTTCACCTTTTCAAATAGGTTCACCCGCTGCGCCGTGGAGCGCAGCTCCTTTTCCAGCAGCTCAACCTGACGGCGGAGGGTCTTGGCCAAAGCGTCCAGTCGTGCGATCTCCCGCAGGCGCACGGCGGCGGTATCCACCCACAGCGGATAGTCCGCCACGTCATACAGGATCTCCTCAAAGCGCAGATCCCGAAATACCGGCACGGTGACGCCGGCGATATTCTCCTCGCCGCACACCACATGGACGGGGCGCACGAGGGACTGAAGCCCCTTGTCTGCGGGAAAGCTCTCGTTTTCCGCAAACACGGCCACCCAGTCGTCCAGACCGTCCACGGCAGCTCGCCGCTGCTGCTCCACCTCCTCCAGCTGGGCGGTGACATGCATCACCACAGACTGAAGCTGCTGCTTTTTCAGCTGCAGGGTGGGCAGATAGCGCTGAAACTGCTTCAGGCGATCCTTCTGCACCTTCAGTTCGTTTTTTGTGAGTTTAACAGCCATAGGCGCCTCCTCACTCTGCGGCGGAACGCTTGGGCCATCTCTCCTGAATGAGGCTTGTTTTCAGACCCGTTTCATTCGGTTCAAAGCACTCGGCTAGGATCTCCCAGCCCAGATCCAGCGCCTCCTCCAGCGGAATATTTACGCTCAGATCCATCAGCTTCGTTTCAAACAGGTGGCCGTATTTCAGCAGCTTTTCGTCCCACTCGGACATGGAAAAGCCCATGGATTTCTTTTCAAGGCTTTCCTTATAGGCGCTGTACAGGCGGATCATGCCGTCCATCAGCGCCCGATGGTCGCTGCGGGTCTTGCCGTTGACGTTCTGCTTCAGGCGGGACAGGGAGCCGAAAGGTTCGATGTGACCGTTTTTCAGATAGTACTGCCCCTCGGTGATATAGCCGGTGTTATCGGGGACGGGATGGGTGACGTCGTCGCCGGGCATGGTGGTCACGCCCAGAATGGTGATGGAACCGGCGTCCTCAAAGTCAACTGCCTTTTCATAGCGGGAGGCCAGGCAGCTGTAAAGGTCGCCGGGGTAGCCGCGGTTGGACGGAACCTGCTCCATGGTGATGGCCATTTCCTTCTGGGCGTCGGCAAAGTTGGTCATGTCCGTCAGCAGCACAAGCACCCGCTTGCCGGCCAGGGCGAACTGCTCCGCCACAGCCAGCGCCATGTCGGGCACCAGCGTGCATTCCACCGTGGGGTCGGAGGCGGTGTGAATGAACATCACCGTGCGTCCCATGGCGCCGCTCTTTTCCAGCGTGTCGCGGAAAAACAGATAGTCGTCATATTTCAGACCCATGCCGCCCAGCACGATGACATCCACCTGCGCCTGCATGGCAATGCGGGACAGGAGCTGGTTATACGGCTCGCCGGATACGGAGAAAATGGGGAGCTTCTGGCTCTCCACCAGCGTGTTGAACACGTCGATCATGGGGATGCCGGTGCGGATCATCTTGTTGGGAACGGTGCGCTTGGAGGGGTTCACCGACGGGCCGCCGATGGGGATCATGTTCTCTGTGAGAGCGGGGCCGTTGTCGCGGGGCACGCCGGCACCGTCGAAAATGCGCCCCAGCAGATGCTCGGAGAAAGACACCATCATGGGTCTGCCCAAAAAGCGGACGGAATCCGTGGTGCTTACGCCCTGCGTGCCGCTGAACACCTGCAGCGTCACTAAGTCTTTGTTCAGCTTGATGACGTTGGCATAGCTGCTGCCCACCAGAGCCAGGTCGCCCAGACGGACGTCGGAGGCTCGGACGGTGACCACGTTGCCAACGATGGATTCGATTTTCGTGTAAACTTTCTGCATCTTGACTCCCTCCTCAGCCTGCGGATCTGCTCAGGTAGCAGTCCTTCAGCCGCTTTTCCTGAGCCTCGAACTCCGGCGAGCGGAACACGGTGTTGTGCCAGTCCAAAAACTCCTGCCGAACCTGATTGAAGAAGGCGCGGATCTCTTTTTTATCCGTCAGCGCAAAATCGCGGGTCAGCACGTCATAGAGCACGTCGAACTCATACACCTGCCGCTCAGGGTCGCAGGCGGCGTCAATGGGGTCAAAGGAGTTCTGCTGCAGATACACGGCGTCCAGCAGCTCGCCTTTCTGATAGACAATGTAGTCCTCGGCGGAGGTGCCCTCCTCACCGATGACCTTCATCATCTGGTTGATCTCATTGCTGCGCTTGAGGATGGAGCGAGCCTGCTCCACGCGATCCATGTCCACCACGCCCTGATACTTGGACCAGGAATCAATGGGGTGGATGGCGGGGTATTTGCGGGCGTCGGAGCGCTCACGGGAGAGGCCGTGGAAGGCGCCCACCACCTTCAGCGTGGCCTGCGTCACCGGCTCTTCAAAGTTGCCGCCCGCGGGGGAG
>OIXU01000371.1_pt1 | contig 16000 bp, 14 predicted proteins | sample 1587921 | NCBI WGS metagenome assembly OIXU01 (sample SAMN03283238) | human gut metagenome | biome: human-associated habitat; material: feces | host: Homo sapiens | place: Peru | collected 2012
CCATAGGCGATATAGCAGCCCAGGTCCACAAAGCGCTCCATCGTGGCGCGGTCCTCGCCAAAGCAGTGCAGCACGCAGCCGGCCTGAGGCACGCCCACCTCACGCAATACGTTGTAGGCGTCTACATGCGAGGTGCGCTCCTCGTCCGTGTCCTCGTGACGCAGATGCAGCTCTACCGGCACGTTGCGACGCACCGCGACCTCGAGCTGGCGCGCCATACAGTCGATCTGCACGTCATGAGGCGCCGGCGCGATATCGTCGTCGTAATCCATATGGTAGTCCAGGCCGATCTCGCCGATGCCGACGCATAGGGGGTCATCGAGTGCGGCCACAACCTGCGCGTGAACGTCATCGGTATAGTCCGGCGCGCCATACGGATGAACGCCGGCGAGATACTTGATCTGCGGAATATCCCGCATCGGCAGCATCTCGCGCGTCAGCCAGTCGCTGTAGTCCGTCACGCTGCGTTTGTCGGCGATGGGATCGAAGATCGTCACCAACAGATCGACGCCTGCGGCCTTGGCACGCACGAGTGTCTCGGGCACCTCCTTGCCCCAAAACGAGAGCAGGTGTGCATGCGTATCGGCAAGCGGTGCCAGCGGCTCCGGACAGGCGATCGTTTTCTTTTTCTTGGTAAACGTCACGCATTCGGCATTAGGCATCATGGGAAAGCTCCTGAGCCAGGCGGACAAAGTCAGCGACGTCGAGCGTCTCGGCGCGCGTGGTGGGCGCGATACCGCAAGCCTCAAAGGCCGCATCGAGCGCGTCCTTGGCAAAGCCGTTGGCGCTCATAGAGTTGCGGATGGTTTTGCGGCGCTGGGCAAACGCAGCGTCGATCACGCGGGCCACAAACTCGCGATCGAGCCCCTCGGGCACCACGCCATCAACACGGTCGATACGCACGACAGCAGAGTCCACATGCGGCGCTGGCATAAAGCAGCGCGGCGGCACCTCAAAGCGACCCGTCACCTGCGCATAGAGGCCGAGCTTTGCCGTATAGCCGCCATAGGTCTTGTTGCCGGGCGTCGCGGCAATGCGATCGGCAACTTCCTTTTGCACCATGACGACGGCACGCTTGAGCGCGGGCATCGTCTGGAAGAACTGCAGAATGATCGTCGCCGCCACGTTGTAGGGCAGGTTTGCGACAAACACCGTGGGCTCGCCACCGGCGACCTGCTCAACCTGCTTCGGCGTCACCTTGAGCGCGTCGCCCATGATAAAGCGGAAGTTGGCATAGTCGGCGGCATGGGCATCGAGCACCGGCTCGAGCTCGGGGTCGGCCTCGATCGACGTGACACACGCCGCCTCCTGCAGCAGGGCAAGCGTGAGCGTACCGACGCCCGGGCCAACCTCGAGCACGCGCTCATCGCCCGCAAGCTCGGAGAGCTCGCAAATACGCTCAATCACATGGTTGTCGATTAGAAAGTTCTGGCCCAGGCGATGCTTGGTCGCCAGGCCAAACTCCTCCAGCAGTTCCCTTGTTGCCGTGGGGTTTGCCAAAGGCGAAGTTGTCATAGTTGCCTCCCTAACATGATGGTGGCGTCTTGAAACAAAAGGGCATGGACCGTGGCGGCCATGCCCTTACAGCTAAACAGCAAATTGCCGAAATGGCGCTCGCGCGGCGTCTTAGCCCAGGCGCGGGAACAGCGGATCGCCCTTCTCGACGGGCTGTCCGCCGGCAAGCAGGCCCCAAGCGCAGACGCCCTTGAGGTCGTCGCTCGTGGCCTCGTCCTCGCAGGACAGGCGGCGCAGAGTCTCGGCAGAAGTCTGGGGCATGAGCGGCATCAACAGGTGGGCAGCAATGCGGATGGCCTCGAGCAGGTTGTAGATCACAAACGCCAGCTCGTCGGCCTTGGCCTCGTCCTTGGCGAGCGCCCAGGGCTCGGAGTCCTCGATGTAGTGGTTGGCGGCGTGGATGAGCTCCATGACCTCGTCCTTGGCTCCGCCGTAATCGAGCACGTCCATCTTGGCCATGTAGCGCTCGACCAGGCCGTCGGCAATCTTTGCCAGCGGGTTGTCGAACGCATCGAACGATGCGGGCTTGGCGGGCGCGCAACCGTCAAAGTACTTGCCGCTCATGTTGAGCGAACGCGAAATGAGGTTGCCCCAGCTGTTGGCCAGGTCGGCGTTGTAGACCTGCTCCATGCGATCGAAGCTGATGGCACCATCGGTGCCGGGCACCACGTCGGTCATGAAGTAGTAGCGGTAGCCCTCGACGCCCAGCATGTCGATGACGTCCTGCGGAGCAATGGCGTTGCCGCGGCTCTTGGACATCTTCTCGGCCTTGCCGGTCTCGGCGTTGCGCACGGTCAGGAAGCCATGGGCAAAGACGTGCTCGGGCAGGGCCTCGCCGATGGCCATGAGCATGGCAGGCCAAATGACGCAGTGGAAGCGGATGATGTCCTTGCCCACGATGTGGAACTGCGCGGGCCAGCGATAGGCCAGCTCGGCACGGGCCTCGTCGGTGTCGACACCGTAGCCGACAGCCGTCATGTAGTTGAGCAGCGCGTCGAACCACACGTAGGTCACGTGGCCCTCGTCGAACGGAACCTGAATGCCCCAGTCAAAGCTCGTACGGCTCACGGAAAGGTCGTTGAGGCCGCCCTCGACAAAGCTACGCACCTCGTTCATGCGGAACGCGGGCTCGACAAAGTCGGGATGCTCGTCATAGAGCTTGAGCAGCTTGTCCTGGAAGGCGGAAAGCTTAAAGAAGTAGGACTCCTCCTGCACGCGCTCGAGCGGACGGTGGCAATCGGGGCACAGGTGCTGACCGACGCTACCGTACTCCTCGTCGCCCTTCTGGACCTGCGTATCGGTGAAGTAGGTCTCGTCGGGCACGCAGTACCAGCCGTCGTAGCTGCCCTTATACAGGTAGCCGGACTCCTTCATGCGCTCCCACAGGTACTGAACGGCATGATGCTGGCGCGGCTCGGTGGTGCGGATGAAGTCATCGTTGGAGATCTCGAGCTTGCTCCAAAGCTCCTTGAAGTGCGGAGCCTGGCTGTCGGTCCACTCCTGCGGCGTCATGTTGTGCTTGGCTGCGGCCTCGGCGACCTTCTCGCCGTGCTCGTCCATGCCGGTCAGGAACTTGACGTTATAGCCAGCAGAGCGGCGATAGCGAGCCTGGACGTCGGCGATGATGGTGGAATAAGCCGTGCCCAGGTGCGGATCGGCGTTGACGTAGTAGATAGGCGTCGTGATAAAGAACGAAGGCTTGGTTTGATCCATGGGGTCTGTCCTCCAGAAAAACGTTGCATACAGGGGATGATTCTAACGCAAGGGCTGGATATCCTCCATCTATTGCATATCGAGCACCATGGCATAGACATCGCGCTTGCGGCGCGAATACTTCTGCGACAGGCGCTTTGCCACCGCGGAGGCGGGCTCGCCCTCCTCGAGCGCGGCACGGATGTCCTCGCGCAGGGCCTCGTCGGGATCTGCCGCAGCGATGCCAACTGGCGCGACGCCGGCCTCCTCGTCCTCGCTCGGCGGCGCGATGACCAGCGCAATCTCGCCCTTTACCTCGCTGCGGCCGCTCAGCTCCTCGGCAAGCTGGGCGGCAGACCCGCGCAAGACCTCCTCGTGCAGCTTGGTGAGCTCGCGGCAGACGGCAACCTCGCGCTGGGGAAACACCTCGGCCACGGCCTCGAGCGTCGCCACGATGCGATGTGGAGACTCGTAGAAGATGAGTGCGCCGGGCACCACGGCAAGACGTTGCAGGCGGCGCACACGGTCGCCATGTTTGCGCCCCAAAAAGCCCTCGAAGAAAAAATGCTCGCAGGGAATGCCGGACGAAACGAGCGCCGTGACGCATGCAGAAGGTCCGGGGATAACCTCGACGGGCACATCGGCCTCGCGCGCCGCCTCGACCAGTGCCTGGCCGGGATCGGATACGCTCGGCATGCCAGCGTCCGAGGCAAAGGCGAGGGTCTCCCCCGCCAGCAAGCGATCGACCAGACCGGCGGCGCGGCTGGAGATTACGTTCTCATCGCAACGGACAAGCGGTTTGGAAATACCCAGGTGCATCAGCAGCTTTGAGGTCACGCGTGTGTCCTCGCAGCAGATGGCATCGGCGGAGGCAAAAGCCTCGCCAACGCGCGGGGACAGATCGCCCAAGTTTCCAATGGGCGTGCCGACCACATAGAGTTTGCCCGTATGGGCGTTGTTTTGCGTCATATCAACCTATTCAATCATGCCGCGCTCGAGCGTGCCGAGCGCCGCGCGGGCATCCCATGCCGCGATGCGCTTCTCGGTCTTCCACGTTTGGAAGAACCAGCCAGCCGCCGGCGCAAACGAAGCCAGCTGGTTGGCGATAAACACACGCTCGTAGGCGTTGCGGCCCTCGGGCGTAACCGACGAGTTGGCAAAGATCGCCGCGCCCGACCATTCGCCCACCAGTACGGGGAACCCAGTCGAAATCGCTTCTTTGAGCTCGCGCTTATTACGCGAGATCGCCGTCGTCAGTCCGCGGGGACTCGTGATATCGAGCGCAAACTCGTCACGGTAGTGATACAGATGAAGGTCCATATAGACATTTTTGTACTTGGCACCGCGCATAAAGTGCTTCCACTCGCCGGGATGACCCGAGCACGAAAAGGCAATGATCTTGTCCTCGGGCATATACGAGCGAATAAGCTCGTAAGCATCGCGATAGAAGTTGCGCAGGTAGTGCGCCGGAATACCCTCCGTCATGGTGAAAAGGCCCTTGCGGACGCTCATCTGCGGTGTGTCCAGCAGCTCGATGCCCAAAAGGCTCTCGGCCTCACCATAGCGGTCGGCAAGACGCTCAAGAACGTCGAGCGCGACGTGGCGACCGTTGGTGGATGAATGCCACTCGGCGACGGTCTCGGGCGTGGTGGGCGAATCGTTAGAATCGCCCTGTCCACCAGGCACGGTCGCCAAATCGAGCAGTACGCGAATCTTGTACTTAGCAGCCCATTCGATAGCACGGTCGATGTAATCGACGACCGAGATGTAGGAAGCCTCGGACTCCTGCGAGCCAAAGGCATACCACGGCACCGGCAAACGCACGGCATTCAGGCCAATCTGCGCAATGCGGCGAAAATCATCCTCGCTCACAAATGTCTCGTAGTGACGACGCATGCGCTCGTTATAAGCGGCGGTGCCCATGGCCTCCTGCAGCTCGGCTGCGTTGGATGCGCCGGTCGCCGCGTACAGCGACGGGGTCACCCAAGGCTCGGGAATAAACCAGCCAGAGAGATTAACGCCGAGTATCCTCTCCATCACTGCCCCCTTCGAATCACGCGGGTTGAACCCGCATCGCTTTTGCACAGCATAACTATTTGTTTGAGTATACCCGTGCACACGGACAGGCGGTCAAACGGTCTACAAAGTAGTGCAAAAGCGGGAGGAATGTCTGGGGGCGGGCAAGCTCGAGATGATGCGCCAAAATGCGCAGGCGCCCAAAGGTGGGCGTCGGAAAGCGTGTCCCGTTTTTTCGCCCAATAATGGGCCGCAATTTCCATTAGCAGGCCCAACCGGAAAGCGTGTCCCGTTATTTCTCATAATTCCGGGTCGCGCTTTCCCAAGCGTCCCTAAAGCGGAAAGTGCATCCCGCTCTGAATCAAAATTTTGGGATGCATTTTCCGCGGAGCCCTGGGACTGCGGACAAAAAGTTGGACCGTTGAGGTCCGGAACGGAGTCCGCATGGCATACAGTGGGAGAATGGTGGAGAGGGCCAGGGCGCTTCGCGGCGCCGGGCTCACCGTCATGGAGATAACCGAGATACTCGGCGGGCCCGGCAAGACGTCCGTCTGGCGCTGGATCAGGGACGTGCACAAGCCCGCGGGAAGGGCCGGTGGAGGAATGGACCTGCCGCGACTCGTCGGGGACGGCCCCGACTACCCCGACATCGACCCGGAGGACAAGGACGCCCTGATCGAGCGGCTCAGGCTCGAGAACGCGGTGCTGAGGGCGGTGCAGGACGTTTTAAAAGCCGAGAGCCTCGACGGGATGTCGAACAGGGAGAAGACCCTGGCGATAGACCGCCTGAGGCCTGCGGGGAAGTGGTCCTTGAGAGAACTCACCGGCTTCTTGAGGATATCGAGGAGCTCCTATGACTGCCAGCGCCGCGCGATCGCCAGGCCGGACCGCCTGGCGCCGCTGAGGGACGTCGTGCGGCGGGTGTTCCTGGAGGACGGCGACGGCGCGCGCGGCTACCGGTTCGTGGTGCGCAGGCTCCGCGAGCTCGACGACCCCGTGCGCGTCTCCGAGAAGGTCGTCCGGCGCATCATGCGCGAGGAGGGGCTCGTCCCGAGGTGGATGAGGAGGAGGGCCGGCGCCTACAGCCCCTACGGCGGCGAGGTGACCCCCGCCCCGCCGAACCTCGTGCGCCGCGACTTCCGCTCGGCTCTGCCGAACTTCCTGTGGCTCACCGACATAACCGAGTTCAGGCTGCCGACGGGCCGCAAGGTGTACCCGTCCGCCATCAGGGACTGCTTCGACTCCTCGGTCGTCGCCTGGCGGGCGGGTGAGCACCCGGACGCCGACCTCGCGAACTCGACGCCGTCGGACGCGTGCTCCCGGCTGGCGCCCGGTGAGCGCCCCGTGATCCACTCCGACCGCGGCGTGCACTACCGCTGGCCGGGCTGGATATCGATATGCGAGCGGAACGGCCTGGTCAGGAGCATGTCGGCCAAGGGCTGCAGCCCAGACAACGCCGCGATGGAGGGCTTCTTCGGCCTGCTCAAGAAGGAGTTCTTCCACGGGAGGGACTGGTCCGGCTGGTCGCCCGGGGAGTTCATCGAGGCCCTCGGCGCTTGGATAGGGCGCTTCAACTCCGAGCGGGCAAGCGACGCGCTCGGTGGCGCGACGCCGGACGACTACCGGTCGTCGCTGGGGATGGCCGCGATTTAGCGGTCCAGGAAATCGTCCGCAGTTCCCCTCGATAAAAGAAAAGGACCCCTTTGCAGAGGTCCTAGTCAATTCAAGGTGGCGGGGAAGGGAATCGCGCCCGCGCTGCGCGCGTGCGGACCGCTGCGGCGCTTTCGCGCCTTGCGAGCTGCGCTGGCAAACGCTATCGCGTTTACTCAGCTCCGCGCCCTCACGGGGTTCGATTCCGCGTGGGGACCACATAAAAGAAAAGGACCCCTTTGCAGAGGTCCTAGTCAATTCAAGGTGGCGGGGAAGGGAATCGAACCCCTGACACGAGGATTTTCAGTCCTCTGCTCTACCAACTGAGCTACCCAGCCATTTGAGGTGTGCCTTGTTTCAAGGCTTGATTAGTATAACCAAGGACGCGCTCCGGTCAACCGAGAATTTTAAAAAAGTTTTGAACGCGACATCGGCCACGACCTCGATCCTATAGAACGGCACGTCAGAAGCATCAACCGGCAGCAAGAAGTTTTTCACTCAGGGCATTCAAGCCGGCACTTTTTGAAAGGCGGGAGGCGATGCGAGGATTGAGGGGCGTTCCAGTACTGCCCAGGCACTTGGATGGGAACACGTGCGCCAAGGACGGACGTTTTCGTAGCGTGCGAGGATATTGCCGTTGCGATCGATAAAGGCGATGTCGATGGGATAGGCCATAAGGCAGGTGTGAACCGAGGAGCAGCGCGGAAAGGCCATGACGAGTGGCAGGCCGTTGGCAGCAATCGGAGACCGTCCCAGCATGCCGCGCAGTCGTGCGGCAAACGACTCCGCCACCATAAACTCCGCAGGCGTCCAACCCAGTCTGCTGAGTGCCCGCGCGTAGGCGATGTAGGACGAGACCGCACTCACATGACCACCCCCGGACGCCAGGGATCGACCGTTACCGCACGCTCGTGCGACAACTGTGCCGGCGCCCCCAGCGAAACGCCTGCGACGCTCAGCGAGCTCGGCCATGGCTCGTAGTGCATGGTGCAGGTATAGGTCCTAAACGTTCCGGATAGAGAGAGCAGGCCGCCATCCGATGTCGCCGCGCCCTGTTCACTCGACACTTCGATCTGCAAATCATAGCCTTCCATGGCATTCAGAATTTGAGTCTGGACCGTCGCCGAGGCATCAATGGAGCTTTCGTCGCCCTCCCCTTCCGGCGCCACGGCATGTGCCAGCACGATGTCGGGCACCACGCGGTCGAAACGCGCGACCGCGCTGGCAAAGACCATGACGTTGTACACAATGAGCGCCAGCACCAGCAAGACAGGCGTAACCACGGCCATCTCGACCGTTGCTTGGGCGCGTTCCTCGCGCAGGGTTGCACGAACGCTCATTACGACCCACCGCCCAAGGCGCCCACCAGCGTGGCGACATCGACGGTAAGCGGGATGGAGCCACCGCCGGGCAGCGGAATCTCCGCAAGCGTGAACACCGCGCCGCTAATCGTGCGCTCGACTTGATACTCCAAGGCTTCGCAAAGCGCCTTGGGGTCGGTCACGCCCAGCGGGATACTTCGCAACTTGTCCTGCGCTTTGGAAAGACCCGTGATGTCAGACCCCGGACTTTTAATGACGTTGGCAGAATCGGTCAGCACTGGTTTTCGCAGACGCAGGTCGCAGGGCTCCAAGCCCAAGGCTGCCACGGATGCCGAAACGGTATCGCCGAGCCACGACGCGATAGAACCCAACGCGCCACTGCCCCCTCCTAAGTCGTCAATCATCTCGCCCATGAGCTCATCGGCGGAGCCTTGGATATCCCCGTATCCCACAAGCAGCCGTCCCCAAACATCCATGACGCCATCGAGTACGCCGGCAACGCCGCCCGAACGTTCCTCCAGCGTCGAGAAAAACCGCGAGAGGACGTTGTTCTGCGCCGTCGCGTCATCGGGCGCCAGCACTGCCGCCGAGATCGCACCGCGGCTGCCGAGCTTGACTGCCGTGTTGAACGAGGAATTGAGTTCGTCGGGGCTGGCCATATCGCCCGAAATCGCAAAGGCAACCACGCCGTTGCGACCGGGCGGAGCTATGCGTGGGCGCTCGCCCGAAAGTGCCTTGATGGCCTGGTCAAACGCATTGCCCGCACGATCGGCCTCATCCTCGGTCTGACGCTCAAGTTCAAGCTCTTTTTTCCGGCATTCAACGTATTCATCCAAGGCGTCTTTGAACTCGTCGAAGTGATATTCGAAGCCGTTTTCGATAAACGATGGCGGCATAAGGGCACACCCCAGTGTGACCACGCTAAAGTCGCATGCGCTACACGTGTCATGGCCATCGTAATCGGCAACCGATGCCAGCCCGCCCGGCGTCCCCTTCTTATAGACGGGGCAGTCGGTTCCGTAGTGCAGGCACGTCTTCCCGTCGTTAGTACTTGTGGGCCACGCAACATCCGTGTAAAGCTCGGTTACCCGCACCTCGTTTGGGACGCGCGGAAGCAGCGGTACATAGGCAGAGAACTGTTCGCCGTCATCTGTTATATACGCCCTATCGACCTCTTCGATCGCATAAGCGTAGAACGTCCTTCGCGCGGCGGACTTCGCTTTCATCTGAGCGCTCGAGCCCTCAGGCCTTTCGTTCGCCAGACGCTGACGGTAATAGGTCTTCGCGCGGTTGAGGGCAATCTGGGGCTCCCATGTGACACTCGAGGCATAGTGCGGATTATCAATATCCGAAAGATTTGCCAAACTACCCGCGCGTTCCCACATACATGAGTACTTACCAATCGCACTCTCGTCCGACCCGCCGCAATCCGCAAGCCAGGCTCGTTCCTTGGCCTTCGCCGTCTCCTCCGAGGCCTTCTGCAGCTCCTCGGCCGCGCGCTCCAGATCTTCCGACGTGTCTTTAATCGCATCGGTCGAGATCTCGGATCCCTCGAGCGCAGCAAAGTCCGACTCGGACGTCCTAGGTACGGCAAGTGCTGTACCGGTGTAGGTCACACTATCGGTGTCCTGCGCCGACACCGTCTGCGTAGCTCGCGCGGCCACCAAATATGGCAATGCCGTCTCGAGCTTCTGCAGACCCTCGGAGGCACTCTTGGCAAACTTGTTGCGCGTTTTAATAATCTCGATCCCCGTGTCGACCATATCACCCGCAGCAAGCTCGGCGCCTGGAATGAGAATGGCGACCAAGCCGGTGCCAATCGTGGCAAACCCCGCTAGTCCCAAGCTCAAGATGCTCGCATCCACCACCGTGGCGGCCGTGTGATAGGACGACACCACGTTGGCGCCCGCCAGCGCGCCACTATCGGCAGCCACCTGAGTGTCTCCCGCGCGCGACATGCTCCATATCGCCGCAGTCGAGGAAAACAACAGCGTGAGCACCACCAGGATGACCACCGCAGAGGAGAGCGTGGTGTAGGCGCCGTCTTCGATAAACAAGTCGATACCGGCGCGGCCCATAAAGCCGCCCCGCCTGCAGCGAGCGCTCGGTCGACAACGACCTGCAAGCCCTCGCATCGCCCGCATCAGGCAGAGCTTAATCCCATGCAGCAATCCACGAATCATAGTCCCCCTCCAGCCATTCGGGACGCGATTGATACGAGACGTCGACCTTAAGCTCGACATATCCGCCCTCACCTGCACTACCCACGGCCTGCGCAAATGCACCGATCACGGGCAGCGGTTTAACCTCGCCGGCAACGGACACGGACGAAACGTCACCCGCATCCGCCCGACCAAGCTCGATATCCCACGACAGCGGCCCGCCGGCATGGAAAATCGAGACGTTGGGCACCGCGGCAAGTCGGCGGCGGGCGAACTCCTTAAGATCGTCGTCCTCCGCCGTCGTCGTAGTCATGAGGCGCGCGGTCTCGGCAGCGGCCGACTCCATAACGGCGCGCGTGTAGAGCAGGCACACCGGCTGCAATGCGAGCAGGATGAGCGTCAGAAACGTCGGAAGCAAAAAGGCGGCCTCGACCGTGGACTGCGCCCGATCCTCGCGCGCGATATCAATACAGTGCGATGTCCTTGGCGCCCGCGGCGGCGTCGATAACCGATGACGAAGCAACGCCATGAGACGCCGCCCGCTCGACCAGTGCCGCCAGGCGTCCATCGGTGCCGGCGCGCCAAAGCCCCGCGATCGCCAGCGCGATGGAAAGCAGAGCCACTGTGACGATGGCGTATTCAACCGTCGACTGGGCAGATTCCTCACGCAGAACAACATGCATTTCACGACCCCTCCTTTGAGTTCGTTTTTTGTGGGGTCAGACGGATCACGCGCAGGCGGCACGATGCATCGCCGGCATCTGCAGCAACCGTCACCATGTCGACCCAGCCGCGTCCGTCGCGCACGATGGCGCCCCACACGTTGCCCTTGATGTCGAGATAGCCGCTCAGGGCCAGCTGTGCCGTGGGCACCTCGCGGTAGGCGCGCAGCAGATCTACCGCCACCTCGGTCATCGGACGGTCCTCGGCCCATGCGAGTCGAGCTGCAATCGCGTTGCCTGCAGGCCGCTCAGTTGCGCCGACCGCCCGCTCATCGAGCTTCTGTAAGAAGGTTTGTGCCGTGACGGCGACACCCGGATCATCCGAGGGTTGTGCCCCATCCTTTTGAGACGCCGCGGTAGACCCCGAATCCGCATCGGCGGCGGCTCCGGAGCGCTGTTGCCGCGCGGCGTTAAGCCCCCAGAGCACCGTCGCTATCGCCACGACCAGGCAAGCGAACACCAGCAGCGCGCCGACGGGCCGCCCGTCACCTACAGGCTGTTGATGCCCTCGCTGATAGCGTTCCATAGATCTTGGACCTTGCCCTTAAACGCAACGATGGCGATGATCGCGATCACCACGAGCACGCCGACCAAGATGGCGTATTCGGTGGTGCCTTGCGCACTCTCCTCTTGCAATAGCGTCTTGGCACATTGGCGAGCACGCGCAACCTGGCAAAACGCCCAGTTCCAAGCCTTGTCGACAGCGTCAGTCATCGTGTTCATGTATTCCTCCCTACATCATCCCGCCTGCTCCCAGCAGCGGGCCCAATATGGACAGAAGTAACGCCGGCAAGATGAGCGTGCCGGTGGGAATCAGCAACTTGACCGGCGCGCGCTCAATCTCGCGCTCAACCGCGGCACGATGGGCGGCACGGATCTCGCGACTTTGAGCCGCCAAGGTCTCGGCAAGTGGGGCACCCAGGGCAAGCGCCTGCCCCACCGTGATGGCAAAGGTCTCGAGAGCCCGCACATCCAAATCGCGCGCCGCCGCCAGAAGCTCGTCCTCGCGCGTCCCCACGCCCACCTGCCATGCCATGCACGCCCGCTCAAGACGGACGGCCAGCGCCGAGCGGCGATTGGCGCAAAAGACCTCAAGCGCCGCATCGAACGAAAGGCCAGCCGAAAGCCCCAGACGCACCACGTCGATCATCTCGGACACCTCGCTGAGCGACACCTGCGTCGGGCCGCCCGCGCCGAGCGCGCCTTTCAACCGTGCCATCAGGGCATCGGTTACCGAGCGAGCAGCCGCAACAACAAGCAGCGCCTCGCATTTGCAGGCCTCCGTGATCTTGCGCGCATCCGCGCGTTCCATGCCCGTCGCGACAAACACGCTGAGTGCGCACAGGCATGCCGCGATTGCGACCAGGGCGCTCATAGCTCCACCCGCATAATGCGCCGAATGACCACCAGGGCGACGGCGTTAAGGGCAAGGCCCAGCACTACGGCACCGGCACCCGCCGGCGTTGCAAGGCCGCGACGAAAATCGGCCGAAAGCAGCGCGAGCACCGCGCACATGCCCGCCGGCATCGCCGAGACCATATGTGCCGACATGCGCGCCTGCGACGTCTTAACATCCAGGCGGCGCTTGAGCTCAATGCGCTCCCCCACCATGCTCGACGCCTCGGACAGCAGGTCGGCGAGCGGAGCACCGGTTCGCTGCGATACCTTGAGCGCCAAGGCGACAAGTGAAAGACCGGGGGCATCGATGCGAACAAGCAAATCGTCCAGCGCATCGGTCGCCGCTATACCGCAGTCAATCGCCGCAGCCACGCGCAAAAACTCGGTATGCACCGGCTCTTGCGCGTGAGCTCCCACAAACCTCATGCCCTGGGCCAGCGAATGACCCGAGGCGAGCGACATGGAGAGCGCCGTAAAGGCCTCGGGCATGGCCTCCTCCACATCGTGTTGCTCGCGGTGACGGTCGAAAGTGTCGCAAGCGGCACCCACGCCAAACGGCGCAACGAGCCCCAAGACAAAGCCGATGGGCGATAGGGATACGGCGGTCAGGGCAGCACAGCAGACGCCACTCGACAGCAGCAAACATGCCAGACGCACGGTGTCATCCTCGATAACAAGGCCAAGGCGATGCACCGGAATCAGCGACACCCAGGAGCGGGCGATCTTTTTTAGCAGGTCGTTTTCCACCAGCTCGCGCGGCAGCTTCTCGCCCATCGATTCGAGCGCATGGCGCACCAGCTCCGTCGGTGGCACGTGCGACACACGAGGCTCCGCCCCACATGCCACCGCGGCAGAAAGCCCCGTCAAACCCCCTATGACGAGGGGCACAACGATCTCCATTCGTCCACCTCCTCTTGTGTGAGCGTTCCCGAGCGCAGGCCCTCGGCGATAAACGGGGGCTCGCGATCGAGCGTCCAGGTACGCTCGGCGGCATCGAACGTCACGTAGCGCTCAAGCTCCACACCGCCCGATGCACCGCGCCGCACCCCCGAATACGAGGACACAAAACGCCTGCCATCTGCGTGTCGCTCGGACATCACGATGCCGTCGAGCGCCATGGCAATCTGTTCCTCGATAAGCTCGCTCGGCAGGTCGATGCCGTAGCGCGCAAGTAGCGTCAAACGCACCACGGTCTCCTGCTCGGTGCCCGCGTGAAGCGTGGTGAGCGACCCATCGTGACCGGTGTTCATGGCCTGCAGCATGTCGCAGCATTCCGCGCCGCGCACCTCGCCCACCACGATGCGGTCGGGACGCATGCGCAGGGCGTTGGTCACCAGGTCGCGGATCGTCACCGCGCCCTCGCCCTCAATTGATGCCTCGCGCGCCTCTAGGCGAACCACATGCGGGTGATGTGCAAACTTGAGCTCGGCGGAGTCCTCGATCGTCACGATGCGCTCGCCGGTGGATATCTCGCACGACAGCGCGTTGAGCAGCGTGGTCTTGCCCGATCCCGTGCCGCCCGCAACCGCCAAATCCTGCCGCAGCGACACCGCGCACGACAGCAGCTGCGCATACCAAAGCGGCAGCGATCCCAACCCCACGAGCTCGTCCAGCGAACAGATGCGGTCGGAGAACTTGCGGATAGTGAGGATCGGCCCATCGATCGCCACAGGCGGGATCACCGCGTTGACGCGATATCCCGTCTTAAGACGGGCGTTGACGATGGGGCTGCGCTCGTCGATGCGCCTACCCAGCGGCGAGATAATGCGATCGATGAGAACGCGAATCTGCTCGTCGTCCTCAAACGCATGCTCGATGGGATACAAAACGCCGCCGCGCTCAAAGAAGGCCGAGCGGCAGCCGTTGACCATGATCTCGGTAACGGTGTCGTCCTCGATGAGCGGCTGCAGCGGCCCCAGGCCCACCACGTCATCCAAAATCTCATCGATGATGGTCTCGCGCTCGGGCGTCGCCAGGTCGGTCGGCTCTTCCACGTTGAGGGCCGCCTCCACCGCAGGACGCAATTCCGAGCGGGCAAGCACCGGATCGATGTAGGCGCTGATACGCGCCACCTCGTCATAGCCCATGCGGTCCATCACGGCGCGCTTGGTGCGGCGCTTAACGGCACGGTGACGTCCCGCATCGACAGGCGCCGCTGCCGCAGCCGCACCGGCGGCCTTAATCCTCGTTTGCAGGCTCATCGCGGATCACCCTCGCGCGACCAGGGAAGACGAATACGCGGACGTTCGGCGCGCATCGCACGGTCGGTGACCATGTCACTCCAGGGACCGACGGCGCAACCCAGCTCCACGAGCATCTCGCGGGTCGCTTCGCGCACGCTGGCAGCAAAAGCGCTGGTCTGGCCTACCGCCTCGTCAGCACGGCCGAACGCCATGAGTGCAGCCAAATCCTGTCCGCCGTCAGCGATGCGGATCTTGGAGCTCAATGCGCAGGCGATCTCAAAGCGCATGGCAACATCCTCGTCGGCGCCGCGCGCACCAAACCGGTTGAACACGGCGCTCATGCGCGTGCGCGGCACGCCCACGCGGCTCGCCAGCTCGATAACGCGCGCCGCGGACGTCGAAGACGACACCGCCGCATCGCCCACGACCAGACAGCGATCGCTCGCCGATACCGCAGCAGCCACGGCGTCGCCCCAAAAGACCGAGGTGTCGACAAACACCACGTCGGATTCGCGGCGCAAAACGTCGAGCAACAGCTCCACCGGACGCGCCATGAGCTCGGCCTTCTCGGGGGCCGCGACAGGTCCCCAGAGCGTAACGCCCGGGGCGACACGCATAGAGGCGGCGACCACGTCGGGCTCCGTCAGCGAGCCGGCAGCGGACGGCTCAATCAGAGCCGCCATATCGCGCGGGGCCTCGGCGCCCATAAGGTCGTAGAGGTTGCCAAACATAAGGTCTAGATCGAGCACGGCGGCACGCAGGCCCAGCAGCGATGCCGCATGCGCCATAACGGCAATAATCGTCGACTTGCCGCAGCCGCCCGAGCCCGAAACAACGCAGATGACCGGGGCGCGGTGCGAAGGCCCCACGGCGTCGTCGGACACCGCGGAAGTGGTGGCGGCAGGCATCGGGGACAGCATTCCCGTCTCTCCGGCTGCAGCTACCTGCTGTGCCCAGGCAGGCATAGCGGGTTGCCCAGTTGGCGCGGACTGCTCGATCGGCACGGGGCATGCGGGCGGCACTTGCACGGGCGCCGGCCCATCAAACGAGCTCGCACCCGCGGCAAAGCCCTCGACTTCATCGAGTCCGTCTGCCAGGTTTACGCCGTGCACGTATCCCATATCCGTCGTCAGAGGCTCATCGCCATGCGGCGCTGACACCCCGACGTCATCGTATGTAAGGGGGTCCCGGGGACGCCGACCATGCTCGGCTTCCGCTCTTCCATAATCATCAACACGCGGGCCTCTTGTAGCGCGAGGCGCCCCGGGTTCCCTATCAACAAAAGCATCGGGCTCGATCGACACCAACCGATCGGGATCGGCCGCTCCCTCGCCCGCGTG
>OIXU01000372.1_pt1 | contig 15976 bp, 15 predicted proteins | sample 1587921 | NCBI WGS metagenome assembly OIXU01 (sample SAMN03283238) | human gut metagenome | biome: human-associated habitat; material: feces | host: Homo sapiens | place: Peru | collected 2012
TATATAGTTCTTCTGAGTTGTTTTCACAGATTGCCACACAAATATTTCACGAATCGTTTGATGAAACCAGTCTACAGCAACGCTTGTTGTTGCTTAAAGAAGCAAAAAGGCAGAATGTTCAGATAACAGGTCTGGCGGAACAGGAACTGAAGGCGAAGTTGTCTGCAATGGCGGCAGACCCGGAACGCGGACCGTTGTACGCAATGAAATATATGTCGCCACTCACATTGTCAGAACAATGTCTGATGATAGAATGGGTGGGACAAGGGAAAATAGAGAAGAACTATATAAAAACTTTGTACCCTGAACTCTATAATTATCTGGCGTTGCCAAATATTCAGACAGAAAAGGGAAACAACTGGATAAATGGATACTTCCAAGAGTATTGTTTATCTAAAGTGGCAAACAGACCAACTGAAAGCTTGATTAACCAACTGAAAGAACACAATGCTTCGCAGCTTAGTTTTGAGGCATGGCGTGACGGCTTCAAAACAGTCAAGACTTTTTTGCATCATCGCAGCGACATTGACCTTTACTATTGGATTGATGGCCTTGGTGTAGACTGGATACCGTTCATCACAAAGGTTGTAGAAAAGCATAAAGTTGATGGGGTATTCCTGAATGAGGTCTATGTGGCAACAGCGGAACTGCCTACTGTCACTTCTGTCAACAAAGAGAAATTGTTGGAACTGGCTGGTGACAAGCTTGAAAAGATAGGCGACATAGACAAGTTTGCCCACACGCAGAAAAACTATCCTGCCTATCTTACGGAAGAGTTCCACCTGGTGGAGAATGCCATTTCAAGGGTTCTCTCACAATATAACGGAAAGAAGATTGCCATTGTTGCAGATCATGGCATCAGTTATATGTCACAGTTTGGTGTAGGCTTAAACCTTGCAGGAGTAGAAACAGATCATGCTGGACGTTGTGGACATTGGCTCAAAGGATCTGCTCTGGCAGACAATAACTATGTTGTTTTGAATGATGGCCAGACGCTGTGCTCATTGAATAACAACTCTCTTTCCGCCAAAACGCCAATGGAACAGGGTGCTCATGGAGGCGCAACACCAGAAGAGGTACTTGTACCTATCATAATTGTTTCAAGTCAAAAAAATGCAAATGTATATTCTGCGAAATTGCAGTCGAACGAAATTGTGGCAAGTAGCCCCATAGTGAGATATACGATAAAGGGAATCAGCAGCATAGACACTCCATATGTAACATACAATGGTGTTGACTATGAGCTTCACAATATGAATGGAGATGTTTATGAGAGTGAACGATTGAATCTCGTCAGCACTTCAACAAGAATAATCCTGCATATAGGAGACTTTAAGCAAACAGACAATCTGAGCATCAACACTGGTGTTCTGGAAGACGACTTATTCGGATTTTAAATTATGCAAGCAACTATCACACAAAAGATTCGGGAGCAGTTCTCCTCGATGGCTATATATAAAGATCCAGCATCAACCAACAGCTTATTTGCCGGGCGAAACCTTCCGTCATTTGTAAAAGACTTTATTCTAAAGCGGTTTATCAATGCGGATGGAAATGTCAACCGTGCTGAGTTGACAAACTTCCTTGACATGGTCATACCGCAAAAGCAGACAGAGGTAAAAGACCGTTTGGCTTCTGGTGAGGAACTTACTTTGCTTACACGTTTCATCATCTACATAGACTTGGTGAAAGGTGTGCGCAGATTCGGAATCCCTGACCTTGGCATCAAAATAAATGAAGGACAAATACCTGAGTACGTTTACAAAAATCATCAAGGCGAACTCGTTGATGGTGAGAAATGGGGAATCATCAAACTGTCTGTACTTCCTGATGAAGATGGAAAGAAAAATCATGTTGAAATGGTTGACTACAAACCATTCAAGCCTTACCGCAGTGTTGACATTGATTACTTGCGAAACGCTCGTGCAGCTTTTTCTACTGAGGAGTGGATAGATGTGCTTTTGTCGTCTATGGAATATGAAGCTGATGGTTTTGAGACAATGACACAGAAGATGGAGTTCTTGACACGTCTTCTAATCTTTATCGAGCCTCGTCTGAATGTTATAGAACTCGCTCCTAAAGGAACAGGCAAGTCATTCGTTTTTGGAAACCTCTCAAAATATGGATGGCTTGTGAGTGGTGGTAAAGTTACACGTGCCAAACTTTTCTATGATAAAGCAAAGCAACAGAATGGTATCATCAAGAACCATGATTTCACTGCGTTTGATGAAATTCAGACCATCATTTTCCAAGAACCGGCAGAGATTCAGGCTGCTCTCAAATCGTATTTAGAGTCGGGCAAAACAACGATAGACAACAATGAATTCAGTTCAGAGTGTGGGCTTATGATAATGGGCAATATACCTCTTAACGAGCAGCGCCGCCCCTTGGACTACCGATACTTCGATTCTTTGCCACAGTCATTCCGTGAATCTGCTTTGCTTGACCGCTTCCATTGTTTTATTGAAGGCTGGCACTTGCCTCGTATCAACAAAGGCATTATTTACAAGGGGTGGACATTAAATGTAGAATACTTCTCTGAAATACTACATTCGCTACGCACTCAAAATGTATATGGACTGTTGTTTGACGAATTAGTGGGATGTGACAAAAATGCTGATACCCGAGATTTCAATGCGGTTAAGCGTATAGCAGTAGCATACATGAAGCTATTGTTTCCTCATTGGACTCATGTTGAAGATGTAAACATTGATGATTTTGACACTTACTGCCTACAACCAGCTATTCGTCGTCGTGGCATTATAAAGGAACAATGTCATTTTATTGATGTAGAATTTAAGACTGTTATGCCTAATTTTTGGATAAAGACAAATATGTAGAATAAAAACTGCGAAAACCTATGAGATTTATACTCTCATAGGCTTTTGCTTTGCTAAAGACCATATTTTTATAATAACAAACCAATATTTGTGGCAGACTCCATAAAACACTAGCTTTACATTATACCTTACAGATGATGTTGTTCACTTTTCTCAACTGCGCATTATCATAAACCAAGAATATCGTCAAGAACACAGATATGGCAAGGAGGCAAGCCATGCAAATTATGAGAAATGTGCGGAAGTGCTTACTTCGATACATCTTCTTTATCCAATACCAAGGATATGTCAGGAAAATAAATCGAGGCAAGGCTTTTATGGTTTACAGTATGGGTGGTTGCTCTATTGTCTTGGATTTCTTTGCTTGCATAAGTAGGGTCTACTAATTAAATGCAACTAATTGAATTTCAATAAATTATCTTTCAATATATTTCCGCAGTTCACAGGAAATGATTACCTTGGGGTGTTAAAATCAACGAGAATCAACATGAAATACTACTCCCAATACCACAGTCACGAGCTGTTTGAGCTTCAAGAGTCTCTCTCGGGTTTGAGCAAGTCCAACCGCTGGGTGAAGCTTGCCGACAATCTTCCCTGGGACAAGATAGAGAAGGGACGGTTCTTTGTTTATGGTAAAATATGACATAACTGGCGTTTTTACGTTAAAACAAGCAAACACGCGACAAATAGTTAACACTAAAATGTTAAGCAATTAAGTTAATTAGTATCTTTGCGACATGAAAAAGAAGACGATATGGACAATAGCGGTCATCATGGGACTGTCGTTCATCTTGCTGCTCTTTTTGCAACTCACGTACATACGCGAGATGGCAAACATGAAGAAGGAGCAGTTTGACGAAAGCGTGAACCGCGCCCTCTATCAAGCCTCTCGCAACCTTGAGCTGAATGAGACTTTAAGGTATCTGGAGAAAGACGTAAGGGAGACGGAGAGGAAGGAAAACAATCAAGGCAACGGTTCCGCTTGCGCGCAAAAGGACGCCGCCGACTCATCATCGCGTCGGACGGCCAACAGCTTCCGCGGCTCCAACTATCTCACCTTCCGCATGAAGATGAAGATGGACAACCCGGTGAATATGCCGAAGGCCATGATTCTCATCAACGACAAGAACTCCAACAACGCCGCGAGCCGCTCGTTGCAAGAGATCGTGAAAAACAGATACGTCTACCAGAAGGCATTGGTCGACGAGGTTGTGATGAACATGCTCTATTCCGCCTCCGACAAGCCATTGAAGGAGCGTGTCAACTTCAAGATACTGGACCAAGACATAAAGGCCGAACTGATAAACAACGGCGTGAACATACACTACCACTTCACAGTGACCACGCAAGACGGGCGTGAGGTGTATCGTTGCCCCGACTACAGCGACGAAGGCTCGGAGTTCACTTACACCCAGGTGCTTTTCCGCAACGACCCGTCGTCGAAGATGGGCGTGGTGAAGGTTCACTTCCCCGACATCAACAGCTACATCTTCTCGAGCATCAAGTTCATGATACCCAGCGTGTTCTTCACGCTCATCCTTCTCGTGACGTTTATCATCACCCTCGTGATAGTGTTCAGGCAGAAGCGATACAACGAGATTAAAAACGACTTCGTGAACAACATGACACACGAGCTGAAGACACCTATCGCCAGCATATCGCTCGCCACGCAGATGCTCAACGACGACAGCGTGACGAAGAGCGAGAAGATGAGGAAACACCTGGTGGGTGTCATCACCGACGAGACCAAGCGCCTGCGCTTCCTCGTGGAAAAGGTGCTGCAGATGTCGATGTTCGACCGCAAGAAGTCGTCGTTCAAGAAGAAGCACCTCGACCTCAACGAGATGGTGGAGTCGATAGCCAACAGCTTCTCGCTCCGCGTGGAGCACACGGGCGGAAAGATAAACGTGGACATCGGGGCCGTGGACTCAGACATCTACGTGGACGAGGTGAACTTTCAGAACGTGATATTCAACCTCATGGACAACGCCGTGAAGTATCGCAAGACCGACGAGCCTGTCGACATCTACCTCAAGACATGGAACGACGACAAATGGCTCTATCTCTCGGTTCACGACACGGGCAAGGGAATAAAGAAAGACGACTTGAGAAAGATATTCGAGAAGTTCTACCGCGTAGGCACGGGCAACGTGCACGATGTGAAGGGCTTTGGCCTCGGCCTCGCCTATGTGAAGAAGGTCGTTGACCTGCACGACGGTGAGATTAAGGTGGACAGCGAATACGGCAAAGGCTCTACGTTCACCATCAAGCTGCCCGTGATTCACGACGAGGACTAAACACGGTCAATGGTCTCACAACGTGAGTGACACGTTAACACCGCCGTTGGCAACATAATATACATTATATTAATATAGAACAATAACATTAAAACAGTAAATACTATGGAAGATAAAACAAAGATTCTGCTTTGCGAAGACGACGAGAACCTCGGAACATTGTTGTGCGAATATCTCATCGCCAAAGGTTACGACGCTGTGCTCTGCCCTGATGGCGAAGTTGGTTTCCGCGAGTTTCAGAAAGACAAATACGACATCTGCATCCTCGACGTGATGATGCCAAAGAAGGATGGTTTCACGCTGGCTGGCGAGATTCGCCAAGTCAACTCGCAGGTGCCAATCATATTCCTCACGGCTCGCGTGCAGAAAGAGGACGTGCTGGAAGGTTTCGACAAGGGTGCCGACGACTACATCACCAAGCCTTTCTCAATGGAAGAACTGGTTAAGCGCGTTGAGGCCATCCTCCGCCGCGTGAAGGGCAAGAAGAACCATGAGAGCACAAAGTACAAGATTGGCAAGTACATGTTCGACACGCAGAAGCAGCTCCTCACCATCGGCCAGAAGCAAACAAAGCTCACGACAAAGGAGAACGAGCTCCTCTCCCTGCTTTGCTCCCACGCCAACGAGATTCTGAAGCGCAACGACGCCCTGCGCACCATCTGGATAGACGACAACTATTTCAACGCGCGTTCCATGGACGTGTACATCACCAAGCTGCGCAAGCACCTCAAGGACGATGACCAAGTTGAGATAATCAACATCCACGGCCAAGGCTACAAGCTCATCATCCCAGACGAGGATTAAAACAACAACGCCCGAAGCACTCCCAAACGGACACTTCGGGCGTTTTCCATGTATTGCAGGGGCGGCACCCACAGTGAACACAGTTTTTTGTTGATAATAATATTTTATAAAAGGTCGTCTGAGAATCGATTTTTTTCAACCACGTGTCTCTTTGGTCGAAATTATGCGATTCTTGGCCATTTTTATAAATCCTTATATATCAAGCGGTTGTATTTTTTGCGGTTTTTAGGTGTCGCCGTTACGATGCAATCGCGTCGCCGTTACGGTGCAATCGCGTCGCCGTTACAGTGCAATCGCGTCGCCGTTACGGTGCAATCGCGTCGCCGTTACGGTGCAATCGCAACGCCATTACGGTGTAACGGCAAAAAATCATGGTAGAAAACGCGCTGGCAAGGCATTTTCAAGCAGTTTTTTCGCTCTAAATGTGGCTGTTCCCAAGTGTTAAATTTTGGCAATAATATTTTACATTTTAAGGTGGGAGCCAGTTGCCGTTCAGCGGACGAAGGTATATAAACGGGTGAAGCCTGCTCCCACTGGGAACAGGCTTCTATGTTTGTTTGGAATAAGTTTTGAAAATTATCTTAACGACTTATTAACGTTAAGCGTCAGCCTTCTTTGTCTTAGCTGCGTAAGCCTCAGGGCTGAGCACAGATACCGTGCTCTTGTCGCGGGCACCCTTGTGGAAGTAAACCACACCGTCGGTCAAGGCATACAAAGTATCGTCCTTGCCCTGTGCCACATTCTCGCCTGGGAAGTGCTTGTTGCCACGCTGGCGAACAATGATGTTGCCGGCAACAATCTTCTGGCCACCCCAAATCTTAACACCTAAACGCTGAGCTGCTGATTCACGACCGTTACGGGAACTGGTCTGACCTTTTTTGTGAGCCATCTTGTTTTACCTCCTGTTTTAAGCGTTAACTGATTTTACTTCTACCTCTGTGAAGTGAGTGCGATGACCATTCTTCACACGGTAATCCTTACGGCGTTTCATCTTGAACACCACTACCTTGTCGCCCTTAACGAGTGGGTTAACCACCTCAGCGACAACCTTTGCGCCTTCCACTGTAGGCGCACCGACTGTTACGGCACCGTCGTTGTCGACGAGCAGCACACGGTCGAACTCAACAGTCTTGCCGGCCTCAACATCCTTGATGTGATTGACAAAAAGCTTTTTGCCTGCCTCTGCCTTGAACTGCTGACCGTTAATCTCTACGATTGCGTACATTTTGTTTATTATAAACGGTTTTTCCGCAAGGCGGACGACGTAATAGTGTCGCCACTTGTTTTAGCCTCCACGGACTCAAATTCTGTGCAAAGTTACATATTTTAGCTGATACGGCAATGTTTTGGCTCGTGATTTTTTCTTCTATTTCGCAATTTTATTAATTTTGCACGATGCTTAGGCAACAATAAGTAAAAATAGACAATAATGGCAATAGACAAGGAGAAAAACAAGGAGGAGTTTGAGACCCTGTTGCGCTCAACGAAGCGCGAGGGCATCGACTATGTTATCGAGGATCTTGAGAAAGGCGGATTTTTTGAAGCGCCGGCATCGGCAGGTCATCACCTCAACGTTGAAGGCGGCCTGTGCCAACACAGCCTCAACACGTGCAAGGCGGGCCTGATGATCTACGAAGGCTTGAAAAACCTTGACGGTGCCTCGGCTGGCGAGGTGAAGCGTGAGAGCGTGATAATAGCCACGCTGCTCCACGATGTCTGCAAGACCGACATCTACAAGAAGACAATAAAGAAGCACAAGAACAAGCTCGGACAATGGGAGGATGCCGAGGGATACAACGTCAGCTACAAGGACTTCCCGATGGGTCATGGCGAGAAGTCGGTGATGATGCTTCTGCTCAGCGGCCTCGACCTGCACGACGACGAGATGCTCGCCATAAGATGGCACATGGGCGCTTTCGGGCTGAACATGAACTCCTACGAGGACCAGCGGTGCTACGACACGGCAAGGCAGGAATACCCACTGTGCTGCATCGTGCAGTGCGCCGACTCCATGGCTGCCGCGATTCTCGAGGTAACAGCCGGGGACCGCGAGGAGTTATAAGTCGACGGTATGCGTGGCGTTGTCGATGCTGCCTCGTGGCCATACTGGGCTTTGTGCCGAAACCAAAAAAATGCCAAACGCTGGACTGAGCGTTTGGCATTATCGATTGCCCTTGCCGGGCATCTGTTCTTTTTTTTGTAAGGCTTTTAATCAAGCAAGGCGGCAACCGTCGTCGGGCTTGGAACGCGTACAGCGCCCAAGCCGGGCAAGGCCCTACTCGTCGAAGTTGAGAGTGGGAGCCTTCTCGGAGCCTGCGGCAGCCTCAAACTTCTCCATCTTGTCGAACCCGAACATTCCGGCGAAGATGGCATTCGGGAAACGGCGCACCGACTGGTTGTAGGCTTGCACCGCTGCATTGTATTGCTGGCGTGCCTCGTTGATGCGGTTTTCCGTACCCTCAAGCTGTATTTGCAGACTGTGGAAGTTCTCGTTGGCCTTTAGTTCCGGATAGTTTTCCGCCACGAGCATCAGCTTGCCAAGCGCGTTGGACATCTCGCCCTGCGCGGCCTCAAACTGCTTGAGCTTCTCGGGCGTGAGGTTGCTGGCGTCGAGCTTCACTTGACCCACCGAGGCGCGTGCCTTGGTTAACGCCTCAAAGGTCTCCTTCTCGTGCTTGGCATAGGCCTGCACCGTCTTGGCGAGGTTGGGGATGAGGTCGGCGCGACGCTGATAAGTGGCCTGCACGTCGGCCAGCGCCGTGGTAGCGGCCTCCTGCTTGTCCACCATGCCGTTGTAAGCGCGCATGCCGTTGCGGGCACCAAAGCACACAAGCACGATGACCGCCACGACAGCCAATAGTATAACATTACTCTTCTTCATAATCTTTTTTCTTTATGGTTACGTTTTGTCAATTGAAATCACGAAATTGATGTATGTTGGCGACATGCTGTTCCCTGCCGAGTTTACCAGCTACCGCCAGCGCCGCCGCCGCCAAAGCTGCCGCCGCCAAAGCTGCCACCGCCACTGCCGAAGCCACCGCCGCCACCAAGGAAGAATGGCGGAAACCAATCGTCGTTGTCACGATGGCGCCGTTTTTTAGGTCTCGGTTTTCGCAGGCCCAACTTCTCAAGCACATACAACACCATGAGGCAGACCGGCCGGCCAAAGCAAACGAGAAGCACAAGCATGACAAACAAGACGGCACCTCCGTCCTCGTCGTCGACCTCGTCATCGTCGACCACGACCTTGCCCGTCTTGAACTTGCCGTACAAGGCCCTCACGGTGGACAACAACGCCCGGTCCACATCGTTGACCTTCATGTTCCTCACAATGCACTCACGTGCTATGTCGTCACATTCCACGTCGGTAAGGTCGCCCTCAAGTCCCTTGCCGGGGGCGATGAAATACTTGCGGTCGTTGACGGCAACGACAATGACCAGTCCGCGTCGGGTCTTCTTGTCGCCTACCCCATACTTGTTGCCAACGTCCTCCGCCATGCGGAAGCAGTCGGCGCCTTTCACGTTGTTCACCACGATAAACACCGTCTGTATGCCGCACTCCTTGTCGAGCCGCCTCAGGTAAACGTCGGCCGAGTCGAGGTCGGCGGGGCTGATGATGTTGTCGGGATCGCACACATAGCGGTTGCGGTCTTGGAGATGCACCATCGGTATGTTGTCGGCCGACCACGTGGTCGCGCTTACAGTGGCCGTGACGAAGATTGCCACGGCAATGAGCAACAGCCTGGATGTGGTATTACGCCATGCCATGCAACGCCTATTTTATCACTATCATCTTGGTTATGCGCACGTCGTTGACAGGCCGGTCACGCTCATCGGTCGCCACGGTGTCGATGTCGCCAACTACCGACAAGCCCTTCACCACCTCGCCAAAGACGGTGTACTGGCCATCGAGCCACGGCGTGCCACCGTGCGACCAATAATAATCGCACATCTCTGGCGGGAACTTCACGGCGCCATTGGTCGTAGAGTCGAGCCTTGCCTGAAACTTGGCCATGCCCTTCGGCCCATACGGGAATCCCCAGACAATGTAGAACTGCGAGGCCGACGACTCACGCTTGGGGTTCTCGGCATCGCCCTCACGAGCCGCGCCCAAGGCGCCGCGCTTGTGGAAATACTTAGGGAATCTTATTTCCGCTGGCAAGGTCCAGTTGGGCGAATAGCCACCCACTTCGGCGCCGGGAGCGGCATGGCGCGTGGTGGAATCGCCAGTCTGGATCATGAAATCGGAGATGACGCGGTGCCACAAGTTGCCGTCGTAATAACCCTCACGCGCCAAGCGGAGGAAATTGTCGCGATGACGCGGAGTCTCGTTGTAAAGTTCCACGGTGATGTCACCCATCGTGGTCTTTATAAGCACCTGATGGCGAACATCAGAAGAATCGGTCTTCACCACGAGCGAATCGACAGGCGCGGCGAAAGACAGTTGGCAACACATTGCCAGTAAGCACAATATATACTTTCTCATATTTCTTTTTGTCCTATTCCTTGACAGGCCAAAATTACGAATTAATATTAACAACATTGCTCCTTTCATTCCCAAAAGTAGTAAAATTATAAAATAATAAGATATTGGCCTTGCCATTGCTTTGCCATTAACTCATTATTCACTAATTTTGCAACATATTATTATAAAACAATAAAGGCATATAAAACAAGACATAGAAATGAACAAGAAGGTTCTTATCCCATTAATTGTTGTCATCATCCTTCTGCTGGGTGGTATCGGAACGCTTTATTACAACCTGCATAAACAACGCGCTGAGAATGCTGAGATGGAGCAGCTGGCCGCTCTCGACAAGAAGGAGATGGAGAACGAGTACCAGCAGTTTGCCAACCAATACAGCGAGATGAAGACGCAAATCAACAACGACTCCATCGTCAAACAGCTCACCGCGGAACAGGAAAAGACCCAACGGCTGCTTGCCGAACTTCGCAACACCAAGAGCACCGACGCTCGCGAGATAGCCCGCCTGAAAAGGGAGCTTGCCACTGTAAGGGCCGTGCTCAGGAGCTATGTCATACAAATAGACTCGCTGAACCGCGCCAACCAGCATCTCACGGCAGAGAACAACCGCATACGCGGACAGTATGCCGAGGCTAACAGGCAGATTGAGGGCTTGAGCACGGAGAAGGCGTCGCTCTCCGAGAAAGTGGCGATAGCGGCACAACTCGATGCCACGGGCATACAGATGACAGCTCTCAACAAGCGCGGCAAGGGCACCGACAAGCTGAAGAAGGCAAAGAAGTTCTTGGTGAGCTTTACCATAGCGCGCAACGTGACGGCACAAAGCGGCATGAAGACCGTGTATGTCAGGGTGACCACGCCGACAGGCGCATTGCTCGGAGGCGCGGGCAGCTTCAATTATGAGAACCGATCGCTCTCTTGCTCGGCTAAACGCTCCGTGGAATACAATGGCAAGGAGACGCCGATGAGCATATACCTCGACATAAACCAGACGCTTGAGGGCGGCACGTTCAATGTCAGCATCTTCGCCGACGGCAACATGATAGGCAGTCGCCGCTTATCGTTCGATTAAGCTGAAGAGGCCGTCAACTCATCATTGCATTCATGGTAGCATATGTAAATAATATTATATGGGCAAGCTAAAGATAGGCTTTATTCTCTTCTGTTGTTCTGGCTGTTTCTCGGCTGCCACGGCACAAAAGGCACTTACGCTCGACAGTTGCCGTGCCCTTGCGCTAAGGAACAACAAGCAGCTGCAGGTGGCTCGTGTCAACAAGGAGATGACGGGGTATGCCAAGAAATCGGCACGCACGCAATATCTTCCCAAGGTGGACGCCGTGGCTGGTTACAGCTATTTCAGCCATGAGATAAACTTGCTGAGCAAGGGCCAGAAAAACGAGCTAAACAATATTGGCACCACAGGCGTGGGAAAGCTGAACGGCGACTTGGCCACGGGCATTGGCAACCAGTTGCAGGAATTGGTGGGCAAGGGAGCCATAACGGCGGACCAAGCCCAGCAGGTGGGCAACATCATGCAGCAATTTGCCAATGGCCCCATGGCGCAATATGCCGCCGGGCTGGGCAACACCATCGGCCAAAAACTTGTTAACGCCCTTCACACGGATACCCACAACATTTTCGCGGGCTCCATATTCGTGCGCCAACCTATATATATGGGCGGCGCGATAACGGCTGCCAACCGCATGGCTGACATTGCCGAGGAAATGGCAGACGACAACATAAGCCTGAGAAACCAGGCTACACTATATAGCATTGACCAGGCTTATTGGCTGGTAGTGTCACTTCGCCAAAAACAAAAGCTAGCTTACAGCTTCCGCGACCTCGTGAAGAAGCTCGACAGCGACGTGAGCAAGATGATAAAGCAAGGCGTGGCAACAAGAGCGGACGGGCTGAAGGTGAAGGTGCGTGTCAACGAGGCTGACATGCAGGTGACGCAAGTGGAAGACGGTCTCGCCTTGGCGAAGATGCTACTTTGCCAGCTTTGCGGACTGCCCATGAACGATGACATCACGCTTGCCGATGAGAACAAAGACCACATAGACACCAATGCGCCGGTTGTGGCGGAAAGCTATGAGCCAAACGACAATTCAAGCGACCGCCCGGAGGTGAAGCTCCTGCAGAAGTCTATCGACCTGGGCGAGGAAAGCACGAAGCTTGCGCGCGCCGCACGCTTGCCACATGTGGCTTTCACTGGCGGCTATTCCATAAGCAACCCTAACGTGTTCAACGGTTTCCAGAAAAACTTTTCTGGAGTATGGAATGTCGGCATCATGGTGCAGATGAACGTTTGGGACTGGAACGACATTAAATACAAGGTGCGCGCCGCAAAGTCGGCCACAAGCATGGCACGCCTTGAGCTTGCCGACACGCAGGAGAAGATAAACCTGCAAGTGGCGCAAAACAGGTTCAAGGTGAAAGAGGCTCGCAAGCGACTTGCCATGGCAGAGAAAAACATCGCCAGTGCAGAGGAGAACCTCCGTTGCGCGCAAGTAGGGTTTAGGGAAGGCGTAATGGAGTCGACCGACGTGCTTGCCGCGCAAACCGCTTGGCAGCAAGCGCAGAGCCAGAAGATAGACGCGCAGGTCGAAGTGAAGCTCGCGCAGGTAGGCCTGGAAAAAGCGTTGGGAATATTACAATAGATAGTTTACAAACATTAGCATAAATACCAATAGGAATGAGCGCAAAGAGCCAACACCAAAACATACTTCTTGCAGTGATGGGATTTTCCATTGCTGTTTTAATAGTCGCAATAATAGGCTTCTTCACTTTGGGCAAGACCGATGAGGTCATACAAGGTGAAGTCGAGGTTGGTGAATACCGTGTAAGTTGCAAGTTGCCAGCCCGCGTGGTGGAGATTCGCGTCAAGGAAGGCGACTTCGTGCACAAGGGCGACACCCTCGCCATACTTGAGATACCGGAGATGAACGCACAAGAGAAGGTGGCGCAGTCGACAGAGGCGGCGACACAAGCCCTTAGCAACCTTACAGAGGAAGGCGCGCGCCGCGAAGCCATACAGAGCGCGCGGCAACTCGTGGTTCAGGCAAAGGCCGCAACCGACGTGGCCAAGAAGACCTACGACCGCATGCAGAACCTTTTCAGCGAAGGCGTGATGAGTCAGCAGAAACGCGATGAGGCCAAGGCCGCGTGGGAAGTGGCCTTAGCTCACGAGAACGTCATGAAGAGCCAATACGAGATGGCCAAGAACGGAGCGAGGACAGAGGAGAAGAAAGCCGTGCAAAGTCAAGCCAATGCTGCCAAGCACGCTGTAGACGTGGTGCGCTCTGTGCTTAAAGAGACCGTGCAAGTGGCTGCCGTGGACGGCGAGGTGAGCGACATCTACCCGAAGGAAGGCGAACTTGTGGGTATGGGATCGCCCATACTGAGCATATCCATGATGAAAGACATGTGGGGAACGTTCAACGTGCGTGAGGACCAGCTCAATGGCTTGAAGGTGGGCGACACCTTCACGGCTTTCTCGCCAGCGTTCAACAAGGAACTGAAGCTGAAGGTCTTCGAGATAAAGGACGAGGGCTCCTATGCCGTGTGGAAAGCCACGAAGAGCAACGGTCAATACGACCTCAAGACCTTTGAGGTCAAGGCGCGTCCAATCAACCCGTTTGACGGTCTGAGACCAGGTATGTCATTGATAGTGAAGAAGTGAGCCTAACAGAAATCATAAAACGCGTCTACCACATTTTTGTCCGCGAGTTGGTCATAATGTGGCGGCATCCCATCTACGGGTTTTGCACTATCGTGTTTCCTGTCTTGGTGATGGCGTTCTTCACCACATTGATGAACGAAGGCGAGCCAGTGGAGATGCCCGTTGGTGTTGTGGACCAAGACAACACCCATGTCAGCCGTGCCATGATACGGCAACTCGACGCTTTCCAGACGACACATGTCGAGGGGCATTATGCCAACATGAACGACGCGCGAGAAGCCATACAGCAAAACAAGATATACGCTTTCTTGCTCATTCCCAAGGGCACGACCGACGAGCTGCTCAATTCGGAGCAACCCAAGATATCGTTCTATTACAGTAACGTCACGCTTGTGGCTGGCTCGTTGCTCTTCCGCGACTTGAAGACGGTGTCAACGTTAGGCTCCGCGGCGGTAGGGTCGGCAAAATTGTCGGCGCTGGGAAAGACGTCCAAGGAAATAAGGACTTTCCTTCAACCGATCAATATCGACCTCCACATGGTTGGCAACCCATGGGCAAACTATAATATCTACCTAAGCACGGCGATGGTGCCCGGCGTATTGATGGTTTTCGTCTTCCTGCTCGCCCCCTATTCCATCGGCACGGAGCTGAAGTTTCACCGTTCCAAGCAATGGATGAGGATGGCTGGCAACAATGTACATGTCGCTATCGCGGGAAAGATTCTTCCACAGACGCTTCTTTTCACCTTGATGATGTGGTGCTTTGAGTTCTACATATTCTATGGGCTTGGATTTCCGCACCCTGGTGGCGTGGTGCCAATCATGTTGCTGGGTTTCCTTTCGGTCGCCGCATGCCAGTGTTTCGGCATTTTCGCCTTTGGCCTCATGCCGTCGCTCCGCATGGCCATGTCTATATGTTCGCTGTGGTCTGTCATCAGCTTCTCGGCCTGCGGCGCCACGTTCCCGGTGTTCGCCATGGACTCCATGATACAGTCGCTGGCACAACTGTTCCCCTTGCGACATTATTACATGATATATCAGATGTGCATATTCAACGGCTATCCTTTGAGCTATGCCTGGTTCCATTTCATGGCATTGGCCATCTTTATATGCCTTCCGATATTCACAATCAACAACATCAAGAAAGCGATGCTCGTTTACGTTTATATCCCTTAATCAATGAAGAGAGACAGCCTGTTTTTCAGAATCAAGCAAGGTATACAAGACACCTGCTACATCATGGTGGAAGAGATACGCAACGAGTTCCGCGATGAGGGGTTGCTCATCTTCTGCGTTCTCGTGCCGTTGTTCTATCCCTTGCTCTATTCGTGGATATACAACAACGAAGTGGTGCGCGACGTGCCTGTGGCGGTAGTGGACCTCAGCCACAGCAACGCCTCACGCGAGTTCATACGCATGGTGGACGGCAGTCCTGACACAAAAGTAGCTTACTTTTGCGCGTCGCTCGACGAGGCAAAGGAGCTTACTGGCAAGCAGCAAGTGCATGGAACCATTTTCTTCCCACGGGATTTCGAGACAAAACTAAGACGTGGCGAGCAAGTGAACGTCAGCGTATATTGCGACATGAGCCTCATGCTCACATACAAAGCCATATACCAAACCACTCAGGCCGTGGCCTCGGAAATAAATTCCGGCATACAAATCAGCCAAAGCACGGGGTTCACCAACCGTGACGATGAGATAACCACCAAGCCACTCGACTTTGACGAGGTGCCCATCTTCAACACCACCTCAGGCTATGGCAACGCCATCCTGCCCGGAGTGCTTGTTCTCATCATCCAGCAGGTTATGCTGCTCGGCATAGGCATTGCCTACGGCACGTCCTACGAGAAGCGCCGTTTCTCGCG
>OIXU01000381.1_pt1 | contig 15781 bp, 15 predicted proteins | sample 1587921 | NCBI WGS metagenome assembly OIXU01 (sample SAMN03283238) | human gut metagenome | biome: human-associated habitat; material: feces | host: Homo sapiens | place: Peru | collected 2012
GCCATCTTGGAAGGAAACACGTTTCACCTCGTTGGTAAGCTCGTATTCATTCGGGTCGAAGTTGAGCGTTTCATCCTTGAAGTAGTAAATATTGAAAGGATTGCCGTCATCATTCGTCTTTGTCTCTGTGCGAACGCTGCTCACCTCACCTGTGCGGCGTGGGTAAATTCCAGAGAAGGCATCTTGCTCGTAATGATCATAAATACCATATTCCTCTGTGTGAAGCTCCACATACTGCAACCCACCAGGTAGCATCAGACGGCTGTGACCGTATTTCTCTGGGTCAATGTTGCGTGTGCTGCCAATGGGGAAAAGGCGTGTGTAGAACTTGGCGGTGTTGCTGGTGTCTCGCTCCAGTTCCGTCAAGCCGTTGCCGTAACCAATGGTAAGTTCTTCACCATGCTCGCAACGGCAAATGTTCACGGTTTGTCCCTCAATCCACCATTCGGCCTTGCCACCTACCTTTTCGGCAATCTCCTTCAAGGCTTCATCGCAATATTTACCCTCGTAGTCGATGACAATGTTGTCCGTGCCGTCAACTTGCCCAACCTTCCAGTCTGTGGTATGCTCAAGCCCATCGTTGATACACTTCACAATCATCTTCACATGGTCACGAGGTGGAGCCGTGAGGGTGAACACAGGTTCGGCATTTCCATCGGTGGTTTCAAGCACCAGGAAACGCTTGATGATGCTCTCTATGCCATACAGCTTCAAGTCATACACCCATTCGCTTTCGCTGTTCTGCTTAGGGGCGTACTTCTCCATCAGCCAATACCGCTCGCCCTCGAAGTCCGTATAATCATTCACGTCAAGGGCAATGTTGGCATAATGGGTGAACGAGAGTGTAAGGATGTTGTCGCCTTGCACCTCCTTCACTTGGGTTGAACTCTCAGAAGAGGCAATCTTGGCCTTGGCCTTGCCCGTCTTGTCGTATATTGTTTGAACCATCTTCTTACGCTGTTGGGATGATGTTATAATGTCATTCAAATGATTGGCACTGGCTCGCGAAACTTCACCTTGAACTGGCTCGCCTGCACACCTGCCTTCCAGATATAGGTCAGTGGCTTGAACTTGCCACAATCCGTATATCTCATGTGCAAGGTCATGTCAAGGTCTGGAAACGTGAAGTCAAGCCAACCGTCCTTTCCTTGCTTCAGCATCTTGATGAAACTGGCGTAAGACTTCAGCCAACCTTCCTTGGTCTTGTTGTAGAGGGCAAAGTATAGTTCCACGTCACGAGCCTCGTTTTTCGGTGTAAGCACGTCCGAGTATTTTTCTCCGTCCTCTTCCCTGATGTTCACTGCCGTCTCTTCCTTGGTCTTGCTGGGTGTCAAGATGGCTGTCAGGTTGGTCATGTCGCCCTTTTTGTCTTCCGTTAGGAAAACACCGTATTCTTTCCAGATGTCGGTGCCGTTGACCAGCACCTGGCCGCTAAGTATTTCGTCCATGTCATTTCATTTTTAGTCCATCACGAATTATCTTTCTTATTTCCTCCTTGATGTCGTTCAGATGCGTGGCGCTCATGCCTGTGTTTTCCGCAATGCGTGCCAGATGGCTCTCTGCCACGTTCATCTTCTCGACCACGTTTTCAAGTTGGTCATCCATGCTTGACCAATGCTGCAAGCCACTTGTGAACATTCCTTCGAGCTTCGTGCCTTGGTCTTGTGTCATGGCTGAGAAACCGCCGCTCTTTCCGCTTTGGCTGGTGCTGCTGTCACCAGTATAACCCGTCACCTTCGAGGCTTCATTCCTCAGCTCCAAGCCTTTCTTCACTATCTCGTCGTACTCCTTGTTGAGGGCATTAATCTCGTCCTGTGTCAGGCCGTCTTTCGCCAGCTCTGCCCACTTGTCGTAGAACGTCTTCAAGTCCTTGTCAAGCAAGTCGCCAACCTTCGCCTTGAGCACCGCCTTCATGAGGTTCTTGGAGAAGTCGTCAGTGAAGTCTTCCGCGTCTTTGTCCATGTCCATGAGCGTGTCGAAGAAGCTGCTCTCCAAGTCGTCAAGCGATGTCTGCGTCACCTTCTCGCTCAGTTGGTCGTTGAGGTCGTTGATGGCTTCGGCGTACTTGTCTATGTAGTCCTGTATCATGCTTGGCAGTTGGTCTGAGCGTCCACCCTTGCCTCCTTCCTTGCGGTATTCGTTCAAGATGGCGATGAACATGTCCTTGTCGGTGTCGCGAACCTTCTTCATGTCCTCTGCCGACAGCGAGAGGAACTCCTTGCTCGACCTCACCGTCTTGCCGAGGATGCCCGACACTCGCGCCATGGATTGCTTCCATATCTTGTTGTCATCAACCGATGAGTTGAGCGAGGAACGCCACGTGCCATGTTTCTGCGCTTCCGCTATCATTGCTGACGAAGCATTCTTCTCCTCTGCCTTGATTAGCTCCTTCGACTGCTGGTAAGCGTCGTTCACCCCTGCCAGGCTGTTGGTCTTCTGCATCGTGGTGTTCAGCTCCTCAAGGCATTTGGCCAGCACCGTGTTCTTCTCGTTCAGCTCGTCTATCTTGTCTTGCATCTTCGCGGTGTTGTCGCCGCCGATGCCAAGGACGGAGGTGAAGCTTTGCAAGGATGACACACCCTTGCTCAACGCTCCTATGAAGTTGCCGTTGGCGAAGTCTGCCGCCGCACCGGCCGCATCATTGAATGCCGACAAGCCTTGCGTCGCTTTCTCTGCCACGCCGTCCATGCCGAGCTTGGAAAACAGGTCGGGCACCTGGTCTATGCCCTTCTTCGTTATGAACTCCTGTGCGTCAGCAAACCAGTTGGCTATGGCATCCTTGGTTGACACCTTGGCGCCGTCATCCTTGCTCTTGGCTTCAGCCGTCGTCTTGGCCGTCTCCCTGCGTGCCTTGGCGAGCTTCCCTTCCAGCACGGCAAGCTGGGCAAGGAGCGTAGCCATCTCTTGGTACTCCTTGGTCGACTTGTCTATGCCGTACTTGTCAAGGTTATCTTGTATTCCTGCCGTGTCACTTCCAAGGCCGCTTACGCCAAGGCCCATCGCCATGTCATTGGCCTGCCCCAAGGCTTGCTCATACTGTTTCGCTATGTCGGCCTCTTTCTCTTTCGCCTCGTTGAGGGCCGTCTGCGCGGCCTTCGCCTCGTTGATGCGCCGCGTCTGCTCTTGCTGCTTTGTCCCGACGAAATCGAAGATGCCGCCTTGCTTGCTTAGCTCCGCGTTGATGTCGTTCACCTTCTCCTGCACCTTCGATATGTCCGTCACGTCCGTCAGCTTGCCGCTCTTCAGCAGTGTCTGGAGCTGATTGCGGAGGGAGACGAGATACTCCTTCGTGTGTGAGGTAAGGTCAGAAAAGACATTCTCCCAATCTATCTGCTCGAATATGTCGCTCGCGTCGAGTTTCTTCTGTTCGCTGTCACGTTGGTTGGCAAGCGACGCCTTTTGGTAGGCGTTCTCTGCCTTGGCTATCTTCTCCGCGTATTCACGCGCGATTGCCAGCTTCTGCTGCTCCGTGTCGCCATACTCCTTCAAGTATGCGTAGAGGTCGCTTCGCTCTTGGCGCGTCAATTCCTTGTTGGCATCCTCGATGGCCTTAGTTCTGCTTCTCTCGTTCAGGGCCTTTGCCTCGGCTATGGCATCGGTCTGTTCCGTGGTAAGTCCATTCGCGCCAGTGGCAATGCCTGCTTTCTTGTTATCTCGTTTCCATGCGGTTTCTTGCTTGTTTATCTCGTTCTTCTGAGCCTGATAGTCGTTTTCTATCTGGCGAAGCTTCTTTTCCAAGCCTTCTTGCATGGTATTAATGTCTTCCTCGTCATTCTTGCGTTGCAGTTCCGCAAGTTCCTGGCCCACCTTTTCCTTGGTCTGCTTGCGGCGTTCTTCCGCTGCTTCTTCCTTGGCTCGTGCAGCTTCCGCCTTGGATGCTGCCTTTTGTGCTTTCTCGCTGTCTTTGTCCGAACCAGGTTTACGTGAGTCATATTCCTTTTTGGCGAGTTCCATCTTTTCCTTTAGTTCCTTCGCCTTTTTGTCATATTCTTCCTTGGTCAGGTTGTTCGAGCCTTTGCTGATGAAGTCGTTGTATTCCTTCAATGCTGCTTTATAAGCCCTCTTGTCGGCTGCGCCCCAGTCGCTGCTCGATTTTCTTGGCTCGTTGCGCCGGTTCTGCTCCGACCGCAACTTGTTGAGCTGGTATTCCAGCTCGTCCTTGGTATACGACCCACGGGTAGCCGTGCCGTCATATATGGTGTAGCCATACTTGCGACCCGACATCTTCATCCTGGCCAAGAGGCTCTCGCGCTCCTTTATCTGTTTTCTCAGCTCGCTGTTGCTCAAGCCCGTCAGGTTGGCGTAGTAGGCGTCCACGTCGTCTTTGCGCACCTGCTTGATCAGCTGCTGTTGCTTCTTTTGAAGGTTCTTCAGCTCGGCTTCCTCGTTCCTGTTCAGGCCGCCTGTCTTCCTCATGCTTGTGCCAGAGGCGTTTGCCTCGACCCATCTTGCCGTGCGCTGTTTTGCCTCAAGTTCCTTAATGCGCTTATTGACATTGTTGAGTTCGTTCTTTGGCTTTCTTATGCTTCGACCGGCTTCCAACTCCGCTATCTCCAGCTTTATCTTCTTTATGTTTTTCAGCTTCGCGTATTCCGTGTCATATTTGGCGAAGATGGCAGGGTATTTCTGTTCCAACCTGTTCAATGCCTCACGTCTTGTGTCGGTGCTGAGAGCTTCATCACCAGCAATGCTGCAAAGCTCTTCCATCTTGCGTTTGTGTTCTTCCTCAGCCTCAATGACCTTTTGTTTTTGCGCCTCATAGTCTTCATCGGCTGCTTGCATCAGTTCTGTTTCCGTCTTCATGGAAACCATTACGGCGATAACGCTTGCAATGGCTGTGGCAACCAATACGTATGGATTGCTGAGCATGGTAGCGTTGAGCAGCTTCTGCGCTTTCTCCACCATGACAATCCAACCGTAATGAATGGCTTCCGCTGCGGTCATCGAACCTATGCCAGCCGTTATCAAGCCGTGGACTGCTGCCACCGTCATGCAAGCCGTGCGGTATGTGCCGTATGTGGCAACCAAGCCCATCAAGACACGCCCGAACTGCTCATAATGTTCAACGATATAGGAGACACCGCTAAGGGTTGTGTTGATTACGCCCTCGCTCTGCTTGCCTAAGTCGTTGAACATTGTTGAAATGGCATCTTCGATGTTGCTTATCTGTCCTGATATGGTCTTGCTCTGTTCCTCCATCAAGCCACCGAACTTACTGCCTTCACCAGTAAGGTTCTCTATGACTTTCTGCACTTCTGGGAATCCCACCTTGCCAGCTTCCACCAAGTCCTTCACCTTGCTTTCTGCCACGCCAAACACCTTGGCGAGTTCCTGGATCATCGGAATGCCACGACCAGTGAACTGGTTGAGGTCTTGCGTGTAAAGTCTGCCTTGCGCCATCGTTGTTCCGTACAGATAAACGAGGTCATTCAATGGCATACTGAGACCTGCGGCAATGTCGCCCAGTCGTATCAAGGTTTCATTCACTTTATCAGCCTCCATGCCGTATGCCAAGAGCTGCTTTGCGCCTTGTGCCACGCCTTCGAGGTCAAACGGCGTTATGGCTGCGGTGTGAATCAGCTGAGCCATCAGCGCGTCGGCTTTGTCCGAGCTGCCAAGCATGGTGTTGAAAGCCACCTCCAGCTTCTGGAACTCGCCTCTGACAGTAGCGACCTCCGTCACGACTTGCTTCATGGAAAAGGCCATGCCAAGACCCATGAGCGACCTTTTCACCTTGTCGCTCACGTTTTCCAGACCGCTCAAGCCCTTCTTGGCTTCATCGGTGTGACCTTTCAGGGCATCCATCTTCTCGTTCACCCTGTCAAGTCCACCGCTGATGCGGTCAAGGAGTTCAATTTCTATCGCTACTGTCTTGCCTTTGCTCATTTCAATCTGCTTTGGAAAAATCCTACAATGTCGTTGGCTTCCTCTTCGGCACTTCTTGCGTCCTTGGGCTTGCCGTTCTTTTTCTTGCTAACATAATGTGGGGCATCGCTCAGCATCATGATCAGGGTTTGGTAGTTGACACCGTTCAGGATGTAGTCAACGCTCCAGCCTGTCTCGCTCGCTATCTGCCACACAAAACCGAAAGGGCTATGGGAGCCTTCGTACTCGCTCGTTAACTCCCTTTCTTCTTTTGGCTCTTCCTCAGCTTCATCGGGTTCACCGTTTCCGCCGATTTGATAATATCTGTAAAACTGTCAGTTCCCATCAGTCCGACAAACTTCTTTGTCACGCTGACAAGATACTTGTTTTCCACCCAGTTTCTCACCACCCATGCCGTCAACCCAACCAGCAAGTGCCTGCTTATCCAGCCGCGGCAAAGGCAGTAAGCCACCATCCTGCTTATCTTCTTGCCATGACTAACGAGAAACTGCATTTCCTCTTCCTTGGTGAAGTGCCACATTTCCTCGCTGGTCACGCCCATTGCCAGCCATTCCTTGGCTATTCTGATTTGTCCAGCCAAGGTGGGCCGACGCATCGTCACGCGCGCCTGGAACGGCTTTTTCAAAAATGGAAGGCGCAACTCCTTCAATGGAACCGAGACACCGGTGTCCAAAAGGGCCTCCGCGCCTTCCTTCTCTATCTGTCTGATAACTTTCCCATCCATCATCCTCACTCTTTACTCCTCACTCTTCATTCCTGTTTCTATTCTGTCTATCTTGTCTATCCAGTCTAATTCCCACGGCCCAATGAGCCTATCAAGCCTATTATGCCCAATATCTCCAAAAATATCCTTATCTTCCATCTTCCCCCTCTTCTCTTCCGGCGAGAGCCCTCACCCACTCGCTCATGGGGTGAATCCTGTCAGCCATCTTGCCCCATCCGTCCGCCGCCTTGTACGCCTCCAGGCTGTCGTCGGGTACGTAGAGTTGCGTCACGGATGGGAAATTGTTAAGCCCTTCCGCTAAATCCAGCGATGGCGGAGTAGGGCTTAGCACTTTCAGCCTCGTGATATTTGAATCGCCAGAGAATGCGCCGTACCCTATCGTTGTCACGCCTTCTGGCAGCTCTGTGAGGGCGAGCTTAGGGCAGTCGAAGAAGGCGTGTGCCCCTATGCTTGCCACCCCGCTTGGCAACTCTGTAATCGCGAGGCTTTGGCAGTGGGAGAAAGTAAAACCCTCTATCGCCGTCAAGCCGTCGGGCAGCTTGTCGATGGTCATGTTAGTGCAATAGAGGAAAGCACCTTCGTCTATTGCCTTGATGCCGTTGGGCAGTTCAAGGTGAGTGATGCCCTTGCATCCCCAAAAAGCGTTTACCCCTATGCTCGTCAAGCCATAGGGTAACTCTATGTGAGTTAAACTGGAGCATTTCTGAAAAGCATAATCACCTATAGTTGCCAAACTTCTGGGCAGGTCAATGCTGGAGAGGCTGGCGCAGCGTAAGAAGGAGCTCTTCCCTATGCTCGTCAAGCCATAGGGTAACTCTATGTGAGTTAAACTGGAGCAATCCTGAAAAGCATAATCACCTATAGTTGCCAAACTTCTGGGCAGGTCGATGCTGGAGAGGCTGGCGCAGCGCGCGAAGGTGCCCGTCCCCATGCTCGTCAACCCCTCAGGCAGCGAGACATGGGTGAGGTTTGTGCATTTAAAAAACGCTTTAAATTCAGTTTCCTTTATCCCCGTAAACAACTTTAGCTCGGGGAAATCCAACAATTCTGTATTCCCGGAGAAATCGGCCTCTCCAATGCTCCCCACTTTCATGCAGTCCCGTCTCGTCTTCAGCCCTTTCTCACTTGCCCACTTCGCCACCTGCTCATCTTTCCACTTAATAGGCAGGTCGAGGTTGGCGTAGCTCGTCATCAGTCTTCTTCGCAATGTCCTCATCTTCTTCCTCCTTCCTCATTACAATGCCCAGCCGTACACGATGCCGTAGTACTTGCCTCCGACATATCGGATAGAAAATTCGTAATGGCAGTTCGCCTCTATGCTCGGTGCAAACGCCCACGTCACGTTCTCTGGCCATGTCACCGTCGGCACGGTCTCGCCAACGTCAAAGCTCCCCTGCCACTCGTTGGTCACGGTCTTGTCGGTCGGCTCGGCGAGGCTTATGGTCAGCGTGTCGCCTATGCTGATGGCGTACATCCTGTTAGGCTGCATCGTCAGTTCCGCCGCGCTCGTCGGCACCTCCACCACTGGCAGCTTCACGATGTCCATGTACTTGTTCACCTCGCTCAGCTCCGCGCTCGGTGGCAGGTACACCACCGCCGTGTCCATCTCCACGCTCGCGTCGCCCTCGTCCGTGCCTCCAAGCTCCGTGTCAGCGTCCGCGTTCTTGTCAACAATCATCAGCTGCTCATACTCGTTGCTCCGCCAATCGTTGCCGAACAGCTTGCCCTTCACCTCCAGCGCATACTCGCCCAACGGCACCTCGTCACCCTCAACCCTCGCCAGCAGCACGTTGTCCTCCTTGGCGTCAATCGTGTGCGTCAGCTCATACCGGCTGAACCCCGAACACAACCTCACCACGATATCCGTGCAACCTGGCAGCGGGAAAGCCTGCTTCTCGCCGTCAACCATCTTCACGACAGGTACCCTCATCGTGAAGTCATTGCCTTTCACTATCTTCTTCATACTATCTTCTCTATCAAGTCTATCCAGTCTAAAACAGCCTTAGTCTCCGTATCATTTTCGTGACCCCACGAAAATGATAGCAATCACCCTTAATTCTCCCCTCTTCATTCTTCCATCCCAAAGGTGGGCTTCCCCATTTTCCCCCTCCCCTGGGTGGGGGAGGGGGTGGGGAGGGGGCTTATGCGCCGACAGTATCCTGGATGTCGTAAGGCGCGCTGCCGTCTGTCGGCTTGTTCACCTTCAGCTGGCATTCCACCTTCGTCACCTCCGTCAGGGTCAGCTTGCCGCCAAGGCTCGCCAGGATGGTGCCGTTAGGGATCGTGCACGTCTGCCCCGACACGAAGTTGATCACCCATTTGCCTTTCAGCTCCACAAGGCTCGTCGGAGCCTTCCAGCCTGTGTAAGAGCCTTTTTCTCCGACCAGCTCGCCGCCAAGCACCGCGTGCAGGTTCTCATAGTTCAGCTGGATCAGGTTAAACGTCGGCGAGATAGTGCCGTTCTTCGTCGGGATCGTCAGCACCGGAGCGTCAACAACCTGCTCGGCCTCTATGTCGGTGCTCTCTGGCTTCGTGCCGCCCCAGTCCCAAGAGCCTCTCTCTATGTAACCAATGGTGGTGTCTCCAAACTTCACGGATGCTATGCCGTACATGAAATTCTTATCCATTCTTCTTTCTTGTTTTGAGTGTTATTACTGTGCCGGACATTAGCCCGGCGATAAAACTGAATATTGCCACTTTAACAGCGTTCAAACGCCGTTCTTTCTCTGTTCTTGTCGCGTTCGAGAGTTCGGCGTTTTGCTTGGCCAGCTTCGTGTTTTGCTCCTCGTAGTAGAGGCACAGCATCTGCAAGCTGTCGCAAGAGGCATCAATGATTATCACGTCCTTGTCGTCTTGCTTTCCCAAGCTCGCCTTCACGTTGGCGCGCCCTTCCTTCTTGTTGAAGGATGCGCCCGATGGCAAACGCCCCATGCTGTCAAGCGGGATGATCAGGCGCGCTTGGTCTTGCGGCACCTTTTCCGTCCACATTATTCTTGTCGTGGTCTCCTTGCTTTCGGCGCTGTCCCTTTCCACCCTTGCCTCTTGCCGCACCGTCATCGTCTTCGTCGAGCGACAGCTCGCTGCTGACAGGGCAACTATTGCGATGAGGGCAAAGCTTGATAGCCTCGATAGCGCGGCTGAGCCTATTGATGGCCAGCCGTGTCTTGTGGTTCTCTGCCTTGAGCGCTTCCACGACCTTCGTGTTGTCTTCATATTTCTGTTGTGTCTCCAGCAGCACCTTCGATATGTCCTCGTACATCCCCTTGTAGGTGTCATGCACTATCTTGGCATTCTTGGCGTTGTTGGCCTTTCTGTTGGCAAGCCAAGCGATGGCAGCGCCTATGCCGCCAGATGGTATTGCCCACTGGATGAATTGCAGTAAAATGTCTGCCATCGTTGTCTTTGTCTTATGGGGTTATTGCCTTATTGCTTGATGCCTATCGACCGCAACCACTCCTGAACGTCAAACGACGGGCAGGCCTTCTTCTTGTTCAGCTCGTTGTGACCCACGATCAGGATCGAGGGGAAACGCTCATGGAAGTTGCGCACGTATTCGGTCATCGCATGTAGCTGCGCGGCCGTTCTCGTGTCCTTGGCGGTCTTGCCGTCAGGGGCAAGGCCGCCCACATACACCACGTGGCGGCTCACCGTGTTGTAGCCCGCCGCGCCGTTCGTTATCTCCCATGGGTCAACCCTTGCGTCCTCGTTGTTCTTCACGAGGCGCTCCACCTCGCCGTCAAGGTGGATCATGTCCGTATAGCCCACTTGCTTCCAGCCACGGCCGCCCTTCTTCACAGGGTCGCAGTGCCAATGGCGTATCTCGTCACTGGTCACCTCGCGGCCCTCTTTCGTCGCGGTGCAATGAAGCACCAGGTATTTCATCCTACCCATCGTCACGACGCGCTGTAGCCGCTCATCATCACCACGCCGGCGTCTTCCTTCTTCGGCATGCAGATGAAGCGGTGGCGGAAGTTAATCTTGTTGCGCTGGTACTCAGGGTCGTTCTCCGCCGCGCTCCAATACATCTTCGTCGAGCCGGTCGCCTTGAACACGCGGGGAACGTAGAACGCGAACGAGCATTGGAACTCGCCTGTGCCCGCTGGTGCGCCCACGTCCTGCTTCTCGCCAGCACTGGAGTAAATCGGATTGTTGGCGAACTCGTAGATGTCGAACCCATACAAGCGTCCAACGGTGCCGTCGTTGCGGTTTATGTTGTACTGCTCCCTGAACGTCTGCTCCATCTCCAACAGGTCGTTCACGTGGTCGGAGCAAAGCACCAAGCGCCTGTCCATGGACGGGACACCCAAGGCGTCCATCTTGCGCTTCATGTTCAGGAGGTCTTCTTTCGTCATCTTCAACCTGCCGCTATCAGGGTCCTTCTCGCCTGTGGTCTTCAGAACCGGGGTCTTATCGGTGTTCTCCAAGGCGCAAAGCGCGTGCGCGGCCTTGGCGAGCTTCGCCTCGTTGATGGCGTTGCCGTGAGCCTCTTTCACGCGAGCCATCTTGTCGTAGCTGCACGCGTAGAGCTCATCGTCAGTGATTGGTGTCACCTTTGTCTGGAACTTGTCAAGCTTTATCGCGATGTCCTTGTCGTCCAACACCTGCAGGGGGATGGGGTAGGTCGTGTTGTTCACCAGCACCTCGGGGTCAACGCCTACGTCCACCAGGTGTATCACGTCGTTCTCCACGATGCTCGAGTTGTCGGGTACGCCGTCAAGCCAGGTGCCGTCCAAGCCGCGGCGAAGCTGTTTCACCAGCTCGCCAGTCCATATCTCTTGGAATACACCGGCGCGAAGCGCGCCATGGGCCAAGCCACCGCCCACCATGCCGGCGAGCAAGCCCACCATGTTCATGCACACCGCGCCAACCATTGGCGACACGCCAAGCATCCCGGCTACGAAGCCGCCCGTCACGCAGTTGAAAAGCACTGCCAATGCCAGTGCCGCCGTTCTGTTCTGTCTCATTCTTCTTGTCTTGTTTTTGTTGATATGTCTTGTCTTAGATCTCACACTCCATGCCATACTCTGCCTTGTACAGGCGTTTGTATTCCGACACGTCCTCCGAGCGCAGCGTCTCCAGCTCTGCCTCTGGCACCTCGCTCAGCTTCTGGTAGGTCTTGGCCTGCCTGGTTGGTGTGTCGACCTGATGACCAACCACGGCACTGAGCTTCACCATCGGACTCATGGCTGCAAACGTCTGCTTCAAGTCTTCCACGCCAATCTTCTTGCCAAGGTTGATGAAATGCTCCTTCTTGTCTTCACTGATGCGTTTCTCAGTGATGGCTGTCTCCACGGTTGTTGTAATGGCAGAGAGTGTGAGCTGGGCTTTCTCCTTGGCAAGCGTCTCTTTCTCTGTCTCTGCTTCCTTCAGCGAATTGATCTTCTGAAGGATGGTCGCCTCGTCTGCCGTCTCAGGCAATCCGAGCTGTGCGCACAAAATTTTCTGTTCCATTTGCTTGTTGTTTAAATTTTTGTTGTTACTGAGCAAGGTCAGCGGATTCTTTCCGTCCTTGCCTAATGTGATTTGTTCGCCGTTCTTTCTCATTACGATGGCATCGTCATTGGCTCCTATGTCCACAACTGACACTTCAAAGAGTTTGCTCTTGGTGATGGTCTTGTATTTCTGGCCAGGAACAATCACCTCTGGGTCTTCACTCTCTTCAACGATGTCAATGCCCACACTCACCATTTTCAGGCTACCAAACTCCCATTGCTTCTTGCACTGCTTGGAGAGTGGTGTGGCTTCATCGAACATCAGTTCACCAGTCACCTCATCGTTATCCACTTTGAGGTCTTTCACGTAGCCTATCACGTTGCCACGCTCATGCATATAGAGAAGTACGGGGTTGCGGCAATACTGCCGCACGTCCATGCCTTCCGTCAGCACGCGGCTGCCATAGCTGTTTAGGCTGTTGTTGGAAATTCTTACTCGTTTCATTTTCTCGCGTTTTGCGTTTTGCGATGCAATATTAGGGCTTCATCTCCTATTCGCCAAAAATGTATGAAATCATTGCACACTTCTATGAAACCGTTGCGCGCTTTTTTGACGGTCACGACCAATTTCACCAACTTTGTGCCATGTTTGATTTTTTAGCAAGATTATATTCACATGACAAAGGCTGAAATAGAAAAGAAACGGTCTCTTGCTCGAACTCTCTTCATGTCGGGCATGGAACAGGCTGAGATTGCCGAAAAGGTAGGCATCTCTCGTGTCACCATATCCAAGTGGTGTGTGGCCGACGGATGGAAGGAGGCACGTGCCGCCAAGAGCGTCACACGCCCCGAACTGGTCAATAAGCTGTTGTTGACCATTGACGCGCTCATAACGCAAGTCAATGAGTCTGGCGACCCAACGGCCATGGCAGGGCTCGGCGACAAGCTCGCCAAGCTGTCGTCTGTCATAGAGAAGCTCGACAAGAAGGCAAGTGTCGTGGATGCAATAGAGGTCTTCATGGCTTTCTCAAAGTGGCTCGAGTTCAGGTCGCAAACAGACCCGGAGGTCACGACAGGGCTAATGAAGGTCATCAACAAGTACCAAGACCTCTACATCACAGAGCAGATGGGTATTAAATAATCAACCACTATGGCTACAGCGGCAGAAAAGAAACTCGCATACGAGCAATGGAAGGAACGGTGCAAGCAAGTTCAGGCTTTCACCGACACCTCTCTTATGCGTAAGGAAACGCCCATTGAGAAAGAAAAGCGTATTCGTAGGCTGCAATCCAATTATGCCGCATTCTGCGAGTATTACTTTCCACACTTCTTGCAGCTTCGTGACAAGACCACTGGAGAGGTCATCCGAACCATACACAATGCGCCGTTTCACAACCAGGCTGCACGGAAGGTGAAGAACACGCCGAACCTCAAAGCGGTCTTTATGTGGCCTCGTGGTCATGCCAAGTCCACCCACATGGACATCTTTACTCCTTTGTGGCTGATGTTTCAGGCCAAGCGGCTGATTAACTTCATGGTGGTTGTGGGCAAGTCTGAGGATAGTGCCAACCGCTTGCTTGGCGACATCCAGGCTGAATTGGAGTACAACCAGCGCATCATTGCCGACTTTGGCACGCAAAAGAACGCTGGCGACTGGCAAGAAGGTGAGTTCAAGACCAAGGACGGTGTGAAGTTTCTTGCTTGTGGCCGTGGACAATCACCACGTGGTTTGCGTGATCGTGAGGCACGTCCAGACTACATTGTTATTGATGACCTTGACGATGATGAGCTTTGCCGCAATGAGAAGCGTGTGCATGACCTTACCGACTGGGTGAAAGAAGCCCTTTTCGGTTCGCTTGACGTGGGTCGTGGTCGCTTCATCATGGTGGGCAACCTCATTTCCAAGACTTCCGTTCTCTTCAACCTGGCACATACCAAGGGTGTGTTTCTGTCTAAGATAGTGGCGGTTGATGCTAATGGTGAACCTGTCTGGCGTGAGAAATGGACTAAGGAAGAGGCTCAGGCATACGCCGACTTTGTGGGATTCCGTGCCTGGAACAAAGAAATGATGCACAATCCTATCAAGGATGGCACGATATTTCGCCATGACTGGATTCGATACAAGAAGGTTCTGCCACTCAATAAGTATGACCAACTTATTTGCTACACCGACCCTTCTTTCAAATCGACCACGGCAAACGACTATAAGGCTTCACGTTTCTGGGGAAAGATAGGCACTGAGTTCCATTTGATTGATTGCTATGTCCGTCAAGATACCGTTGGCGGTATGGTCAGATGGCTTTACAATCTTTATGAATCCCTGCCTGATGATGTAACGGTGTCGTTCTTCATGGAGGCGAACTTTCTGCAAGATACCATTCTTGATGAGTTCACGGAAGAGGGCAACCGCCGTGGCTACCAGTTGCCGATTACAGGCGACAAGCGCAAGAAGCCAGAAAAATTGCAGCGCATTGAGGCCGTTTCTCCTTTATGGGAACGTGGCTTTGTGTTCTACAACGAGGCGTTGAAGGAATCCCCCGACATGCAAGTGGGCATCGAGCAGACGCTTTCACTTGAACGTGGCAGCCGTGTGCATGATGATGCGCCCGATGCTGATGAGGGTGCTATCTGGATGCTCCAGCGCAACACGAGGCAAGTAAACTTCAAGCCAAGGTTCGGCAAGCGACCCACGGCCAAAAACACGTGGTAACGTCAGCATGTTATAGAAAACAAGGAGGTAATCATGTTCATTACGGAAAACGATTATAAGGTTGTCATCGGAGACAACGCCATGAAGGTGGTATCACAAGCCTCGCCAGAGGTTCACGACAACGCCGAGAGTGAGGCGAGAGAGGAAATATCGGGCTATCTGCGACCTAAGTACGATTGTGAGGCTATCTTCGCCGCCGAAGGCGACAAGCGAAACAAGCAAATAGTGATGTTCACTTGCGACATTGCCCTTTACCACATGGTTTCGGCAATGCCGCAGAAAATGGGGGCAGACATTCGCAAGGAACGATACGAGCGTGCCATCAAGTGGTTGGAGGGTGTTCAGTCTGGCAAGATCGTGCCTGACCTTCCCTTGATGCTCGATGAGGATGGTGACATGGTTGGCTGTTCAATTGTCTATGGATGTCAGCCTAAACTAAGACATAACTGGTAAACGACATGGGATATATTCAGAACTTTATACAAAGCATTACAGGCAAGCCGAACGTCTTGCACACGAAATATGGTGACTACAACCTTGCCAAGTCCTCTGGGCGCAAAAATGTCCAAAAGATTGTGGCACGGCTACAGCGCACCACCGAGGCACTTACACGCTCTGATATGCAAGACTGGCGCTATGCCTGGCAGAGGGCAATCAGTGTGGAAAGTCCAAACCGTCAACGTCTCTATGACATCTATCGTGACGCTGATGTTGATGCTCACCTTTCGGGATGTGTCGAACAGCGCAAGGGCTTTGTCATGGCTCGCTCCTTCAAGATTGTCGATAAGAACGGCAATGTGAAGGATGATGCGCTGCACTACTTCAACCAGGCATGGTTTAAGCAGCTCTTGCGCCTTGCCCTCGATTCTATCTATTGGGGATTCTCGCTCATTGAACTTGGCGACATTACCACTGATGGCGATGGTTGCCCATGCTTCAGTGGTGTGAAGTTGATTAACCGTAAGTATGTCATTCCTGAGTATGGCCGTGTTATCACCGACCTTGGCATGGACTGGACTACTGGCATCG
>OIXU01000382.1_pt1 | contig 15769 bp, 11 predicted proteins | sample 1587921 | NCBI WGS metagenome assembly OIXU01 (sample SAMN03283238) | human gut metagenome | biome: human-associated habitat; material: feces | host: Homo sapiens | place: Peru | collected 2012
CAATTTCTTCCACCATTCTGTAAAGGTTGTATTCTTCCATGCAGTTTTTTTCTTCCGCAAGTTTTCTTGCCTTTTCGGGCGATATAGCTGGCACGCGCCGGATCGCCGGGCATTAAAACCGTTTTCGCTATGTCCCCTGCATGGGCAAGGTTGTGCTGTGCCTGTATGGTTGCGCCGTTGTTCATGTATGGACCTCCCAATCTCGTTACTGTCAAAGAGCCGGCACGGCTGTGGGAATGGCTCCCCGCCGCGGCAGAGGCCGCGCGGCCGGCTGCGTGATGGCCGATGTCAGGAGTATAGCAGAAGGCGCAGGATTTTTATTTCAACATTGTCCTTTTTTTGGTATTTTTGAATGATTAATTGCTGAATTGCCGGCTCACTCGGCTCCGCCGTAACGCCGGTATCGGGAGGGCGACACGCCCTTTATGCTGCGGAAAATGCGGTTGAAGTAGCTTTGGTCGCTGAAGCCGCAGCTCAGGGCGATGTCGATCACCGGCAGATCCGTTGACCGCAGCATGCCGCAGCTGGCCGCCACCCGCTGGCGGTTGATGTAGTCCACAATGCTGAAGCCGGTTTCGGCCTTGAAGATGTAGCTGAGGTGGCTGCGGCTGGTTCCGGTGATGGCGCAGAGCGTTTCTATGGTGATGCGGTCTGTCAGGTGCTTGGAAATGTACTCCATCACGGCCGACACCCGCCAGGAGTGCAGCTCGCCCCCGGGCAGGCTCTCCGCCGGCGAGAGGGAGATGGCCGTTTCCAGCGCCACGGCGATCATGTCGTCGCACACGCGGTTCGTCCGGCCGGCGGCCATATATTCCCCCGTTACCAAGCTGCCGGTGATGGTGAGCAGGGACGCCGCCCGCTTCCCCGTTCTGGCCGCCTCGATATACAGCGCGGCCGTTTCCATCTCCACCGCCCAGACGCCGAATTCCGCCCAGCGCATGTCGCTTTTCAGGTCGTACTGATAGTAAACGTCGCTGGAGAGCACCATGCCCGGGTAGCACTGCACGCCGCGGGAGCGGGCGATCTCCACCAGATTAGACAGCACCGGAAAGGACGCCACGGCGGAAAACGTTCCGTTCAGGCCGAACTGGTGGCAATAGCCCGTGTTGTAGCACGCGCCGGAAACGGCTATCATGGCGCCCAGATCAATGCCGCTCACCAGCGCGCCTGCTGTGTACAGCTCCGGGAAAAACAGGCAGACGATGAGCAGATCCTGAAAGAAGCCATTGCTCTCCGGGAACTCTGCCATCAGCTTCTCGTGCATATAGTCGTAGGCTGCGTCGTCATCGTAGACGCCGCCGTCCTCAACGCCGGAACTTTCCATATACTCCTCGTCGAGCGCCATGACCCGATCGAGCATTTGATTGAACAGCTTCGGTTCGATGATCGAAAAATCACCCTGCTCCCGAAACTTTTCCGCAATGTATTTCGCCCGTCCCGGGTCGCCGGGCATGAGAACCGTCTGTGCAATCTCGCCTTTTTTGGCAGAATTGTGCTGCGAATTGACAATTTTTGCTTCCTGCATAAAGTTTCCCTCCCGTAATTTCCCGCGCGTCAGACAAAAATTTCCCTAAAAAGCCAGTTTTCTTGACATAAATCATATCATATTGTCCGCTCCGCCGCAATACGGATAATTGTCTTAATGCGAAGGAAAATTTTTCCTTTTTCAAAGGCAAGGCGGCGAGTTTCCAAAAGAGTCAATTGACACTTCGGAAAACAGGCTGCATTTGCGGGGCTGCTTATGCTATAGTTATTGTGTCTAATTATAAACGCCACTAACTTCGGACTTGCAGCAAGGGAAAGGTGAGGTACGGCCTATGCAAAGTAAAAAACACAAAAAACGACTGGCGCGGGCGCTGGCCGCCGCGATCACGGCGGTGACGGTGCTGGCGCTTGTGCCGGTGACGGCGCTGGCCAGACCCAGCGGCAACACGGTGCTGCTGGAGGACTACTACGGACTCTGCGACGGAAACGCCGCCCAAGTCCCCGGCCTGCGCTACACCTGCTCCGGCCACGGCGACAAAATGATAGAATATTATGTAGAGGTCGAGGACGACGGACGCTACACCGTCCCCGGCATCATCGAAAAGGTAGGCAATAAACTGCGCTATGTGCAGACCTATTACTGCCCCACCTGCTACAGCACATGGAAAGCCGGCGCCCAATGGAACGGTGAGGGCATCGTGTATGACGACGGCACCTCCATGGGCAAAACCCTGGAGGATTACATCGCCTTCGTCTCCGAAAACACCGTGGCGGGCATGGCCTCCTACGGCTATTACTATCCCCCCAAGGACGATTCCGATCACGCGCCCCAGCGGAACTACACCGTCGGCACCTCCACCGTCACCGAGCAGCCGGATCTCTTCCAGGTGGATGAAAACGGCTGCCTCATCGGCACTTCCGGCAAGGCTCTCACCACCGTCAGCCTGACCCCGCCCTCCGAGTCTGACCCTCTGGCTCACTGGGAGATGCCCGGCGCCTTTGCCTTTTATCAGTTTTTCTACACCGGCATGCAGACCGTCATCAATAAGCCCGCCAGCGCCGACGACCCCGCCTGGGACACCGTGCGGGACATGACCCGCATTTACTATATGCAGCGCCAGCAGCAGGGGCAGCTTGCAGGCCCTCGGGTCAACTATTCCAGCCATTGGTATAGCTACGATTACTCCATGCTGGGGGACTGGGTGGTCACCGATCTGATGGCGGAGTACGCCACGGGCGAGCTGTGCGGCTATGTGTCCTATACGGGTCAGGGCACGGAGATCGCCGTCCCCGAGACCGTCACCATTCCCCTTTACGGTCAGGTGAAGGTCATCGGTGTGGACATTGAGGATCATAACCTCAAGAAAGTATATATCAACGACAATGTTACCTGCATCCGGCGGCTCAGCTCGGTGAATCTTGAGGAAATTTCCGGCTGCAAGAACCTGGAATATATAGAAAAGTATGCCTTCCAAAACGATGTGTCCCTCAAGAGCATTCCCGAAATGCCCAAGCTGGACTGGATCGCCATGGGCGCCTTTGAGGGCTGCATCTCCCTGCGGGATATTAAATTGCCCGACAACATGACCTTCATCGACTTCACGGCCTTCGGCTGGTACGACACGGTTCTCGGCAACTATGACATCGGCATCACCGACCAGAGCTGGGAGGATTTCCAGTATCTCAGCGACCTCAGCGACAACGATAAAATCCTCGGCCTCACCCTCTACGCCAAGAAGGGCAGCTCCACCTGGAACCTGCTGGACACCCTTATTAATAAGAACGACGCCCTCACCCCCGATCTGGACGAAAACGGCAAGCCCTATTTCCGCTCCTACGGCGACAGGATCGCCATGATGAGCGGCGAGGTGAAGACCTACACCGGCCACTGGAGCCTCAAGAGCAGCGGCGACTACAAGGGAAGTCTTGCCACCTCCGGCAAGGACGTGGACGACTCCACCGGCGGGCGGCTGGGCGAATATGACAGCGACGTGGGGTTCACCGACATTTTTGAAAACCCGCTGGGCTGGCTGGAGCGGCTTATAAACGGCGGCGGCCTGACCCTCAGCGCCCTGCTGCTTCTGCTCATGTCTCTGGGCATTACCAAGGCGGACTTCTCCTGGCTTTTCAAGGATCAGCGCAAAAAGTGGAGCTGGGACTGGACGGGCAAGACTACCTACGAAGACAATATAGAGAGAAACAAGTATATCTTCGCGGCTTTGGACAAGATCGCCGACTCCATCGAGGACATGGGCAAGGCCGGCGAGCTGGGCAGTGACCTCATAAAGACCGCCGGCGACCTGCAAGATCTCATGGACGCCTACGCCGAAACGGGGAGCTTTGCAGAGGCCTGGGCGAAGACCCACATCGAGGCGCCCGCCGTGGATAAGATCACCGGCGCTCTCAGCGAGGCCAACCCCGCCACGGCGGTCTGGGACATCGTAGGCGGCCTGTTTCTGGGGGACTCCCCCATGGGCGACGCCCTCAGCGTGGGGAACAACGTCCAGCACGGCGTGGACTTTTTGAAGGACGCCGTTCGCTCTGTCTGGGGTGAGGCGCAGAAGAACCCCACCGCTCCGGCGGGGACGAAATACCCCGGCCTGTTCGACGTGGACGCCTTTACGCAGAATATTGCCGACGGCGCTTACGGCGAGAATCTGAAAAACATCGGCCTCACCGGCGACCTGCTCTTCACCAAGGGCAGCATCGGCCAGACGTGGCAGGGCATCTACGGCGAGGACGGCATAGGCGGCTGGAACTTTGCCTATGAGGTCTTCAAAACGCTGGGCGAAAAGTCCGCCGAGAACAATCCCGTGTTGGAGACGCTGCGGGATTCGTTCAGCCAGCGCATAGAGCGCTTCTACGCGAACCGCTGAGAAGGGAGGAAAACGCATGAATTTCACACTGTCTTATCTCGCCGCCCAGCGGCTGGGCGAGCTGGCGGGGCTGACCCCCAGCGCCATCGCCCCCATGAAAGACCTCTCCCCCATCATCGCCGAAATGCAGGAAAAGCTGGAGCCGGAGCTGCTGGCGCAGCTCAACGACCTGCTTCTGGGGCAGGGGCTTATCGTGCAGGAGGGGGACGCCCTGCACGTCAAGCCGGAGATCCTTCCCTTCCTTCGAGCCATTTTCGCGCCGGAAAAATGCCTGCGCACCCGTCTGAAGGAGCCGGAGGGCTGCTCGGATACATACTATGTCCCCGTGAACGGAGCTTGGGCGCGGCTGGACGCCGTGCGGGGACAGCTCTCCGTCACCCTGCCCCTGCCCGAAGCCGCCGTGCATCTGGCGCTCCGCGCCGACGTGGAGGCAACGCTCCAGACCCCCCATCTGCGCCTGCTGGCTGAGCGGCGGGAGGGGAGCGTCACCCACAGCGCCCTGCTGCTGGCCGACGAAAAGGGCTATGAGTTTCTGGGCGCCGTCACCGACGGTCAAACCATGAAAAACTATGCCCGCGCCTTTGCCAAGACCGAGGAAAACCGCGTCTGGCTGTGGGAGATGCTGGCCGGAAAGCGGGAGTTCTCCCTCCCCGAGAGCGAGCAGCCGGAGAAGGCGGAGAAGCCCTCCGCCAAAAAGGCCGCGCGGGGCTTTCTCATCGCGCTGGCGGTGAATGTCTGCGTGGCGGTCGTCGTGGCCGTGCTCAAGGCCGTATTGTGAGGTGGCGTCTATGAAAGTGAAAGATATTCTGAAAAATGCCGCCTACGGCATCCTGCACTCCTACGAGGGCATGCGCTTCTGGCCAAGCTTCCTCTCGAAGCTCCTTATGGCCTTGGTCGCCGCCACGGTCACGGCCTTCTTTGCCGGCACGCTCTTTTCCCGACACAACGCGGCGAACCAGATCTTCTCCGCCTTGTTTTTCTACTGCCTTATCGCGGCGGTGAGCAAGCTCATCACCGAAATAAAGCGGGGCGGCGCGGGCAAGCGGCTCAAGGCCACCCTCAGCAGCATGGTGCATTTGAAGCCGCCGGCGCTGTGGTTCTTTTTGGCCGCCGTGGGGCTGGCGCTCCTGCTGCCGTATGCCTTTGTGCTGGCGCTGGGGCTGCTCCTCTTTACATCGGCTCTGTCGGGAGAAAATTCTCTGCTCCTCGGCATCAAAAAAGCCGCTTTCAAGGGCGGCGCGGCGGAGAAAAACGGCCGAGGGCTTGCCGCCTTTGCCGGCGGACTTATCGCCTGCGGGCTGGTGGTCTGCCTCCTTACGAGCCTCGGTGTGCCGACGCTTTACGGCGCCATTGACGGCAGCAACCGGAAAAGCGACACCGTGCAGACCGATCCCGCAGGCAAGGACAACACAGGCAGCACGGACACCCCCAACACGCCCTCCGGAGATACGACGCCGAGCAATACGGACGTCATCGTGAGCGGCGACACGGACAGAACGGAAGCGGCGCAGCTCCTGACCGACAAGCTCCTCGAGTACGCCGGAGGGGACAGAGCCTCCTTTGAAAAGCTCTTCCGCAACACGGAGAGCGGGGTCATCGACCAGTACTATAACGCTTCGTATGACACCTTCAGGGAATACGGGCAGAGCCTCATTGCCGTGGCGGCGGACGACGGCGACGCCGTGTGGTTCACGGCGCTGTACTACCGGCTGCCGGCGAACTATCCGGCGCAGCGGGAGGACGCCGTGTACCTCTCCACCATCATGACCCGCTCCGGCGACGGCTGGAAGCTGGAGTGGAACGACAACGTGCGCGCCCGCCTGCAGGACAGCTACGACAGCGCCGGCGCCACCTACCACGGTCTGGAGGCGCGGGAGCAGGGCTATGCGTGGGCGAAATTCTTCATTCCCTTTGACCTGAACAACTCCATGATCTACTACGACGGTGCCATGATGTGCAAGATCATGGAAATGTATATGGACATAAATAATAATCTCCAAATCACGTTCTATGTGGCCAACGGCACGGATACGGGCAAGGCGCTGACAAATATTGATTTCACGGTGGCCGACGGCGACAGCCGGCTTTTCACCTGGAGCTTTGACCCGAACCTCTTTATCGGGAACCACAACGCCACCATTTACAATCTAACGATACCGTCCGAGGAGCTTGACTTCAACACATGGAGCAGCCCGAAGATCACCGATTTCAGCTTCCGCTACGAGGAATCGGAGTAACTTATCCCGTCCCGCCCCGCATGGGGCGGGACGCTTCATTAGGGAAGCCCGCCAGCTTGCTTTAAGATACGGGGGCGCCCGTCCTGCATAGCGCTTATGAGGGAACGCGAAATATGCTATAATTAAAAATACGGCGAATTGAGCCAAACACGGCGGTGAACTGCCGGCCATGGACGGAGGAGCAGGCAAATGAGCGATATAGTGGCGCTTTTCCTGCTGCTATTCTTTGTTTTGTGGATCGTTTTGACCGCGGTGGTGGTGTTCTATGGTTTTTTCCGGCTGATAAAATGCGTCCTGTTGGTTTTCGCCGCGGTCATCGTCTTTGCCCTGCTGCTCTGGGGTCTGAGTGCCCTCGGCGGCGAACCCTTTCAGACGGCAGTGGATGGGATCCTCAAAGCCATTGCCGGAAATGCCTTTGCGAAAAGAACCATAGAGGTGGCTCTCGCCGTGCTGCTGAACGATATTCTGGATCGCACCCTCGACCGCAAAACCGACGAGCGCATCGACGACCTGATCGAAAAAGTCAAATCGTTGTGGGCAAAGCTCCGCGCTTTTCCGGAAAACAGAAGGCAGAAGCGGGCGGCGCGCAGGCAGGCACGGCTGCGCAAGCAAATGGAGCGAGAGAAATAAGTGCATTAAAAAGTCCTGTTTTCGCTTGAAAACAGGACTTTTTGTAGGTAAACGCAGCTGTTTTTATCGGTTTATGCGGCGGTCACAGCTCCTGCTGCTTCTCTAAGGCGGCGGCGAGGAAGCCCTTGAACAGAGGGTGCGGCTTATTGGGTCGGCTCTTGAACTCAGGATGGTACTGCACGCCCACATAGAACGGCCGGTCGGACAGCTCCACCGTTTCCACCAGCCGGCCGTCGGGAGACAGCCCCGAAAGGGTCAGCCCCGCACCGGTGAGTGCCTCGCGGTAGTCGTTGTTGAACTCATAGCGGTGGCGGTGGCGCTCGGAGATCATCTGCGTGCCGTAGCAGCGCTCCAGCGTCGAGCCTGCGCGTATGACGCAGGGGTAGCTGCCCAGACGCAGGGTGCCGCCCTTGTCCACCTCGTCGCTTTGGCCGGGCATGAAATCAATGACCTTATGCGCGCATTCCGGAGCAAACTCGCCGGAATCGGCATCGGCGATGCCGGCCGCATGGCGGGCAAATTCGATCACCGCCACCTGCATGCCCAAACAGATGCCGAAATAGGGAATGCGATTCTCCCGTGCGTACTGCGCCGCCAGGATCATGCCCTCAATGCCGCGGCTGCCGAAGCCGCCGGGAACCAGAATGCCGTCCAGACCGGAGAGCACGGACTCCGCCGTTTCCGCAGTAATGCCCTCGGAGTCGATCCAGCGGATATTGACCTTGGCGTCCAGATAAAAGCCCGCGTGGCGCAGAGCCTCGGACACGGAAAGATAGGCGTCGTGGAGCTGCACATACTTCCCCACCAAGCCGATGGTCACGGTCTTGCTGCGGCTCTTGATGGCGGCCACCATGGCCTGCCACTCGGTCAGATCCGGCTCCGGAACAGTCAAATGCAGTTCCCGACAGACCACGGAGGACAGCCCCCGCTCCTCCAGATACAGGGGCGCCTCATAGAGAACGGGCAGCGTCAGATTCTCGATGACGCAGTCCAGCTTTACATTGCCGAAGCCGGCCACCTTGTGGAAAATGCCGCTGTCGCGGATAGGCTCATCGCAGCGCAGCACGATGATATTGGGGGTGATGCCCATGCCCTGCAGCTCCTTCACCGAGTGCTGGGTGGGCTTGGACTTGTGCTCTCCCGAAGCCTTCAGATAGGGCACCAGAGTGACATGGATATAGAGGGAATTGGCTCTGCCCACCTCCAGTCCCACCTGACGGATGGCCTCGATGAAGGGCTGGCTCTCCATATCGCCGATGGTGCCGCCGATCTCGGTGATGACCACATCCGCATTGGTGCGCTCCCCTACCCGATAAATAAAATGCTTGATCTCGTCGGTGATATGGGGAATGGTCTGCACGGTGCTGCCCAGGTATTCGCCCTGACGCTCCTTGGCGATGACATTGGAGTAGACCTTGCCGGTGGTCAGGTTGGAATACTGGTTCAGATCCTCGTCGATGAACCGCTCGTAATGTCCCAGATCCAGATCGGTCTCCGCGCCGTCCTCCGTCACATAGACCTCGCCGTGCTGGTAGGGGCTCATGGTGCCGGGATCTACATTGATATAGGGATCCAGCTTCTGCGCCGCCACCTTCAGGCCCCGCGCCTTCAGCAGCCGCCCCAGGGACGCCGCCGTGATCCCCTTGCCCAGTCCGGACACCACGCCGCCGGTCACAAAAATATACTTCGTCATACGCCATCCTCCTGCAAAAAATAAAAAAGAGGCGCCCGCCAGGGGGCAAAAGTCCCTTGGCGAACGCCATTGTTCAACAGCGGTTATTATACTGCGAGCAGCCCGTCTTTGTCAATTCCAAAGCGGAAATTTTATGGGCGGTTTTGTAGGAAATTTTATGGGCGGTTTTTTGCTATTTATAGGTCTTGATAATATTTTCCGCCGCCTCCCGCTTGGAAATGCGCAGATCCATGGCCTGCTTCTCGATATACCGGTGCGCCTCCGCCTCCGTCATGTGCAGGCATTCGATGAGGAGCCATTTCGCCCGATTCACCAGGCGGATCTCACGGATCTTTTCCTCCACGGTGGCCTGCTTGGCCTGCATCTGCCGCATCCGCTCCCGCGTGGCGCAGAGGATCCGCAGGTTCTGCGCCACCATCTGCCGATTGGTGGGCTTGGCCAGAGCGATCACCCCGTAGCGCACCACCTTGGAATAGATCTCGTTATAATGGTCGCTTTTCACCAGCAGCAGCACGCCGGCGCCGCTGCCCGCGCAAATATCAATGGCCAGATGCATCCCGAAATCGTCCGGCAGCGGCGTATTGATGAGCACGATGTCAAACTCCGTTTCGGCCAGCCGCCTGCGCGCCTCGGCCACGCCGGCCGCCGTTTTCACCGGCCAGTAATCGGTCATGGGGAGCAGCGGCATAATGCTGTTTGTGAAGCGGTCTGAGGCAGTAACGATCAAAACGCTGTAGACCCTGTCCTGAAATACCACAGGCTCCCCTCCTTTCCCCTATGGTTCCCGACGGCTCAGCGCCCGCCAAAGGCGCACAGCACCGAGTGGGGCAGATGCGCCCGCACGAACGGGTCGGCCTCCGCAAGAGCGATGGCCTCGCTCAGGGAATCGGGCAGCGCCCGCAGCGTCCGCAAGGTCTCCGCCGAGGCGGTGTAGAGGTTGAAGTCCGAGGCAGGCGGAAGCGTCAGCTTATGCGCAATGCCGTAAAGTCCGGCATAGATCAGCAGGGCGTAAGCCAGATAGGGGTTGGCGGTGGAGTCGGCGGAGCGCAGCTCCGCGCGGCGCTGCTCCCCCACGGCGGCGGGAATGCGGATCAGCTGGGAGCGGTTTTCCTCCGACCAAGTGATGTAGCGGGGCGCTTTGTCCCTGCCCAGACGGCGGTAGGACTCCTCGCTGGGGTTCAGAAACAGGGTGATCTCCGCGCTCTTGGCCAGCACGCCCGCGATAACGGCGGGCAGCAGATCCTCCGTCCCGCTGCCCTTGGCGGAAATGTTGATGTGCATGCCGCTGCCGTCCCTGTCGGGCAGGGGCTTGGGCTGAAAGCTGGCGCACAGGCCGTTTTGCGCGGCCACCGTGCGCACCACGGCTCGGAAGGTGATGGCGTTATCCGCGGCGGTCAGGGGATCGGAATAGCGAAAGTCGATCTCGTTCTGGCCGGGGCCGCTCTCGTGATGGGAGCTTTCGGGGCGGATGCCCATCTGCTCCAGCATCAGGCAGATCTCCCGCCGGATATGCTCCCCCTTGTCGTCGGGGGCGATGTCCATATAGCCGGCCTGATCGTGGGGAAGGGTGGTGGGCTGGCCGTATTCGTCCAGCTTGAACAGGTAAAACTCCATCTCCGCGCCGAAGGCGAACTCGATGCCCTTTTCGGCGGCCTCGGAAACGGCTTTTTTCAGGATGCTGCGCGTGTCCCGCTCAAAGGGACGGCCATCAGGATAGAAAATGTCGCAGAACATCCGCACCACCTTGCCCTGCTCCGGCCGCCAGGGGAGCTGGATGAGGGTGGAGGGATCCGGCCGCAGCAGCAGGTCGGAGCGCACCTCGCCGCCGAAGCCCTCGATGGCGGAGGCGTCGATGGCGATCCCGTAGGCAAAGGCGCGGGGCAGCTCCCCGGGCATAATGGCCACATTGTGCTGCTTTCCATAGACATTGCAGAAGGCCAGACGGATGAATTTCACATCCTCCTGCTCCACAAATTCCATGACTTCCCTTGGTGTATACTCCACAAGTCCACCTGCTTTCCTTCAGTTTGTAACATAAAGCTGCTTATAGGGGTTGCTGCTGTTGGGGGTGATGACGGTGAAGGGCTGGCGCAGCAGCTCGCCGCAGTCTCCGCCGAACAGCTCGCAGAATGTATGCAGATAGTCCCGCACCATGTTCATATCCTTGCGGGAGGCCGGACGGGCGATGACCTGCTTGGGCAGCAGGATCTTTTTGCAGTCCGAGCGGATATAGAGCCGGCCGCCATGCATGCCTGTGCAGGGAAAATTGCTCACGATGGGGCGGGGGCCATCGGTAAGCCCCAGAACGATGATAACGCCGCCGGCCTGATATTCTCCCAGAAAGCTGCCGGCCTTGCCGCCGATGACCATGACCGGCTGCTTGTCACCGTAGGCCTTCATGTGGATCCCCGCGCGGTATCCGGCGTTCCCCTCCACATACAGCTCGCCGCCCCGCATGGCATAGCCCGCGGCGTCGCCGATGCTGCCGCGGACGACGATGCGGCCCGCGTTCATGGTGTCGCCCACGGCGTCCTGTGCGTTGCCGCGCACCTCGATGCAGGCGCCGTCGAGATAAGCGCCCAGCGCGTTGCCGGGCGTGCCCGCTATGGTGAGGTTTCCCGTTTCCAATCCTGCACCGATAAACCGCTGGCCGTAGCAGCCGGTAACGGACGCGTCGCCGGAGCAGCTGCGGATGGCGGCGTTCAGCTGCCGATAATCCAGTCCGGACGCATCAATATGGGTCATTATAGCACACCTCCGTATAATTTGTATAGGAAATTATTCTCCTGCGTGGGCAATGCCCAGAATCTCCAGCTCCTTGTCGGTCATGCCGACGCCGCGGAGCATCAGGCGGTTGCCCTTCAGGGCTTCGATGGAGTTGATGCCCATGCCGCCCATCATCTCCTTGATCTCGTGCTTCCAAGCGGTCAGCAGGTTCACCAGCCGCTTTCTCCCCTCCTCGATGTCCAGCCGGCGCACCAGCTCCGGATCCTGCGTGGCTATGCCCCAGCTGCACCGACCCGTCTGGCAGGAGCGGCACAGGTGGCAGCCCAGAGCCAGCAGAGCGGCGGTGCCGATGTAGCAGGCGTCCGCCCCCAGAGCAATGGCCTTGACCACATCGGCGGAGGAGCGGATGCTGCCGCTGACGATGAGGGAAATGTGGTTGCGGATCCCCTCGTCCCGCAGGCGCTGATCCACGGCCGCCAGAGCCAGCTCAATGGGGATGCCCACCGTGTCCCGAATGCGGGTGGGCGCGGCGCCGGTGCCGCCCCGAAAGCCGTCGATGGCGATGATGTCCGCGCCGCTGCGGGCGATCCCGCTGGCGATGGCGGCAATGTTATGCACGGCGGCCACCTTGACGATGATGGGTTTTTTATACTCGGTGACCTCTTTTAAGGAGTACACCAGCTGGCGCAGATCCTCGATGGAGTAAATGTCGTGGTGGGGGGCGGGAGAGATGGCGTCTGTCCCCTCGGGCACCATGCGGGTGCGGGACACATCGCCCACGATCTTCGCACCGGGCAGGTGGCCGCCGATGCCCGGCTTGGCTCCCTGCCCCATCTTGATCTCAATGGCGGCGCCGGCCTCCAGATACTGCTTGTGCACGCCGAAGCGGCCGGAGGCCACCTGAACGATGGTGCTGTCGCCATAGGCATAAAAATCCTCGTGAAGCCCGCCCTCGCCGGTGTTATAGCAGATGCCCAGCTCCTGCGCCGCCTGCGCCAGACAGGCGTGGGCGTTGTAGCTGATGGAGCCGTAGCTCATGGCGGAAAACATCACCGGCATGGACAGCTCGATCTGCGGCGGCAGGGTGCAGACAAGCTGCCCCGCTTCGTCCCGCCGGATGCCGTCGGGCTTCCGCCCCAGAAACACCCTCGTTTCCATAGGTTCCCGCAGGGGATCCACCGGCGGATTGGTCACCTGAGAGGCGTTGACGAGGATCCTGTCCCAATACACCGGATAGCGCTTGGGGTTCCCCATGGACGAGAGCAGCACGCCGCCGCTTCCGGCCTGCTTGTAAATTTCCTGCACGGTGTCCTCGTCCCAGTTGGCATTGTCCCGCAGGGTGCAGTCGCTTTTGCGGATCTTCAGGGCGTGGGTGGGGCAGAAGCACACGCAGCGCTGGCAGTCCACACACCGGCTCTCGTCGGCGGTCATGAACCCCCGCTCCTTGTCAAAGCCGTGTACGCCATTTGCGCACTGCTTTTCGCACAGGCGGCAGTTTATGCACCGCACAGGATCGCGGACGACCTCAAAGGGCGGATAAATATAGTCGATCCCCATTAGAATTTCCCCTCCTTTACGCGAACGATCACCGGCTCACCGCCGGCCGGCGCGTAAATATTCTCCGCATCCGGCGCCATGACGCGGATGGCAGCCTCCTCGCTGGCGATATAGACCTTGTCGTCCTTTTCGCCCACCACCATGCTGCGCAGCTTCAGCCGGTCGTTCAGCGCCATTAGCCCGCCCTCAAAGCCCAGCACGATGGAGAACGGCCCCGTTATCAGCAGGCTGGAGAACATCTTGCGGAGATACCGCAGCTTCTCCTGCTCCTCGGGCGGCTTTCGGTCGATGGTGCTCCAGAAGGGGGCGGCGATGACGGAGGCCAGCTCCTCCGGCGTCAGCTTCTGTCGGCGCAGCAGGTAATCGGCGATGTAGGTGATGACCTCCGTGTCCGTTTGCAGGGTGCATTTGTAGCCGAACATCTCCATGAAGCGGCGGTTGGTGTCATAGGAGGATATTTCGCCGTTGTGAACGATGGAGTATTGCAGCAGGGCAAAGGGATGCGCACCGCCCCACCAGCCGGGGGTGTTGGTGGGGTAGCGGCCATGGGCTGTCCAGCTATAGGCTTCGTAGTCCTCCAGCCGGTAAAAATAGCCCACATCCTCGGGATAGCCCACCGCCTTGAACACGCCCATATTCTTGCCGCAGGAGAACACATAGGCGCCCTGAATGCGCGTGTTGATGGCCATGACGGCGCGGGTGACGCACTCCTCCTCGTCGATCTGCATGGAGGCCAGAGTGCTGCGCAGGGGCGAGACAAAAAAGCGCCAGATCAGCGGCTCATTGGTGATGGCCGGCGTCGTGCGGATGGGGATGCGCTCCAAGTGGACGATCTCCATGGTCTCCCGCAAAAAAGCCTCGCAGCTTTTTCGGGCAGCCCGATCCTCCAGGAACATATGCAGGGCGAAAAAGTCCTTGTACTCCGGATAAATGCCGTAGGCCGCAAAGCCGCCGCCCAGCCCGTTGGAGCGGTCGTGCATGGGGCGCATGCTCTCGATGATCTTTTCTCCGGTCATGCGCTTTCCGTCGCGGGAGATAACGGCGGAAATGGCGCAGCCGGACGGGATGCGTATCCGGCCTTCCTGTTTATTCATAAAATCAGCTCCTATAATAATAAAAAAACGGCGCAGTTTTGCAAGAGAACTTAATCTCCCTTGCAGAACTCCGTCGTTCGGACATAGTATATCCCCTAATTTTGCATTTTTCAATCGTCTATATTGCAAAATTTCTTTTGTTCATTTTTTCTCCATTGTGGCAGAATGTGCAAAAATGCGCAGGCTCCGCATTTTTTCATTGACTTTTGCAGCCCTCGGGTGTATATTCGGCCATGTTAAGAGACACCGGCGTCTCGGAGGGGATCCCCCCTGTCCGGACGCAGTGTCTCTTTTTTTATTTTTTCGGAAAGGATGAATCTGTTATGACAACTGTACCGGAATATTTTGGAAGCCTTGTTTTTGATACCCGCGTGATGAAGGCTCGCCTGTCCGCCGATGTATACCGTTCCCTGAAGCAGACCATTCAAAAGGGCGCAAGGCTGGATCCCACCGTGGCCGATGCTGTGGCCTCGGCCATGAAGGACTGGGCGGTGGAGCACGGCGCCACCCATTTCACCCACTGGTTCCAGCCCATGACCGGAATCACCGCGGAAAAGCATGACAGCTTCATCAGTCCCGCCCCCGACGGACGGGTCATCATGGAGTTCTCCGGCAAGGAGCTTATCAAGGGCGAGCCGGACGCCTCCTCCTTCCCCTCCGGCGGCCTGCGCGCCACCTTTGAGGCGCGGGGCTACACCGCCTGGGATCCCACCAGCTTTGCTTTTATTAAGGGGACGACCCTGTGCATCCCCACGGCCTTCTGCTCCTACGGCGGAGAGGCGCTGGACAAAAAGACGCCCCTGCTGCGCAGCATGGAGGCGCTGAACCGGCAGGCGCTGCGCATTTTGAAGCTGTTCGGCAACGAAAGCGTCCGGCGCGTGCTGCCCTCCGTGGGCGCGGAGCAGGAGTATTTCCTCATTGATAAAGAGATGTACGATAAGCGTCACGACCTCATCTACACCGGCCGGACTCTCTTCGGAGCCAAGCCTCCCAAGGGGCAGGAGCTGGACGACCACTATTTCGGCGCCATCAAGCCTCGGGTGGCGGCCTACATGGCCGATCTGAATCAGGAGCTTTGGAAGCTGGGCATTCTGGCCAAGACGGAGCACAACGAGGTGGCTCCCGCCCAGCACGAGCTGGCGCCCATTTTCACCACCACCAACATCGCCACCGACCAGAATCAGCTGACCATGGAGATCATGCAGAAGGTGGCCGCCAAGCACGGTCTGGTGTGCCTGCTCCAGGAAAAGCCCTTTGCCGGCGTCAACGGCAGCGGCAAGCACAACAACTGGTCTCTGGCCACCGATACCGGCGTCAACCTGCTCTCTCCCGGGGAGACGCCCTATGAAAACGCCCAGTTCCTGCTGTTTTTGGTGGCCGTTGTGCAGGCTGTGGACGATTATCAGGGGCTTTTGCGAGCCGCCGTGGCCACCGCCGGAAATGACCATCGGCTGGGCGCCAACGAGGCGC
>OIXU01000385.1_pt1 | contig 15717 bp, 5 predicted proteins | sample 1587921 | NCBI WGS metagenome assembly OIXU01 (sample SAMN03283238) | human gut metagenome | biome: human-associated habitat; material: feces | host: Homo sapiens | place: Peru | collected 2012
GACTCGGGCTTGTTTACATAAGCAACACCTCAACGTATGGACCGGGTGTCCCGACCATCAAAAGCGTTACGATCGGCATGAAGCTCTATGCGCTCGCGATGAAGGGACTTATGGGCCCTACCGGATACGTTATCCCAAACACAAAAGTCGATCCAAACGATGCGATCACCTATCAGTGGCAGTATTCGCTCAAAAACTCAACGAGCGATTCTGACTTCAAGGATATCCAGGATGCGGCCGACCAGCCCACGTACACGGTCTCCGATGCCATGGTGGGCAAGTACCTCATCTGCAAGGTGACGGCGGATGGTAAGGACTACTACGGCCCCTCGGTTTCGTACGGCTCGGGCATTAACCCCAACTACATCCCCGGCCCCGTGCTGGGCGCCGGCCAAATGGAGCTTTACAGCGTCAAGCTGAGTAGCGACGCGCCGAGCATAGGCGATACTCTTACGGCGACGCCGTACAAGGATTGGTCGAGCCCCGCGGGCTCCGACGCCAAGGTTACCTATACCTGGTCCGCATCCACCTCCCAGTCCTCGGGCTTCACCAAGATCGAGGGGCAGACGGGCGCCACGCTTACGCTGACCGACGACCTCGAGGGTAAGTACATTAAGGTCGAGGCCACTGCCGGCGTCAACACGGTGAACAAGACCACTTCCAGCAAGGTCAAACAGGCCGGTGCGGTGGACGTCTTCGCGGTTTCGCTCATCAATCCCAAGACCAACAACTCCGTGTTCGCGGTTGGCGATACTGCCCAGGCTCGCGCTAAGGAGAAGGGCGCCTCGACGTTTATCGACGCGAGCAAGCTCAACTTTCAGTGGCAGTGCTCTGACACCAAGAGTGGCACGTATGCCGACATTGCGGGCGCCACGGGTGAGACTCTCGAGCTTACCGACGCTTTGGGCGGTAAGTACCTCAAGTGCAAGGTGTCCTCGAAGATCGGCTCTTCGAGCTTGACCAACTCGACGGGCGCTCTCGTTGCGGCAACCGGGTCAATTAATGTCACGAGCGTGTCCATGAGCCCGTCTTCGGGCAAGGTTGAGGTCGGCTCTACGATTTCGGCGACCGCAAAGGTGGGCTCCACAGACGTTACCGTCGACTCGCACATCACGTGGCAGTGGTACAAGGGCACCTCGAGCTACGCAAGCTCGTGCAACATGCCTATCGAGGGCGAGACCAGCAGCACCCTTACGGTGACCGCTGCCCTCAAGGGCTATTACGTCGTGGCCAAGGCCAACGGCGGCTACGGCGAGAAGAATCCCTCCTATGCGGCAGGCCCCGTTTCGGTTGCGGGCCAGGTTGAGCTTTACGACGTGCAGTTCGAGGGCTCTCCCGCTACCAACGGCGTGCATGTGGGTGATACGCTCAAGACCAAGGTGCGCAAAAAGGACGGCTCGAGCTACAGCTATATCGGCCGCACCGATAATGTGACCTACCAGTGGCAGTATGCAAATAGCAGCTCGAGCTCCGACACCGCTTACACCGATATCCCCGGTGCCACCGAGGCCACCTATACCGTTGACGCTGCCTATGCCGGCAAGTATCTGCGCGTGAAGGTGACGAGCGAAAATACCGTTTCCAGCACGCAGAAGAAGAGCTCATACGGCCAGACTGTTGCCCCGCTCGGCCCCGTGACGCTTAAGGGTCAGTACAAGCTGGCAGGCATTGAGCTTGCCGATAAGAACGTTACGCTGAGCGTGGGTTCAAAGATCACGCCGAGTGTGCAGGTGCCGGGCAGCTGGTCGGGCTCGACCAAGGACGTGCCCGACGATGCCGAGCTCACCATGGCGTGGTATGCCAAGGGCGAGGGCGATGCCGATTGGACCGAGCTTACCGACGGCATCGATACGACCGATGGCAGCCTGACTATTTCAGACGCGCTTGTTGACAAGCGCATCAAAGTTACGGCGAGCGCTCTCGACAACACGGTTGAGTGGGTTTCGTCCGACAGCGTTACCGCGGCGGGGGAGTACAACCTGCTGCGCGTGATCGCGCTCCCTCAGATCAACAGCGATTCGACCCATCTTGTTTCGGGCGATAGCGTGAAGGCGACGGTGCAGGCCAAGCGCGCTGATGGTTCGACCACCAACGGCATCGACGTCACTGATAAGACGACCGTTGCTTGGTATGCAGCCGACGATGCGAAGGCTTCGGCGAGCGACTGGACTTTGCTGTCCGACATGTCGGGCGCCTCTGCAACGGTCTCGGCTTCTGCTGCCGGCAAGTATCTGAAGGCCGTTGCCACGAGCGGCAGCTCTACGGTTGAGCTTGTCTCGGCAAATCCCGTTATCGCTGCCGGCTCGCTTGAGGCTGCGGTCCAAAAGCTCAACGATGCCAATAAACAGATCGTTGTTGATTACAGCGCCAAGGGCGGTAACGTCAACGATGCTCTGAAGGAACAGCTTGTCGATTTGGGCTACGCCGACATCGATGTCAAGGTCTCCGAGGGCGGCGTTGCCTTTAAGGGCGAGGACGCCAAGGCCACGGTCGGTATTTCTGATGCTCAGGATAAGACCAACGGCGACGTAACGTACTTCTACATTGACCCCAACGATTACAGCGGTTACAACATCGATGGCCTGCGCAGCGCCGATGTGGTGTTTGAGTTGTCGCGCAACGGTGAGTCCGTGCGCTATAAGCCTAATAAGACGGTGCAGGTTGCTTGGGACGAGGCTCGCGTTCAGCAGATGCTTGACGATGCTGCCGAGCAGATCGCCATCGGTTATGCCGTGGGCGATTCGGCTGAGTCGGTCACTTCCAACCTTACGTTGCCGTATCGAACGGGCAGCAAGAGCAAGCTTCAGGTTGCGTGGAAGAGCTCCAACGAGGATGCCATTAAGGTGTCCGATGCGAGCTGGAGTGACTACACCGGCAAGGTGACGCGCGCTTCGAGCGATCGCGCCGTTACGCTGACCGCGACGGTCTCGTTTGTGTCCGGCGGCCCGAAGGGCGTCGAGGGCTCACACGACTATGCCGTAACGGTCAAGAGCGACCCCGAGAAGGTCAATGCCGACAAGGAGGCGCTGCAGTCGAAAATTGATGCCACCTTTACCTACGACAACATCAAGTACTCCGGTACCGACACAGTTGCCGATAAGGATGGCCTGACTGCCGACCTGCAAATGCCGCGCACGAGTACGCTCGGTGTGGACGGCAAGTACTACAAGGTCGAGTACTCTGCCGGCACCGACGACATCACGTTTAACGGTTACAGGGGCACGGTCTTCCGTCCGCTGCCGGGCGCCGAGGCGACAAAGACCAAGATCACCCTCACGGTGACCGACAAGTCCAACGCCGAGGTCACGGCAAGCAAGACCCTTGATGTCGTAATCGCCCCGCAAAATCAGGACGAGCTCGATACCGAGCTTTCCCTTATGGAACAGGCCAAGGCTGGCTACGCTGCCGCCATTCTGAACGGTCAGGACGCTGCCGGTGTCACGACTAGCATGCATGCGTTCCAGAAGGCGTACCTCGATGCCGACGGCAATCTTGCTTGGAGTTACGACAAGGCGACGACCGATGCGACCTCTTTGGGTGTCGTTCCGGTCGACCTGCCTGGCTATGATGCTATGTCCGGTCAGGACTGGCGACTGTTTAAGTCGAGCAACGGCTTCGTTGTCGCTTCCGAAAACCTTAAGGTTTCGCAGCCCGAGTACAACACGAAGGTCACCATCTCGTCGCGCCTGACGAGCGAGAAGTATGCTCGCTATGCCGAGCGTTATCCCGATAACGAAATCTATGCCAAGCTTGCCAATCAGGACGTTTCGGCAACGTTGACGGTCTTGGGCACGACTGGCATCGAAGACCCCAATGCCGGAAAGACGATTATTGTCACGGCCGGTGTGACGGGCCTGACGGGCAATGCTGGCGATTCGGAGCGCTCGACCGAGTCCATTGCGTCTTTGACTCAGGTTCCCGTTCAGTATGATGACCACAAGACTGCAGAGGATGTGCTCGAGCAAGTTCTCGAGAACGCCGGCTGCACCGATTTCGAGACCAACTCGCTGGGCCTGACGTCGCTGAAGACCAAGGACGGTCGCATTCTTGGCTCCGATTGGAATGCCCCCTATCGCTATTGGTCGTTCTACATCAACGGTGCTATGGCGGGTGTCGGCGCGACGCAGTATGTCGTCCAGCCGGGTGACACCATCGAATACCGTTACTTTGACGGCTTTGCGGTGCTTACGCACACTGTGACGTTTGATGCGGGCGAGGGCTCTAAGGTCGCCGCGCAGAAGGTCGAGGACGGCAAGTCGGCCGCCAAGCCGGACGACCCCACGCGTGAGGGCTACACGTTTGCCGGCTGGTACTCCGATGCGGAGTGCACGCAGGCCTACGACTTCTCGACACCCGTTTCCGGCGATATCACCCTGCATGCCAAATGGACCAAGGACGAGGTCGCTACGGTTTCGGTCGTAGGCGTCAAGAATCCGGATGCCGCGACGCCGGTGCAGGACGCCTGGCTCAATGGCGTTGCCGTGACGTATGCCGCCGACTCCGACACCACTGCTTGGGATCTCATTAAGCAGGCGCTCGACGCGGCTGGTCTGACATACGACGCCTCTACCGAGTCTTGGGGCGTGTTCGTCAAGTCGATTACGTCTGCCGACGGAGTGGAGCTTGGCACCACGGCCGACTACTCGCGCAGCTGGGGCTTCTACGTCAACGGCGAATCTGCCTCTGAGGGCGTCTCGAGCTACAAGGTTAAGCCGGGTGATGCCCTGTCCCTGATTTACCTCTATAACTTTAAGGAGCCGGCGACTGAGGTCGATGGCGTTATCGTCGACCCGAGTGCTAAGGGTCCTGATTGGAGCAGCTCGTGGCCTGCGGCCGGAACGGGTGCTACCGAGGCCCCGACCCCCACGGGTGCCACCGAGGAAAAATGGGTCGCCAAGCTTAAGGAGTCGTCCGACTGGTCCACGTATGTCTCCGAACCGATTACTGCCGGCGACTATCTCTTCATCGTGGCTGGCAATACGCTCTATCAGCGCGATGCCAAAACCGGCGATGTCGTTAAGAGCGCCAAGCTTGTGAGCGCCATCTCGTCTGTATCGCGCATGGCCTATGCGGACGGCTTGGTGCTTGTTCCGCTGGGTGACGGACGCGTGCAGGCGCTGACGGCAGATGCCCTTACGACCGTTTGGGTTAGTGAGAAGCTGCCCGATGGCAAAGGTGGCGCGCAGCAGTGCCAGGGTAACCTTACGGTATCCGCCGGCAAGGTCTATTTCCAGACGAGCGCCGGCTGGTCCGGACCGGGCGGCTACTCCGTCTGCCTTGACCTCGTGACCGGTAAGACCGTCTGGAAACAGCAGGCTGCCGGCACCAAGGCAAATTACTACTGGACCGGCATGGGCGTGTCGGGAGACTACGGCTTTGTCGGCAACATGGACGGCACCGTGGAGACCGTCGACCTTGCCACGGGCGAGTCGGTCTCGAGCCTGAGCCTTGGCGCCTCCGTGAGGTCTGGGGTCACGGTCGCACCCGGCGGCAAGGTTGTCTATGTCGTCAGCTATGACGGCTACCTGCACAAGCTCGGTGTCGGGACCGCTGGCGTCCTGACGGAGCTCGGTAAGGTTTCGATCTCCAACAGCGGCAAAGATAGCAAGGGTGCCGAGTCGTTCGGTCCCACCTCGACGCCGGTGCTTTTCGGCAACAGGATCTATGTCGGCGGCGTGAGCACTGACCGAGCGGGTAAGTACGGTGCCTACTACGGTCAGCTGACGGTTGTCGATGCCGATAGCATGTCCGTTGTCGCGTCTGTCTCTAAGACGGCAACCGGCTACATCTCGGGCGAGGTTAAGTCCACCCCGGTCGTCTCCCAGCAGGATGATGCCACCTACGTGTACTTCACGGGCAACAACAACCCTGGAGCGCTCTATCGCTACAAGGTTGGGGATACTGTCGCCGAGGAAATCTATACCCCCGCTTCGGCTAATCAGAACTACGGCATGTGTACGCCCGCGGTCGGCTCGGACGGCACGCTCTACTACATCAACGATTCGGGCAATCTGTTTGCCGTTGGCGGCAAGGAGGCCCCGGCCGTCAAGACCTTCACCGTTCGTTTTGATACGGGCGAGGGCTCGGCTGTTGCAGACCAGACGATCGACGAGGGGGGCAAGGCGGCAAAGCCTGCCGACCCCGAGCGCGAAGGCTACACCTTTGACGGCTGGTATGCCGATGCGGACGGAATGCAGCCATTCGACTTTGATTCGGCTATTACGTCCGATGTCACGGTCTACGCCAAGTGGATCAAGAAGGACGTTCCTGCAACCATCTCGGTTACCGGTTCGGTGACTGGTGTCGATTCCGAGAACAAGGCCCAGGTTTGGGCCGACAAGACCGCGCTTGAGCTTCCCGAGGGCGCGACGGCAGCCGACCTTTCCGAGGCTCTGTTTGAGCAGGCGGGTCTTGCGTATGACGCCACGCCGGACACGCAGTACGGCTGGCGACTCAACAGCATTACCTCGCCCGACGGCCGCGTGCTCGGTACCGTCGACATGGGCAACAATAGGTGGGCATACTGGTCGCTTGTGGTAAACGGCGAGTATGCGCAGCTCGGTGCAAGCAGCATTGTGCTCAAGAGCGGCGACGATGTTTCCTGGGTTTATGAGGTGCCCGAGGCTCCCGTCACCCACACTGTGACGTTCGATGCGGGCGAGGGCTCCGCGGTCGCCGCGCAGAATGTCGAGGACGGCAAGTCGGCCGCCAAGCCGGACGACCCCACGCGCGAGGGCTACACGTTCGCTGGCTGGTACTCCGATGCGGAGTGCACGCAGGCCTACGACTTCTCGACGCCTGTTTCCGGTGACGTGACCCTGTACGCCAAGTGGACCAAGAATGCCGCCAAACAGATTACGGTTTCCGCGACGCTTTATGGCGTAGATGGTGACAAGATGTCCCAGCTGTGGGCAGGGGAGGCATCCCTTGCTGTCGATGAGGGCTCGACGATTCAGAAGGTCACCGAGCGCTACTTTGAGAATCTCGGCATCGATTACCAGCTTATCAATCTGCGCCCGTATGGCATGGGTGGCGTTGAGCTCTACAGCGTGACGTCGACGGTAGACGGTACGGTTTTGACTAATAAGTCAACCAGCTACTGGCAGGCGTACGTCAACGGTGCTCGTATCGATGACAGCCTGGACGAGGCCAAGCTCAACTCCGGCGATAAGCTCGTTTGGCGCTATCTGGTCGATGGCAAGCGTCCTGCCGAGCTTGTGGGCGGCGTTGTCGTTGAGCCGGACGCCGATCGCCCCGTCGATTCCAAATCTGACGCCAACGGCTTTGGAAATGCTGTGACGGATGCCGATACCCCCACGGGCACCACGGCGGAGGCTTGGACGTTTAACTATAAGCAGTATATTGGCGGAAGCTATGCAAATGCCGGCGAGCCTGTAATCGTCGATGGCTATATCTATTTGGCGGTCAATGATCAGCTCCTTAAGATCGACAGCCAGACGGGCGAGGTGGCCTCTTCTGCCAAGCTTAAGGCGAGCGTAAGCTACACCGCTCGCCCTGTGTACGCAAAGGGTCTGGTCATGGTGCCGCTCAACGGCGGAGCGGTACAGGCGTTGACGGTCGACAAGCTCAAGACGGTTTGGATGACTGCGGCTGTTAGTGCCGAAGCTCAGGCGAGCTCTTCTCTGACGGTCGATGGCGACTACCTGTATATTGGTACTGCTGATTCGACTAAGGATATAGCTAAGTTCGTCAACGGCTTTGTCGTCTGCATTGACATCCAGTCGGGTAAGGAAGTCTGGAGGCACAATAACGCGAATGAGGGCTACTACTGGACCGGCGGCGTTGCCGTGGACGGCAAGTTCGTGGTTCCCACGTCTTCCGGAACGGTGGAAGTACTCGATCAAAAGACCGGTGAGGTGCTAGGCGAGCTTGCCCTCGGCGTAACGACAAACTCGAGCATCGTGGTGTCGCAGGATGGCAAGACCATGTATCTGGTCACGCGCGACGGAAAACTGCATGTGATTTCATTTGACGATTCGCTGCGGAGTGAGGTGTCGCTGTCCGAAAAGACCGTTGACCTTGGTTTGACGGGCTGCGCGTCGATTCCGACGCTTCCTGATGACAACACATTGCTGGTCGGTGGCGAGAAGGGCGATTTGTCTGCGCTGGCGATTGTTGACCTTAAGACGATGAACGTCGAGCTTGTCTCTGGCTCTGACGGCGCTGCGCTGCCCGCTGGCGGCATTAAGGCCGCGCCGCTGGTCTCAAAGCAGGCCGAGGGTACCTACGTGTACTTTACGGTCAATAGCGCCCAGCTCGATAACAAGGGAAACCGTATTTCCGGCGGCGGTGTGTACCGTTACAAGATGGGTGATGCCGAGGCGACCTTGGCATATGCCGCATCTGGTCACAATGAGTACTGTGACTCGCCTGTTGTTTCCGACCGTTACGGCAACCTGTATTACATCAACGATTCCGGCACGCTGTTCCGCCTGAGCGACGGCATTAACGTCGTCCTGGCATATGGTGACGGATCGACCTCGAGCTCTGCCGTGTTTAAGGGAAACAAGCTGGTTAAGCCTGCCGATCCGACGCGTGAGGGTTACACCTTTGCCGGTTGGTATGCGGATGAGGCCTGCACGGAGGCATATGACTTTAGCGCTGCGGTGACGGCCAATATGACGCTTTATGCCAAGTGGACCAAGAATGCCGCCAACCCTGGTGGCAATGGTGGTTCTGGCTCCGCTGGTGGCAACGGCGGCTCTAACAGCAACGCGGACGGTTCCTCTAGCGGCGGCAACTCTGGCAACGGAACGAACGGCCAGCAGAGCGGCGGTGCTGTTTCGCCTGGGCAGAAACCGGTGTCGTCAACCACGACCACGACCGAGACCAAGGACGACAAGGATTCGAAGAAGGATTCCGATAAGTCCGACAAGAAGTCTGACAAGAAGGACGATAAGTCCAGCAAGTCCGACTCCAAGTCTGGCACGGACTCGTCTGCTGCGACCGCTGCCAAGAAGCCCGCTGAGGCTTCTGCACAGGAGTCCGGGTTTAACCCGCTTGCAATCGTTGGCGTTGCGGCCGGCGTGATCGGTCTTGCTGTCATCGGCGTGTTCGTGTTTACCAAGCGTCGGTAGGTGAGGGCCGTGTCCAATAAACCTCAGGACGCCGACTCCAAGCAGCCTGACTCGTCGTTCATTCAGCTCGACGATGCGAAGCAAAAGGGCGCCGCTTCGGCGGCGTCCGCCCCTCGGCGCAAGACGCTGCTCGGTGCCCTGGCAGCCGTCTGCATTGTGCTGATTGTCGTCTCGCTGGGCTTTGTCCGGCCTTCTTCCAGCGGCGCATGGTCCATCGATTGGATCGTGCAGGCCGTGGCAGGGGAGAGCGTCGTTGCAAAGGATGCCTCGGGTTCCGGTTCGACTGCTGCTTCGGTCAAGACGGGGTCCAAGGATTCCAAATCTTCGGATGATGTGAAGGATGGGTCTAAGGATTCGGACGAGTTTGACTCCAAGGACGATTCCGGATCTTCGAACAAGGACTCAAAAAAGGACTCGAAAGGAAAGAAGTCCGAAGGCAAGGGCGGCAAGAAGTCCGGCGATATATCCGACGGAAAGAGCTCCGAATCCGCCGGCGGATCGAGCTCTTCTGACGGCTCTTCTTCGGGCGGCGGCTCGGCAGCCAGCGGTGGCCCTGTGTCCAACGGCGGCAGCGCTTCTACGGGCAACCAGAGCGGCTCGCAGCAGCCTGGCTACGTTACGGTGACGGTGTCGGTCACATCGAGTGCTGTGGGCAATCCTGTCTCGTCTAGCGGCACGTTCACCTTTAACGAGGGAGCCACGGTCTACGATGCCCTTTGCGCGCTGGGTCTTTCCGTTAACGCTCACGGCTCATCGTACGGCACGTATGTTACCGCCATCGGTGGCCTGGCCGAGAAGGATAAAAGATATGGAAGCGGTAGCGGCTGGTGTTATTCCGTCAATGGCACAACGCCCATGACGGCCTGCAGCAACTACGTTCTTTCCAACGGCGACAATGTCGTTTGGTACTACGTAACGGGCTAGAGGCCTCGACATGGCACGCCAAACGGGCGGTTCGGAGCATATCCGAGCCGCCCGTTTTTGCTGTGAACGGGACGAAGTTTCCCAATCGAGGCTCAACCGGAAAGCGCGTCCCACTCTGGAGGCGAATTCCGGGATGCACTTTCCGGAACGGCGCCTATGGGGAAAGCACGTCCCGTTTCGGCGCCGTGGACCGTCTCGTACGTCTTCCTCGACAGCCTCGTCAAACAAAAAAAACCGGCTGGAACGTGAATTCCAACCGGTTATATATTCAAGCAAATGTCGAATTGACTACGACTGCGCGCCTTCGAGGAAGAAGCGGCGGCTGAAGTAGTTGTACCAGGTGACCAGAAACGTGGCGATGGCTTTCATGGCCTGGTAGCCGATGCTCAAAAACGTGACGCCTACAAACATGTACAGGTCATTGAGGCCCAGACCGATCACCGACAGGATGGTGAAGATCGTGAACTCGCGCTTGCGGCTCATGCCCTCGCGGTGATCGAACACGTACTTCATGCTGAGCCAGTAGTTGACCACGACGGACGTGATAAACGAGATCGTGGTGCTCATCAAAAAGTCGAGGTGGAACAGCTCGACGAGCGCAATGAGCATGCCCCAGTCGATGCCAAAGGAGATAAGACCCACGACAGCAAACTTGAGGAACTGCTTAGTATGAGGTTGTGCCAGTGCCTTGCGCACGCAATCACATCCAATGCGTTGATGAATCGAGCAGAGGATACTTTAGAGCTTTTGCATGGGAAACGTAAGGTCTTTGGCAAGAACTATACGAACTCGCCAAATATTCAAGAGCTAATCCGCAAACGTTGAAAATTTGCCCGTAAACGAGCGGCGCCCACGGACGATGCTGCGCTGAGCGCGCGTCGACCATGGGCGCCGTAAGGCTATCGGGATGTCGAGCTACTTGGTCTCGTCACCCTCCAGGAAAATCTTGCGCGTCACAAAGTTATAGACCATCACCAGAGCGGTGGCGCAAATCTTGGCGATATTGGCCTCGAGACCCAGGCCGGCGTTGAGGGCCAAAACGATGCCGTCGTTGAGCGCCAAGCCAATCACGGATAGCACGACAAAGATAATGAACTCGCGGCGGCGGCTCATGCCTTCCTTGTGCGCGAACACGTACTTCATGCTCGCGACGTAGTTAAAGATGAGCGAGACGATAAAGCCGCTGGTGTTGGCGATCAGGATGTTGAGGCCCAGACCGTAGTGGAGCAGATTCATGATGCCAAAGTCGATGACGGTGGCGATGACGCCGACGACGCCAAACTTCATGATCTGCGCAAGGAGCTTTTGCATGGTACCTGCCTTAGGGTGGCGCCGGGGCGCCGTGGGGATGACAAACCCAGAAAGTTTAGCCAATCCCCGCAGGCGCCGCTAGGCGCGCTCCTCGATAGCACCGTTTCTATATGCATCGAGCAGCTGGCGCAGGTCCTGGATCTGGCTGCGAATCTTAGCGCCGGTATCGGTGTCGCTCACCATGCGGCGACGGTCGGCCTGGTCAAAGCGATTGGTCTCGCTTTCGATGTCCACGTTGCGCGTGAGTGCCTCGGCAACCGTCGTAAAGGCCCGGTGCGACTTAAGACGGCATCCGCGCGAACTCGAGATGAGCGTATAGCCGGCGATGCCCGTCTTGGGATGGTAGGCACGGCAGAAGCCGCCATCGATGACCAGCAGCTTACCCTCGGCGCGGATGGGCTGTTCGCCCTTGGTGGTTTTAACGGGCGTGTGGCCGTTGATGATGTGACCGGTCGGCGAGCAAGCCATGGGGACGACGCCAAACTCGTGCATGATGTCATCGCAGACCGACGGCGACGTGGTGAGTGTGTAGTACGGATCCATCGGCTCGACCCAAGTGCTCTTATCGGCAATATAGGCGCGCTCGAAGGTGCGCACCAGGCGTCCGCTGGCAGGCGAGTTAAAGCCGATCCACAGGTACCACATCCAGTCGAGGGCGTCGCGGTCGCCGGTGCGCCAGGCACGGCGGGCGATGTGGTCACAAAAATCGAAATAATCGCGACCGGCGTGCCAGGTGCCCAGGCAGTTCATGCTGCTAAAGGTGCCGTCCTCGTTGAGCGGCACGCAGCCGTGGAACAACAGATTGCCGTTGGTGACCTTGTACATCGAGCCGTGGGTGTAGAGGAAATCGATATGGCGATGCAGGTGATCGGCGGTGACAAACTCGGACACGAGTTTGTCGATGATGTGCTGCTCCTCGGGCGTGAGCGAATAGGGGTCTGTCGGGTCGACGGTGGGGAAGTCGTTGGTCGTGAGCGGCCACACGCTGCCGTCGGCGAGCGTGACCGTGCCGGTGCCATGGTCGATCTTGTCGAGCAACAGACGGTCAGCCATGTCGAACTCGGGGTGGCGCTGTATAATCTGGCCCTCGAGCTTAAAGAGCAGCACGTTGATGGCTTTGATCAGCGGGGTGATGGACTCGCCGGCGGTGTAGGTGGTGTCGGCGAAGGCGACAAGCTCTCGCAGGGAGATGCCGTAGTCGTTCTCGAGGATCTCGTAGTTGTCGTAGCGCAGGTTATTACGAAGCACAGTGGCGATGCAGGCGGGCTCGCCGGCTGCGGCACCCATCCACAGCAGATCGTGGTTGCCCCACTGGATGTCGAGTGAATGGTAGGTGAGCAGGCGGTCCATAATCTTGGCCGCACCGCCGCCGCGGTCGAAAATGTCGCCCACCAGATGCAGGTGGTCGACGGCTAGGCGCTTGATGAGCGAGGCGAGCGACTCGATAAAGTCGTCGGCGCTGGCGGTCTCCAAGATGGACTCCACGATGCGCTCGTGATAGCGCACGCGATAGTTGTTCTCGTCCGGATGCGTGTGCAGCAGCTCGTCGATGATGTAGGCGTAGTCGCGCGGGATGGCCTTACGCACTTTGGAGCGCGTGTAGCGGCTCGAAAGCGAGCGGGCGACCATGATGAGCTGGTCGAGCATCGTCTTGTACCAGGTGGGCGAGTCCTCGCGCCGGCTGCGGACCAGGTCGATTTTCTCGCGCGGGTAGTAGATGAGCGTGCACAGCTCGCCCTTTTCGTCAAAGGAGAGCGTGTCGCCAAAGATCTCGTCGACATGCTCGCGCACCACGCCCGAGCAGTTGTTGAGGATATGCATAAAGGCTTCGTACTCGCCGTGCACATCGCTCATAAAATGCTCGGTGCCCTTGGGCAAGTTGAGGATGGCCGAGAGATTGATGATCTCGGTGAATGCGGATTGCTCGGTGGGGAACTGTCTCGACAGCAGGCGCAGATACTTGAAGTCTTGCGGGTTGCGATCGAATGCGACCATGAAACACCTTCCGATGTGGTTGGTAAAACTGATAAACAGCGTCAAACGTTTATCAGTATGCGCCGCTTTTGTTTCGATTTTGCGCCGGCGGCTGAATTGTCGGTTGAACGGTTTGGTAAATCGATTTAGTGAAGGTAGATATGGCGGTTGAGTGGAGACCAAGGAGCGTTTTTGCCTGTGATGGCGTATGGCGACGAGAGAGATATTCATGATAAAGATGTTCAATACGAATGGTTCGAAATGGTAAATAGTGGACATTTGTACCGTATTTAGGCTTGCTGTGCGATAATTTGCGCAGCAATGACTAAGGAGCCTCATATGAGTGATTTTGTCCTGACCTGTGAATCCGCCGCCGACCGAACCCGTGAGTTCTTTGCGTCGCGCAATATCCCTGTCGTGTGTTTTCATTACGAGATTGACGATGTTGTCTATACGGACGATCTGTATCAGTCGGTTACGCCGGACGAGTTTTTTGCCCAGATTGCCGCGGGCGCCATGCCCAAGACGTCTCAGGTAAGCGTGGGTGAGTACGAGGAGTTTTGGGAGCCGTTCGTTGCCGAGGGTAAAGACGTGCTGCACCTAACGTTGTCGTCGGGTATTTCGGGCACGTATGGATCGGCCTGCGTTGCGGCGCAGATGCTCGCGGATCGCTATCCCCAGGGCGGCAAGGTGCGCGTCATCGATTCGTTGGCGGCGTCTTCGGGCTTTGGCCTGCTGGCGGAATGTGCCGCCGACGTTCGCGATAGCGGGGCTTCACTCGACGAGACGGCTGCCTGGATCGAGGAGAACAAGCTCAACTTGCACCACTGGTTCTTCTCGACCGATCTGTCGAGCTACCTGCGCGGCGGTCGCATTTCGGCCGCGAGCGCGATCATCGGCACGGCACTCAAGATTTGCCCGCTTATGACCGTCGATTGCGAGGGCGGGCTGTCGCCACGTGAGAAGATCCGCACTAAGAAGCGCGCGATTTCCGAGATGGCCAAGACCATGATGGCGCATGTGCAGGATGGTGCGAACTATTCGGGCAAGTGCATCATGTCGCACTCGGCGTGCCGCGAGGACGCCGAAGCGGTGGCGGCACTGATTGAGGAACAGGTTCCGCAACTCAAAGGCAAGATTGAGATCAACAATATCGGTGCTCTGATCGGTTCGCACACCGGACCTGGTACGGTGGCGCTTTTCTTTATGGGCGACAAGCGCGTGGATTAATTTGCCCCATCACGCACTGCATGATTGCTCAAACGAAAATGGGCCCGCCTCACGTTTTGTGGGGCGGGCCCTGCTGTTGCACTAGCGCTTCTTTCCGTGGAAGAAGAAGCCGTGCAGTGAGGGTTTGAGGCCACGGTTGCTTCGGCGCTCCTCGATATGATCGTGGATCGAAGCGACGCGCTCGATGACTTCGTCGGGGATCGGCACGTCAGGATTCATGTTCTCGACCTGGCTCACTTCGGCAGCGGCAACCTGGTCGATGATGGGCACGTCGTCGCGCGAGATAACGGGCGTGGCGTCTTCCTTCATCTTGCGGTAGCGCTGCATCATGTCGGTCTGCAGCTGCTGGGCCGAAGGCGGCGTCCAGATAATGGCGTTGGCGCCGGCGGCGATGGTCTCGCGGATGCTCTCGGGCGTCTTGCCGCCCGGCGCGATGAGTGGAAGGTTGGGGTAGTGCTCGCGCAGCTCGCGCAGGACCTGCGGCGTGTTCTTGCCGGCCGCGATGTTGAGGATCTTGGCTCCGGCGCGAACCTTGGCGTGTGCATCGTCATCGCAGCGCACGACTGTGGCGATGACGGGGATGTCGGCCAGGTTGGTAATGTGCTCGACCATCTCGGCGGTAGCGGGGGAGTTGACCACGCAGCCTGCCGCGCCCTGCATCTCAGAGACGGCCGCCATCTGCACGGAGCGCTTGCCGGTGGTGGTGCCGCCACCAACGCCAACAAAGACCGGGCACTCGGCGACGGTCAGCAGCGCCTGCGTAATGGCCGGCTGCGGTGTGAAGGGATAGACCGCAAAAACGGCATCGGCGTTGGAGTTGCGGATGACCGCGACGTCGGTGGTATAGATGAGCGACTTGATGCGACGGCCGAAGAGCGTAAAGCCGCTGGCCTCCTCGATCTCGTCGGGCATGCGAAGGGCCGCCTTGCGCAGGCGCCCATCGATGGGCAGCGGCTCCATGGGAAGCAGGCCGTTGGGAGTTGCGGCAACCTGGGGCTCGGTGAATTCGTCTGCAAGCTCAACCTCGGAGAAATCGACCGAGGCGACGATATCCTCGTGAACCTCGGCGGGAGTGTGCGCGCCGAGCGTTACCATGTCGCAGCCGCGCAGCGACGCAAACGAGAAGGTCAGACCGACGTAGGGGGTGCAGCGCCCGGCCGCCATGGATTTGATCGTCATG
>OIXU01000389.1_pt1 | contig 15634 bp, 16 predicted proteins | sample 1587921 | NCBI WGS metagenome assembly OIXU01 (sample SAMN03283238) | human gut metagenome | biome: human-associated habitat; material: feces | host: Homo sapiens | place: Peru | collected 2012
TGTTGCCGTTGTCCACGCGCTTCAAGCCGATCTGCACCACGCTGCTCCATGCCGGACGGCGCCGGGCCACAAACGCGGCATTCATGAAATCATTGAACGGTCGCAGGCTGGTAGGCGGCAGAGAGAGCTGCAGCGGGATATAGTCACCGTCCTGCAGAAGATACAGAATACGCATATTCTTGCAGGCCTTCCCCCTTCCGTCTGTTGCCGTCCCATAACGGTTCAGCTCACAGGCAGCGCAGGCGCCGCCGGGTGTACCGTAGCCCTGCTTTCCGTCCACGGTGGAGCACAGAGGGACGGTGTTATCATCGTATTCACAGCCCTCGGGCCAATACGCGCCACTGGCATGATGATACAGGATAACGCCCTGCAGAAACCGGGTATACTCCGGATTCTCCGGGTCGCCGGTAGGCAGCTCGAATTGCAGTGCGCCGCCGGACGGGATCTTGACCTTGGGGAATGAGAGCGTCAAGCCCTCCATATCGTCGGCAAGATCATCGTTGCCGAAATCAAGGCCGGCCATGGTGGGAAGGTTGAATGCACTGGCAGTTGCCATCGTAGTAGTTTCAGGATAACTCATTTTTGATCCTCCATTTTATCTTTTTTGTTTTTTCACATTACGCCGCGGATACCTGATTCAGCCGCGACCACACACTTCTGGGCATTGCCAGAATGTTGTAGCCGATGATCTCCAGATCCGAGGCGCGGTCATAGCTGCTTACGTCTTGACTGTACCGTGTTACCGCATTGGAAAGACCGTACAGGCTCAGGTCATGGCCTTCGATCAGATGTTGCAGGATGCCCTCACCCTCCGAGTCCGTAAGGCCGAACTGTCTGCTGGCCAGCTTCACAACGCCGGGTACATCTGCGGTGTTCATGGGGATGGCCGCAGCCTCCCGCATCATGCCCACCACCTGAGCGAACCGCGCTTCCTCTGCGGCGGCACGGACAGTGTCCTGCACCTTCAGCAGAAAAGCGTGATCGTCTGCAGCCAGCGTCTTTTCGGAATAGAGCTGGAAGTTCTCCTCCGCATCCGTTGCCCGGCCAATATGGTTGCGCTTTGTGGCGGCGTCGTTGACCACCATACCGTTGCTGCATACCAATCGGTAGATCAAAGGCTGGATGTTGACAGAGCCTAAGCCCACCTCGCTATTGCTGATGACCACACCGGCCTGCACCGTGTCACCCGGCGTCACATCCTCCTGTAAACGGGGATTGACCGCCTTGATATACATGCGGGAGTCGGTGATCTGACAGCTCTCGATGCGCACATCGGGGATCTCCGCCAGGATGGGCAGCACCGCTGAGGCGATACTGTAGTTGTCCATACGCAGATAACGATTGCTGAGGTAGGCGCGTGCCTTACCGTCCAGCACACGGATCATGCGTTGGGCAGGTGTCCGCTCCAGCCATGTGTTGACATTGTGTGCCAGTAGTCCGGGGTCTTCGCTGCGCATTCGCTCATAGTACTTGGCAGGGATGCTCAGGTGCGTACCAATCTGCCGGTGGGCGATATCGCCGATCTCCAGCGGTTCGATACGGTCTGCACCGTCACTGTCCAGCACGCGAAGTGTCAGCTCGGGTCCATAGCTTTCCAGCCGAAGATTGCCGGTATTGACCACATAATCCTCTTTGGCACTCTGCTGCCGGGTGATCTCCGCGGCAAGCTGCTCCAGGGTTAAGCCTGTTTTCATGGCAGCACCCTCCTTACCAGTTCAGCGCGATGGCATCATCCGTCATGCTGGCGGCGATGCCCTCACGCTCGAACACCTTCAGGAGCCGGGGCCAGTAATGCTTCTCCGGCAGGTTTTTGAATGAGGTCTGCGCTTTCTCTACGTCACCCTGACGGATGCAGATGTCACCGTTGTCCTTGATGACAAGGCTGCTATAGCCACGGGAGTTGAGGTCGTAGATCAGATCATCCAGAACCTTGCGTCCCTGCTGCTCGAACCAGACCTGCGGATCGATCTCACGGGGCGGAGCAGGCAGCTTCTCGGAGGTGCCGTTCTCTGCCGCACTCTGTACCACAGGTGTGACCTTCAGCAGTGAGCAGGAGAAATTGGCCTTTTGGTCAAAGGTCACCTCCGCCTGATCATAGTCGGGAATACCAGAGATGGTGATACGGCCTGTACCGCCGTGAAGGATCAGCTTCTCCGGCTCTGGGCTGCGCCACTCCCATGTGGCATCCGGATAGACTGCTTTCAAATATGCTGATATCCGGTGGTTAACATGGCGGAGCAGCAGTGGGCCGAAGCCATCCTCCTCTTCCACAGACAGTGCGCGAAGACTCTGGCGCTGTGCGTCATAGGCTGCTCTGCGGGCGGCGCGCCGCTTTTCGTTTTCCTGTTCCTGTATATAAGGGAATACGAATGCGGCCGTGACCCAAATCGCCCAAATGGTAAATGCAGCTGTCAGAAGCCAGATCTGTGTGTCGCTGCGTACAAACGCAACGATGGCCAGAACGGCTGCGATAAGGACAGATACGCCAGACCAGATGGACTTCTTCTTATTCATGCTTTGCACATCCTTTCCTTTTCGTGATGAAAACAAAAAAGAGGAGCTGCCACGCATCCTTTTGATACATGATAGCTCCTCTTATGCCCGGCATCCTATCCGGGCAAGGGTTCTCGTTCTCCGTCGATCTCCGGTACCTGTTCAGGCACTTTCGTGTCATAGGGCTGGAGATAACGCCATCGCAGCGCGATGACCTTCAGACGCTTATCCCGCGTCCAACCATCCCGTTTCAGATAGTCCTCCAGCTCCAGCGTGCCTTCCACACTGATCAGCGCGCCGCGGCACAAGCCTCTTTTGGCGAACTGTGAGGCAATAGCCCCAAAGGCAACGACCTGATAATACTGCGTTCTTGCGTAAGCCCCCTTACCGGTACGCTCCGCAAGGTCGAACCGTAGATAGGGCCGATTATTGGCGCTGATCTTCAGTTCAATATCATCCGATACAATACGGCCAACGACGGATATGTTTGCCATTACACTCCTTTCTGCCTTACGGCTTAAATATCTATAATAAAAAGTGCCGGCATACAGCATCAGCAATAAGCCAAAGCTGTCATGTCGGCACTAAATTACAATCTTAACAAACGTGTGCGATCCGAAAGGTATTCGGAAACCCTGAATAGGCGATGCACAAAGAACAATTACAAGTGTATTGTATCACTATATATTGCGATTGTCAAGAGTCGCAATTCTATATATAGATATTTATTGAAACACACGAGAATCAATGATGTGCTGCAGCGCAGTAATTGCGGTGGAATATGACACGTCTTCAAAAAGGAGTGCGGATGTAATCTGCTCATAGTCACTCCTATATGCATCGGAGTCAACGATCTGCCGAAGGAGATTATTCATATCCACCCCCTCTTGTGCAGACAGGCAGACCTTGTGCGAGCGGCGTTCCAGAATGACCTCACTGGCTAATTGTCGCAGAGTATCATCAATCGTGACGATCATACTCAACTTATATATGTCATAAATGTGCCGCGAATGCTCTGTGATCGATCCATTGAGGTAGTAGTCTGCAAGTGCAAACAGCTTATCCAGCAGGGTACGCTCCGCTGCCTGCACATTGATTGAAAAAGGTTGCAGATTGTATTCGCGGATAATATCTTCTCTGCCGGTATCTTTCAGGAAATCATAAATGAAACTGGATGCGTCCATGGGATGATTCGGGAATGCGCGCATGGAAACAACGGTTTCAACGATAAGCTGCTGCTTCAAATACGTTGCCCCTTGCAATGCAGGGTAATTGATCACATAGCGATTATAGTCGCGCCGGCTGCGAATTTCTTCAGCATTGCTCAGGGATAATCCCAAGTCATCAACTACCGCCAAAATATTTCGCTTGAGTGCTTTACGCTGCCCTTCACTGGGACGGTCTTCAACATTCAAATCAATGTCCTCAGAAAAGCGCTGGATCAGCTTATAGCATTTTGAGAGTGAAGTTCCGCCCTTGAACACCATGTCTGGCTGATAGGAAGTCATCCTCCTTAAAAACTCCGTGACATAGTAGTCTTTTTCAATGATGCTGGCCGCAATCCCTGTCGCATCTGCCGTTCGTAGTATAGCTTGCTCGAACAATTCTCTATTACTGTGTAACATGATAGATGATCTCACTTTCCACCAGAGTGCGCATAGCCTTATCAGGAAACGCAGGTGCGTATTCTGTGATGTCGCGTCTCGTAATGCCGTTTTTTGTGATAAACTCTATGGTCAGTTTCTTCCTCCCTTCGGAGAAATAAGGTGCCGGCATTTCATTCATAAGCTCCAGGAAGCTCAACACAGCAGCATTTTTTGCCGTGACCTTACTTCTGGCTCTGCGTAGAATAACACGCTGCTTCCCGATAGCTAACTCACGGGAACGTGTCTTTTCGTTGTTGGTACAGACTTCAATGGTATTGGGCATTTGCGTTGACAGCCCCAGTTGGTTTAAGAAAGCTGCACCGGAATAGTAGCCGTAACAGCCAGAACTATCCTTTACATATTTTTTCTCGATTACTTTGCGGGGGTCGAGCAGACTGGTGCCAAATGCTGTCTCAGTGGGAATATAATAAATACCGCGGTCAAAACGCACCAGCCTACCAGTTCTACACAATTCGTTCAGTTCTTTGAAGAGCCACGGGCGTGAATAGCCCCTGCAGTCAATCTCATCAAGTAAGATCGGCTCGTTACAGCCGAAATTCGTTGTGAGTCTATCTAAAAGCGTCATATCACAGCCTCCTTCTAATCATAGTATGCTTTTCTTGATTTGAATTATACTATAATCAACGCACTGTGTCAACATTGCTATAATCCGACGCCGCCTCAAGCCCAAGAAAGCCATCGGTCGGGAGAGATTCGTCTATGAAGCTGCTGCCAGTCTGTACCTGTGCAGGAGATTTATGTGCAGAGGATTTGAAATAGAAACGATATCGGCGGCCAACCTCTATCTTGTCCTGCCTAGGCAGTACAAGTGTCCTTTCACGCTCCTGACTGTCTATGATCCGGACATTGCGGTACTTGCGGAGCGGCGTCTGTGTGATGGCAATGCAGATGCCATCAATGTCCGTGTAGTGCCCGGTGATAATTAGGCGGTAGAGTTCTGCCGTTTTAAAAGCAAGTCCTATGGCGAGGATGCCGCTGAGCAGAGCTGTAACGGTATCGAGGGAAAAGAAAATGGCTGCCAGCCCTACAAGGAAGAAAGCCGCCCCTGCCAACGCGGTGAGGAGCAGCTTTCTTCTCAGAGGCAGCGGTGCTGTCCTGAGCTTGTCCATCATGACAGCCTCTCAAAGATGATCTGACGGCGCAGATAGAGGTTTGCCACAGCCTGCAGCACGGGGCGGCAGCAGACGAAGGGCCTGACCATATCCGCGATATTGTCGCTGGTGGTGGTATCGTCTGCATACAGGGCGTCCATCAGCTGCGAATCAGAGTGGATCGTATGGATGTCATACTCCACACACTTGATCAGTTCTGCCGTGGATAAGAGTGCCTGACGGGACAGACGATAAACTCGCCGTTCGTTTGCGCTGCGCCGGTCCTTGCGAAACAGCTTCCTGGTAACCGCAAAAGGGACATGGCCGAAAACCGTCAGCTTGATAAACGAGATCAGCCGCAGCAGCAGACTGTCTGAGATCGGCACCACGTAAAGCCCTGACAACAGAGCATACAGTGCATCCTCATCGGTTTCGCCGCAGCCCTCCACCACTAGTCCGCGCTGCATCAGTCGGCGCATACAGTCGGAGATACTGCGCTGGGGTCTGATGCCGCTGGCTTTCAGCTTGGCGGAATAAGCATCCTCAAGGGAGCCGGCGTCCATGATCTGCCAGTTCAGCGCAGCCCAAAGGATCATCTCCTGGATGTCCAATGCATATTCCCGGTTGTTGATGATGACCATAGGGCAGGTCATATCGCCCATGCGGCCTTTGCGCTCGAATCGGCCGACGGCCGTATAGTATTTCTGCATGAATTTCACCTCACATTTTTCACGAAGCCTTGGAGCTTTTCTTCAACGGCTCATATTCAAGGCTATTCAAAAACTCCGCATTGTTCCTCAGCCGCTCAGCGGCTCTATGTACGGCCGCGCCCAAATAGTTGGCCTTGATCCCATAATAGGCAGCAATGTCCGTATTGTTCAGGCCGATAAATTTCAGCTGCATCGCCTCTATACCCAGCCGTACAACACCGTTGTATTGCTGCTTCGCGCTTTCCAGAAGCGATAACGCATCTACCTCAGCCAGCTGCTCCTGAAGACTGCGGATGCCGGAGGCCATGGCACGGTGACCGTCAGCCTCCGTGTCAAAGATCTCCGATACAGGAAAGCTGCGCCGCTCCTTGCTGTGCTGCAGCCGGCAATAGGTACGCAGACCGTTCTCAACGACCCTCTGAGCATAGGTGGGAAAGCTGGCGCCGCCGTCCGGGTCATACGTCACTGCGGCCTTGCAAAGCCAAATGCAGCCCTCTTGAAACAAATCGTCATAGCCGAAACCATAGCGCTGCTCATTGACCTGAATGCTGGTACGGATGGCCCAGCGTACCACGTCCATATTCGCCTCTACCATACTGCGCTGGGCATCAGTAAGGGCAATATCCTTATTCTTCATCGTCAGATTCACCTCTCTTTCTCTGTGGCTTTAGGCGTGCTCTCTATGCGACCTCTGCGCTGTGGATACAAAACTTCTCGCAGGCACAGATCAACCGATCACACATGTACGCGCCGAATTGTGCGATATGCGCCTGTTCCTCGTGCAGACCGAACTCTGTCTGCATCCATTGATACGCCTCTTTCTTGGTCATCAAGCCGGAACGCCACAGGCGGTCAAATGCCCGGTGTGCCTGGATACGCTTATGCCGAAGCTCCCCGTCAGCCAGAGAGCCCATGGGCTGCCGTGTGGCGCGATGGGCAGCCACATAGCTGTTGCAGGCGGGATAGCGGTCACAAACATACAGATAGCTTCCTGCACTACGACTGTTGCCATATACAAAGCTGGCAGGATGCAAGGTAGCCTTAGCTCCGCAGTTGGGGCAATGGATATTGACTCTTTTCAGAATGTTCACCTCCTTCTTTCGGCTTGTGTGCGTTCATTGTTGGCAGCTCTCCCACAATTGGGATAGACTGCACCGTTTCGGGTCTTCTACGTTCCAGACAAGCCAGCTGGTGTAGAAGCGTTGGAATCCCTCCAGCGTCATAATGCCGATGCAATCATATTTATCCACAGTCTCACCGGACAGTTCCTCGAATACCGCCACAGGGATGATTGACGGCACGGCATTGTGATTTACAGACAGGAGAAACCCGGAGCATCCGTCACAACGGTGGCAATCAACGAAGAAGCTGTTGCGCCAGTTACAGCAGGTTGCCTGTAAAAATCGGTAAAAACGCTTGTCCATAAAATTCCCTCTACTATCATTATCCGTAAAACGAAATCAAAAGTGCGCCACTTTTTGAAAAAATTTTCAAATTTCTCTGCGGCCACGGGGTCGGAGGCGTCTGGAAACGATAATTGCCACGGCAGCTGCCGCAGCTAAAATGATACAAATTGCTTTTTTCATTGTGCATTTCTCCTTAATTTTCAGTTCGTTCACAGTAGACCACAAACCGCTGCCGCCCGCCGCCGGCGTGGGGGTGGCAGGTCAGCCGCGTCGCAGTTCTTGTCAACTTTCAGGCTTCTTTACCTCACAGGAGCGGTGGTTTGAATCGCCGCCCGCTGAAATGTTACCGGGTTTATCTGGAAACATTTCAGCAGAGCTATTGATTTTTATCTCACGGTGCCGTATACTATCCATTGAAATGTAGCATGATAATACCAGCAAGTTTTCAATGGAGGTTGGGCTATGGAAATAAAACGAGATCGCTATTTGAAAAAAATCATCTCCTTCATGTGGGATGGTCAGGTGAAGGTGATCACTGGCATCCGCAGATGCGGCAAGTCCTTTCTGCTTCGCAATCTGTTCAAGAGTTACCTTCTCGGTGAGGGTGTTACCGAAGATCATATTCTGTCCTTTGAGTTGGACTTGACCCGTGATATTCGCTATCGCAATCCGCTGGAGCTTTCGGCTCATGTCCGTGAGATCGTAGAACACAGTGCAGACCAATATTATCTTTTTGTAGACGAGATTCAGATGTCCGACGAAGTTCCGAATCCCTACAATCCAGATGGCAAGAAGATTACCTTCTACGACGCGCTCAACGATTTGAAGTCCTTGCCCAACTTAGACATTTATGTGACCGGCAGCAACTCCAAAATGCTGTCCTCCGATATACTGACTGAGTTCCGGGGACGGAGCGATGAGATCCGTGTGCATCCGCTTTCCTTTGCCGAATACTATTCAGCCGTAGGCGGTGATAAGCAGGATGCCTTTGAGGACTATGCCTTCTACGGCGGTATGCCGCTGATCCTGTCCCGTCCCACGGATGCCGCGAAAATGGCTTATCTGAAATCGCTGTTTTCTGAGGTCTATCTGAAGGACATTGTAGAGCGGAAGAAGATCAAGCGTGAGGATGTGCTGTCCGCGATTCTTGATCTGCTGTGTTCGTCTATCGGCTCTCTGACCAACCCAACGAAGGTTGCTGCCGCCATCAACACAGTGCAGAAGCGTAGCGGTGAAAATGTCGTTGCCTTGAACACCGTGAAAGCCTATATGGATCACTTATCGGATTCCTTCCTCTTTACCGAATGCAAGCGCTGGGATGTGAAGGGCAAGAGCTATTTTGACTATCCCAACAAATACTACTGTGAGGACATTGGACTGAGAAATGCCCGTATCGGCTTCCGCCAGCAGGAAATGACGCACATCATGGAGAACATCATTTTCAATGAGTTGATGATCCGTGAATGCGCCGTTGACATCGGCATTGTCTACGGCAACGAGAAAAATACCAAAGGAAAGGTCGTGCCGGTCGCGCGGGAAATCGACTTCATTGCAACCTCCGGTGGCAAGAAGACCTATATCCAGTCTGCCTACGCATTGGGAACAGCGGAAAAGGCGATCACCGAGAATAAGCCTTTCGCGCTGACCGGTGACTCCTTCCCGAAGATCATTGTCCGTCATGACATCCGTAAGCGTTGGTATGATGAGGGCGGCATTCTCAATATTGGCGTCATTGACTTCCTGCTGGATGACACGCTTGTCTGAATCCTCTCAAAATAAAACTGCTCACCGTGATTGGCTCATGGTGGGCAGTTTTTCGCAGTACACCACATACCTCTCCCGCCCACCGCTGGCGTAAGGATGGCAGGTCAACAGCGTCAGCAGGTCGCGGTCTTGCTGTATCTTGATCTTGTCCACCTCGTGGGGCTGGATAATCTGAATGTCCGTTACGGTATAGGTCAGCGTTTCCCATAGATTCGTCAGCTGCACGGTGTCTCCAACCTGTAAGCGGTCTATATGCCGAAAGTAGTCCGCGCCGCGCCATCCACGGTGACCGGCAATGACGCAGTTGGTGTTATCCCCACCGATGGGCGCGGACGTGTTGCCCAGCACCGCCGCGCCTGCGGCAAGGTGTTCATCGGATGCACCCAAGTAGACCGGCATGGTCAGTTCCATGGTGGGAATTTCCAAGACGCCTATTACCTCGTCCTCGATGCCGTAGACAGTCAAGTCGGCGGCGGGCTCCTCACAGGCTTCAAGGTCGGTGAGGTTGCACTGCTTTTCTGCGTAAAGCTGGCGGTTATACTCTTGTAGAGCCGCCAGCAGTTCGGGATATTGCTGCTCCGGCTTTCGTTCTTTGAGGAAGCTCTGCACGGCGGCGTCTGTGTCGGCTTGCAGCCTATGTCCTGTGAACGCCGGCCACAGCATGACGCAGATGCCCGCCACGGCCAACAACAGTACCGCCAGCAAGAGGTATGTCTTACGCATGGCGTTTCCTCCTCATCAGGAAGTATCCGCCGCCTGCAACAGCTACCGTGCCAAGACCGATGCCCAGACCGGTAAGGTAGTGCCGCGTCCACGAGGACGCGGCTGGTTTTTCTGCGGCGGCAGATGCTTCCTGTTCGGGGGTATAAGGAACGCGGTGCCCACGAACTAAAAGTCGGTGGGTGTTGATGGCAAACGGCGTACACGTCACCAGTGTAACCAAGTCCTTGCCATCCTCAATTTGCAGCAGGCTCGTGTCTGCGGGCAAGACTGTGTTGATGCTGTCTACTTTATAGGCCAAAGTGTCACCCAGCACATGGATGTAGAACACATCGCCCCCTGTAAGCTGGTCGATGTCCGAAAATAGCTTGGAACTCGCCAGCCCACTGTGCGCCGACAGTACCGCGTGGGTACTGCTACCGCCTACCGGCAGAGACGTGCCGACCACATGGCCGACCGACTTTTCAAGCGTGTCTGCCTCCGTACCGTGCTGCACCGGCAGATACACTTTGATTTTGGGAATGTCCACATAGGCCATGACGCCGCCCACCGTGAGTTGTTCTTCATACGCCAAGGGAGGGGCGGAAGCCCCTCCCTCTGTAATGGTCGCCGTGTCGGACAGCATGGCGTTGTACTGCTCTGCGGCTTCCCGCTGTGCAGTCAGTTCGGTTTTGTCGGTGCCTTCTATGGCTGCGGTGTAGACGGTTTTCACATCCGAATGATACTTTTCGCTCAGGAGTTCTCCCACCAGTGGGTAAAGTAGAAGCCCCAGCGCCACTGCGCCGCAAGCCGCCGCCAGTATCCAGCGTTTCACCGCTCGCCCTTGTGCTTGCGGCTGCGGATCACGATAAATGCCGCCGCGCCCAACAGAGCCACGCCGCCGACAGTGAACATCCACGTGCCGTAGCCGCCTGTCTTGGGCAGGTCGAAGCCGGGGTTATTGACCACGGTCAGAGGCACAATGGCATTGCCCTCGCTCATGGTGACATCCTTGCCGTTGACGGTGGCGGAGGCGGTCAGCAGTTTGGCACCGCACTTCTCGCACTGGCCGCTCTCAGCGGTCTTGATAACGATCTTGACCGCGTCCTTCAGCAGCACATAGCCCTTGTCGGTAGCAATTTCGGTCAGGCTGTAAGCATCGTCCTCCAGCCCTTTGACCACGATGTGGCCGCTGCTGTTGGGGATAAAGGTCGTGGCGTCAGACTTTTTGCTGGTGATACCCTTGGCGTAGTAGATGCCATCCTTCAGGTCTGCGATGATATAGCAGTCGTCTGTATCGTTATGCAGCCGGAACTTCACGTTCCGCAGGTTGCCGCCGTTGTCAGAAAACCGCTTGAGAACGTCGATACCGTAGGTATACACGTGGCAGCAATCCTTGAGGGTATCAAAGTAGGAGTTGTTCGTTCTGCGCCACGTCAGCACGACCTCATTGGGGTTGTCGGTATCTCCCATCTTGGCATCGGCGGTCAGGGTGGCAGCGTAAGTAATACGCATGGTGCAGTCGCTATAACCGCGCTTCACGCTGTCGGTATGCACGGTGGCCGCCTCGTTGATCTCCGCCAGACCAGCCTCAGTCATCCGGATGGTCATAATGTTCTGTGCATCATCATAGGCAACGGTGAACTTGCCGGAATTTTCATCCCAGGTGGTGATCTTGTCAGTGCAGCCAGCGTCCTTAAAGAACTCAATGACCACATCGTTCTTGTTGTAGCGAATGCCCCTGCTCAGTGTGTCCACATAGGTGTACTCGCTCAGAGCCGATGCCTTGGAGGTGATGGTGGGCAGGGTGCTGATGATCTGGTAGTCCACGGTATCGCCCACGGAGGCGGTAGCGGTATGCTCAAAGCCATCGGTGATATCGGTCAGGCTGCCAGTGTTCTTGCCGGTGGAATTTTTGCTCTCGCGCACGGTTTTCTCCAGCGTGGGGTTGCCGGTCTGGTTTTTGGGATAGACAGTCACATCATAGTTCCAGCCTGTGCCGTCCACGGTGGTCATGGGCAAGGACACGAAGAAAGGGTTGCAGGTAGAGGTGACATTCTCCGGCACTCTGGTTTCGACAACGAGGTACAGGCCCTGCCCAAGGTTTTCCGCAGAGGTGTGACCGGCAGCGTCCGTCTCGGTCATGGCCGTGCCGTTCTTGACCGCAGCTTCCAGCGCATTTTTCACCGTGGTGGCATTGGCAGCCAGCGCAGCGGCCAGCTTGCCATTCAGCACATCGCTGGTGTAGTAGTTTTTTCCGTTTTCGCTCTTATGGGCATCCGCGGTGGTCACGCCGATGGCGGGCAGCACCGCGTCCGCGCCGTCAAAGCCGTACAGCACACCTACCCGGCGCCGACCATTCACCAGCTCATTGTTCATGGCGATGTCCGCCACTCTCAAATAGGTGAATTCCACGCCCTGCACGGCATATTTTGCCAGCTTGTCGATGACGGCGTCGTCATGCAGGCCGGTGCTGACATAGGATTCTGCGTCCCACGCGCCGTCCGCGCTGGCCGTGGTGATATCGTACTTGTAGATGTTCAGGGACGCTCTCTTGCCGGTGTTGATGGTAGGCTCTGCGGCAAATGCCGTGGTCATGAGGCCGATGGCCATAAGTGCCGCCAGCAGCAGCGATACTATGCGATGGTTCTTTTTCATGTTCAGTTGTTCTCCTTCCTGATATTAGATTTTTTGCAAAAATAAACACCCATGCAGAGCATGAGTGCCGCAAGCAGGAAATATGTTGTGAATCCCGTGCCGCCTGTGAATGGCAGCTCAAATCCTGCATTGTTGCAGAGGGTGATGGTGATGTCCGCTGCATCCGCCGTCAGCGTGCCCACCTCCACCGGCTCAGGCAGCAGGGTATATCCGACGGGCGCTTTCGCCTCGGTAATGCGATACTGTACGCCGGTCTTGAGATTTTCCCACTGGGCAAGTCCATCTGCACCGGTGGTGACACTGCAGACTTCCGTCCATGACTGTCCGTCCGCAGAGGTTTCCAGCAGCAATTCCGCCCCGGCGAGAGCCTCGCCCGCGGCATCTACCTTACGAACGGAAATGCTGCCCACCTTGTTGACTTTGAACTGGATATACGCCCACACGGGATCGGGCAGGGTGGTCAGTGCGGCACACGACTGGAAGTTGCTGCCGTTGCTTGGCTCCAGCAGCACGGCCTCTGTGCCGTCCACATCCAGGGAATAGCCTTTTTCGCTGCTGACATAGCCGTCCAGCTTTTCGGCGGCCTCCTTGGTGGCGGTCACTGTCAATGTGTTGCCTTCCTGGCGGATGGTCACGCCGCCGATGTTGCAGCCAAAGGAATACTGCGACAGCACGCCGTTGGTGTCGGTGACCGTTCCTGTGTACCGGCTGCCGTCCCAGTCCAGCTCGATGGCATTGCTTTCGCTCAACTGGTTTCGGTACCGCACCGCAAAGCTGGGGAGCTTACCGTGCTGCATCATGCGGTCAATGATGGTGTCATAGGCTTTTCCTACGCCCGCGTCCACATAGCGGAACATCCGATGGCAGGTGGTGTCATTCAGTGTATAGGGGTAGGTGGGACTGCGGTAGCCGCAGACAAATTCCCAAATAATGGCTTGGGTCGCCAACTGCGCATAATCGGGATTCATATCAAATGTATAGCTACCGCCGTGGCCGTAGGCCAGTGCCAAGGTCACCGCATAACGCTGATTCCAGCTCAGAGCGCTCCAGGACACGGATGAGTAGCCCAAGGCAGACCCCGAGGAGGCTGCGGCAGGCTCCATGCAGTAGGCGGGCACCGTCTTGCCGGTATCACTTCTTGTAAAGTATTTCAGCTTCGTGCTGATGAATGGACCCCACTGGGGCACATTGGATTTGTCCTCATAGTAGTGATAATTTCTGCCGCCCGAGATGGTGCCGGAGATGGTTTCGGCGTGAGCTGTCACAGCGGACAGCCCCATGAGTGCCGCCAGCAGGCACACCAGCGTCAGCAGCTTGGGAATGGTTTTCTTCATAATGTCCTTTCTCCCAACGCAAAAGGCCGGCAACTTACGCTGTCGGCCTTCTGTTGGGTATTCGATTTTATCCGTACAGCACCACCACGATGTACTCGTCCGATGCTGCGCTATAGCGCACGGTGCAGTTGAACCGTGCATAGGCTCTGACGGCATCCGCACTGTCCATGGCTGCCAAATACTGGAAGGTTGCGTCCACATTGCCCCGCACCGCGCGGTTTAGTGCCTCCTGTCCGCCGTTGGCTGCCAGCCACGCCACGCTGTCTGCCGTGCCGGGGAAGTAGCTGGCATTCTCCGCAGTCAGGTCGGTGTCGATGGTCACGCCGTACTGCGCCTTCGCATACTCGTTACCCGCCCGGATAGCCTCCGCAATAGAGTAGATGTTCCCGCTGGCGGCAGGCTTAGGCGTAGGGGCAGGTTCGGGCTTAGGCGCAGGTTGCTCCCCCTGTTTCTCTGCCGGTTTCTGTGTAGGTGCCGGTGTGGGTGTGGGAGCAGGTTTATCCTCCGGTGCAGGCGCGGGTATTGCCGGCTCTTTCGGTGCAGCGGGCGGTGCCGTTTCAGCGGGTACAGGCTGTTTTTTCGCGGCTTTATCCGTATTCTCCGCACCCGCCCGCTCAGGAGCGACGCTGCTCTCGGATGTATCGCCTCCATCTTCTGTTTGCGGCAGCAGAGATTCGGCCACCGTGCACTCCTCTTCGTTCTGCTCGGCCTGACTTGCTGCATAGGCAGAGACCTTGGTGTTGGACTCAGGCGAATCCGAGACCGGTGCCGGCTGGACTGCGCAGCCTAACAGACACACGGCACTCGAAATAAGTGAAACTAAACGCATTCTTTTTCTCCTCATGGGCGTTCTCTCCTTTACGTAAATATCGCAGCACTGTTTAATGTGCTTTGAAGATATTTACGACTGGAGCCTCGCCTTTTTCAACACTATGTACTGTTGTTTGGGTTTTGCAGTGATTGCATTTGCCGCTCGGGCACGAAACGCTGCTCTGCCTACCACATATAAAACACCCTCTTCCTGTATGCGAAAGACCGCCGAGTTACCACCCGGCGGTCTTTACAATTTTGACTGTACCAAGTATAGCACATGGTGATTTACGGCGAAATCGCAAAACAGTGCCAATCCATTGCCATACCCTGCCGATACCGTGTCAGATCAGACATGCTGCTTGATAATTCGGGTGATGATCCCCAGCGCAACGCCATGTTCCTCATCCAGGTGGGTAACGGCAAAGCTGACATCATCCTTTCGTCCGGGTCTGCGCCGATCATAGCAGGAATGTGCTATGGCATTGGCCCCGTTGCTAAGGCGGATATACACAACGCCCTTATGGATATGGGTGACCTTCCCGGCATATTTGCCCTGAATACGGCATTTCTGGAGATTGTCATTCTTGCTGTTGCCGGATACGCTTTTGATGTCGGCTTTAATTCTGATACGCTCCGGCTCTGTGCGGTCAATCTCCAGCACGCGTACCAGAGCCTTGTCTCCCACGGCATAGCGGTCATGGGCATCGCCGATCCAGTCCCACGAAAGATCGCGAGCCAGAATGGATGTCTCCACGCCAAACACTTCGACCCGGACGACCTGCTCCGCCACAGCGATCACACGAGCCTCCACCACGCGCCCGTCATAAATACGATACTGTCCGTCACTGTCCTTACCGAAATAGTAGATCTGCTGCTTCTTCAGCATGGCGTCTTTTCGGCTGGCAACAACGGTTCGGCTTTTGGCGTCGATGCCCTTGACCATAAGATCCACCTCTGCGCCCAGCATCTTATTGAGGATCTTCTGGTGTCGGAGGATCA
>OIXU01000393.1_pt1 | contig 15528 bp, 13 predicted proteins | sample 1587921 | NCBI WGS metagenome assembly OIXU01 (sample SAMN03283238) | human gut metagenome | biome: human-associated habitat; material: feces | host: Homo sapiens | place: Peru | collected 2012
CTTGCAAAAACGCTTGCGGACTTCCTTTTTAATGATGAGAAGGCTTTGACCAGAATCGATATGTCCGAATATATGGAAAAATTCAGCGTCAGCCGTCTTATTGGCGCGCCTCCGGGATATGTAGGATATGATGAGGGCGGTCAGCTTACGGAAGCGGTGCGACGAAGACCGTATAGCGTTGTCTTGTTTGATGAGGTTGAAAAAGCGCATCCTGATGTGTTCAACGTCCTGCTTCAGGTTCTGGATGACGGAAGGCTTACGGATGGACAGGGAAGGGTTGTTGATTTTAAGAACACAATCATCATAATGACAAGCAACTTGGGCAGCGAGCTGATTCTTGATGCGGCTGAGGACAAGTCTTCTGAAAAATCAGAAAATGTTCCGCCGGAAGTCCGCGCGAAGATTGATGAGCTTCTGAAGGCTCATTTCCGACCTGAATTCCTGAACCGAATTGATGAGATTGTAATGTTTCAGAAGCTCGGAAAAGACTGTATCGGCGGAATCGTTAAGATTCAGCTTGCAAGAGTCTCTAAGAGACTTGAGGACAGAAGGATTGGAATTGATTTTGATTCCAAGGCGATTGATTTCCTCTGCGATAAAGGTTACGATCCTGCGTTCGGTGCCCGTCCTGTAAAACGTGCCGTTCAGACCTGGGTGGAAAATCCTTTAAGCAAGGAGCTTCTTGCCGGAAAGTTTGCTGAAGGCGCTAAAATCAAGGTTTCTTCGGATGGAACAAAACTTCTGTTTGAATAGGCAATGCATTGTCTGGCCCGGATGTTGAATTTATAGAACTCGACATTTCGGGCTGTATATGGATTTTCCGTGCAAATGGAATAAAGGCTTCAAAATGTCAGATTATCTGGCATTTTGAAGATAGCCTTATTGCATTATTTCGCTGAATTCATTAAATTCTAAATAGACATAAAATATTTTTTTAGGAGATTAATCATGGCAGTTAGAGTTGCTATTAATGGTTTCGGTCGTATCGGCCGTTTGGCTTTCCGTCAGATGTTTGACGCTGAAGGTTATGAAGTTGTTGCTATCAACGATTTGACAAGCCCAAAAATGCTTGCTCACCTCTTGAAGTATGATACAGCACAGGGCGGTTTTGCCGGAAGAATCGGTGAAAACAAGCACACTGTGTCATCTACAGAAAATTCTATCATCGTTGATGGAAAAGAAATCAAGATTTCTGCTGAAAAAGATGCGGCTAACTGTCCATGGGCAGCTAACAAAGTTGACGTAGTTCTTGAATGTACAGGTTTCTATACATCAAAGGAAAAGGCAGAGGCTCATATCAAGGCCGGCGCACGCAAAGTTGTAATTTCAGCTCCTGCTGGAAATGACCTTCCAACAATCGTTTACAATGTAAACCATAAAACTCTTACAAAGAACGACAACATCATCTCTGCTGCTTCTTGTACAACAAACTGCTTGGCTCCAATGGCTAAGGCTTTGAATGACTATGCTCCAATCCAGAGCGGAATCATGTCTACAATCCACGCTTACACTGGCGACCAGATGATTCTTGATGGTCCACAGCGCAAAGGCGACCTCCGCCGTTCACGCGCAGGCGCTCAGAACATCGTTCCAAACTCAACAGGTGCTGCAAAGGCTATTGGTCTTGTAATTCCTGAATTGAACGGAAAATTGATTGGTTCAGCTCAGCGTGTTCCAACACCAACAGGTTCTACAACATTGTTGTTTGCTGTTGTAAAGGGCAAGAATATCACAAAGGAATCTATCAACGCTGCAATGAAAGCCGCTGCGACAGAATCTTTCGGATACAACGAAGATGAAATCGTTTCTTCTGATGTAATCGGAATGAAGTTCGGTTCATTGTTCGATGCTACTCAGACAATGGTATCTAAGATTGACGACGATACATATCAGGTAGAAGTTGTTTCATGGTATGACAATGAAAACAGCTACACATCTCAGATGGTAAGGACAATCAAATACTTTGCAGAAAACTGCTAATTATAGTTAGTTTCTGAAGAAAAGGGGCATCCTGAATATGGATGCCTTTTTTGTTTTTAAAGTATTTGATTGTTCTTTCGTATTGGACCGGTCGCAAACTCTGCGAGTTATGCTCCCGCAAAATGCTGCGCCACTGCTCGCATTTTGGGTCATCACAAAGTTGAAATCTGGGCAAACGGATTTATTGCAACTTTTTTTTTCTTCTTGTGTCTATATCTTCAGACAGCCGTAAAGGCTATGGGAGATTTAGACATGAAAAAAGTTATTCCTGTTTTTTTTGCAACGGACGATAATTACGCTCCGTTTGTTGCCGTAACGCTTGAGTCAATTCTTGACAATGCAAGCAAAGAGTTTCAGTACAAATTTTATATTCTTACAACAAACATCAGCGACGAATATAAAACCGCAATCGAAAAGTATAATTCAGAAAATGTTTCTGTTGAATTTGTCTTTCTTTCTGAAACAATAGAATCTGTAAAAGAAAAATTCGCCATCCGCGATTATTATTCAATGGCTACCTATTACCGCTTTTTTATTGCGGATCTGTTTCCTCAGTACAACAAGGCTCTTTACCTTGACTGCGACATCGCCGTTTTAGGAGATATAAGCGAGCTGTTCAATACGAATGTAAGGGATTTTTATCTTGGCGCGATTCCGGATGAGTCACTTTTTAAATATCTGCCGTTTTCCGATTACGTGGAAAATGCGCTTGGCATTCGGCCTGCTGAATATTTCAATGCCGGAATTATGGTTATGAATCTTGCGGCATTCCGAAAATACGACATTCTTTCCCAGTTTATAGAGCTGATGAAAAAATATAAATTCCGTGTTGCCCAGGACCAGGATTATCTGAATGTAATCTGCAAAAACAAAGTGAAATTTATAGAAACCGGCTGGAACAAGGGCGCTGTCCTGACTCCAGGTTTTGACGAGTCGACATTAAAACTTGTGCATTACAATCTGAACCGCAAGCCGTGGCAAAAGACAGGCGTAAAGTATGAGGAATATTTCTGGAAATATGCGGAAAAAACAGAATTTGCCGGAATGATTCATGAAAAACTTTCAGGCTACTCGGAGGCGGACCGCGCAAAAGACGATGAATGTCTTGAAGGCCTTATAAATCTATGTACCCAGGAAGCGGCAAGCGAAACAAATTATTACAATACTTATGTAAAGAGATATGATATATGGAAAAATCTTCTGAACGACTTGAAATCCTTTCTAAAATCGATGAGTACGAGCGTAACGAATGGTGGACACGAGATGTTGAAGATGACCCGGAAACTATTCCGCTGACGCTGGATAAGGCAGATTATTTTCATAAAAAGATTTCGACAAGATTTCTTATAAAGTTCGCGAATTTTCTTGGCAGAATATTCATCAATTCCCTTATAAGGCATAGGGCGCTGATAATAAAAGAAGTCCGCGGTCTTAAAGAAAATTATCTTCCGCTTGAAAAACAGGGCGCGATTATAACGTGCAATCACTTTAATCAGTTTGACAATTTTGCCGTTTACAAAGCGCTCGAAGGTCATATTAAAAAAAACGAGCTTTATAAAATTATCCGCGAAGGAAACTACACGAATTTTCCCGGATTTTTTGGATTTCTGTTCCATTACGCGAACACAATTCCGTTAAGCGGCAATTTTACCTGCATGAATGAGATGATGAAGGCGGTTTCCTATTATTTAAACCGCGGTGAAAAAATTCTTGTCTATGCAGAGCAGGCAATGTGGTGGAACTACAGAAAACCAAGGCCGCTTACGCCCGGCGCATTCAGGTTTGCCGCGGAAAATAACGTTCCAGTGATTCCTGTGTTTATTACAATGGAAGACTCTGAGCTTACCGGGCAGGATGGATTTCCTGTTCAGGAATATACAGTCCACATACTTCCGGCGATATTTCCAGATGAAAAAAAATCCGCGCGTGAAAACTCTGCCGAGATGAAGGAAAAAAATTATTCGCTCTGGAAAAAAACTTACGAAGATTTTTACGGAATGCCGTTGATGTATCTGAAACCCGGAACAGCGGATTCATAAAGCGAAGAGCCAAAAAAACGGAGGCTGTAATAAAAACTTTGCCTAAGATAGCGTCAAAGTTTTTATTCACAAGTTTGCGTTGCAAACTTTCTTATCAACTGCCCATTCTCATTTCATTGCGAATGGGCATAAAAAGTCAAATCGAAAATTGAAATTTTCTCATTGACTTTTTATGGGAGAAAAATATGTGGTTTTATATAATTTGCATTCTTGGCGGCGATGCTGCGATTATCTTTTTCAATATTTTTTTCAAAAATTCAGTTTCCGGAAATTCAGCCTTCTCAGACAAATTCCTTATAATCGCGGGGCTTCTTCTTGTTGTGTTCTGCATCGCCCTTGACGGAATTTCCGCCTTCTTAATCCGTCGTCTTCCTGAAAAATGGTTCTCATACAATGTAAAAATTCATAAGCCCGGAAAAAAAGAATGCAAAATTTACGAAAGGCTCGGAATAAAACTCTGGAAAGACCACATCCTTGAGCTTGGAATGTTTACGGCGTTCAGCAAAAAGCATGTCGCAAACCCTGAAAGTCCTGAGTACATTGAGCGCTTTATCCTTGAGTCAAATTACGGCGTGCTCATTCATCTTGCCGGCGTTTTTATCGGATTTTTGCTGCTCTGCTTTTATCCGAAAAATCTTTTGTGGCGGATGAGTTTTCCCGCGGCGATGATAAACGCCTTTATGAATATTTTTCCGCTTATGATTTTGCGCTATAACCTTCTGCGCCTTCACCGGATGCACGCGGTTCTGTTAAAAAAGCGCCAGAGAAAAAACGGCGGAACCTTGGCCGTCCGGTAATGGCGCTTTCCGCTCCTGCAAATTAAAGTTATTAAGGGCGGGCAACCGCCCTGCGCCTCAAACTCAACATACGTTTCGTTTTCGTCTACCCACCGTGCGGGCTCCAGAAGCCGAAAAGAAAATCAGTAAGAAAAATAATCCCAAAATGACCTTTGATAAGATGTGCCGGGAAAAGTGGATTTTTATTGCATGTTCACACGGCCTTGAAATTGAATACACGCCGAAACCACGGGATGAACAGCTGGATCCGATAGTTGATTTGTTTACTGCAGCCTTTGCAAACTCGAACAAAGCAATCAAAGACGGATATGACAGCCAGATTAAGCAGTATGACAATACGTTGAACGGATACACAAAAGAGACAGTCTACGGTAAAAAGCACTTTTTCGGAACTGCTGAGATAAGCCAAATGTTTGAAAGTGCGACGCCAGAACTGCTTCATAAGATTGCAGGAGTTATTGCAGAACACGGTTTCAAAGATGTGCAGGAATGGATGCAGAAAAGCCCTTGGTACCGGGAGTTTGAAATGTGGCGGGAGGCGGAAAGACAGCTGAAGAGGGAGCGCGAATGGGAGAGGTAAAAGCTTAAGACAAGATTTAATATTGCCGAACATTACCGGTATTGGCAATGTTCGGCAATGTTGTAACTTCACTAAAGCACCATTAAAAATGCCATCTTCTGTCACAATCACTAGTTGATTTTTTAGTAAAATTGATCTTTTGGTGGTATAATAAAAGAAAAAAGGAGTTTCCATCTTGAGTTTCCAATCCGAAGCAGAATTAGAAAATTGGCTCATTAATGAATTGCAGCAGCAGTTCGGATACTCATATTATAAAAAAATTGAAGACAAAGAAACTCTTGAAGATAATTTTCGTACAAATCTTTACAACTTAAACAAAGAAGATTTGAATAATTCTCCATTTACAGACTCAGAATTCGACCGCATTCTTACCTATCTAAAAGACAAATCCGTTTATCAATCTGCCAAACAGCTTAGAGATAAATATGTTCTGGAACGAGAAGATGGCCGCAAAGTTCATATCAAGTTCCTGGATTATGATGATTATTCAAATAATAAAGTTCAGGTTGCAAATCAGATAACCGTTATCAATAAATATGAAACAAGATTTGATGTAACTCTCTTAATAAATGGCCTTCCTTTGATCCAGCTGGAATTAAAAAAACGTGGAATTGCACTGGAAGATGCTTTTAATCAGACAGAACGATATCGTCGCCATGCATATACAGGTCTTTTTAAGTATATCCAGATTTTCATTATCACAAATGGTACCAATACCAAATATTATGCAAATAGCGATAATACATTCCTTCATTCTTCAGTTTTTTACTGGACCGATGAAGAAAATAAAAGAATTAATGATATAAAAGATTTTATTCCGGCATTTTTAAATCCAGACAGACTTTTTAAAATGCTGCATCTATACACAGTTCTTAATGATACAGAACGCTGCATGATGATTATGCGTCCATATCAGGTTTATGCTACAGAACTTCTGCTTGATAAAGCTCTTTCTTCTGATGATAACGGTTATGTCTGGCATACAACTGGGGCTGGAAAAACTCTAACTTGTTGGAAATGTGCGAAACTACTGATAACACATCCAGAAATCAAAAAAGTCTTTTTCCTCATAGACCGTCGTGACCTTGATACACAAACTACAGAAGACTTTAATGAATATGAAAAAAACAGTGTAGACCAGACAGAAAATACAAAAGCTCTTACAGAACAGACAAAGGACAAAAATCGAAAACTCATAATTACAACTATTCAGAAAATGTCTCATGCCATAAATGATCCGAAATATAAATCAATTATGGAAGAGTATGCTAATGAAAAAGTTGTATTTCTGATTGATGAATGTCACCGCAGCCAATTTGGAAAAATGCATAAAGATGTAAAAGGCTTTTTCAAAAAGGCTCAATATTTCGGTTTTACTGGAACTCCAATTTTTAAGGAAAATGCAAAGAAAGAAGGTGAAATACAGTACATTACAGAGACTCTTTTTGGAAAACCTCTACATCAATATATGATAAAACAGGCAATTGCTGATGGAAATGTTCTTGGATTCAAAATTGAATACATGAAAACCATCGTTGCTAAAAACTCTGTGTATGAACAAAAATTAAATGAGAATGAAGCAGCCTCTTCTTCTACAGAGGTTTCTGCAATAGATACAGCAGAAGCATGGAATGACGAAAGACGTATTGAAGCAGTTTGCAAAAATATAATTCAAAATTTCAAAGCAAAAACTGTAAATAAAAACTACAATGCTATTCTTGCAACAAGCGGTGTAGAAAATCTTATAAAATATTACGACACCTTTAAGCGTTTGAACCCTGACTTTACCTTTGCAGCAGTTTTCACTTACGACGTAAATGAAGATGCAGAATCAAAAGAAGAAACAAGCCAGGATGCAATGGCAAGAATCATAGATGACTATAATGCAAAATTCGGTACATCATTTAAGACAGATACCTTTGCAGAATACAACGAAGATCTTTCTAAAAAGTTCAAGGCTAATAAAATCAATCTTTTAATTGTTGTCCGTATGTACCTTACCGGTTACAACAGCAAAATTTTGAATACACTCTATGTAGATAAAAACCTTGTTTATCAGGATTTATTGCAATCTTATTCAAGAACAAACAGAACAGAAAAAGCAACTAAGAAATTCGGAAATATCGTCTGCTATAGAAATTTAAAATACAACACTGACCAGGCTTTAAAACTCTATTCTAATTCTGCAAGCACAGAAGGTATTGTTCAAAAGAGTTTTGAATACTATCTGGACCGTTTGCAAACCGCACTTGGTATGTTATGGCAGGTCGCAGAAACTCCACAAGATGCTGCAAATCTCCAGAGTGAAACTGAACAGAAAAAGTTTATTCTTGCTTTCCGTGAAGTAATTCGTCTTATTACTACTCTCAAAACTTTTGAAGAATTCGAGTTTGATGAAGCTCTTATAGGAATAAGTGAAGAAGACTTTGATAATTTCAAAAGCCAGTATCTGGACATCCATAAAAACTTAAGCAGGAGAGATACTGCCGAAAAGGCCAGCATTCTTGATGAAGTTGATTTCCAGATTGAACTTCTGGAAACAGATGTTATAAATGTCGATTACATTCTTACACTATTAAAGAATGTTGATATGACAAATCCTCAGCAGAAAGAAAAAGATTTAACAGAGATTTTTGATAAAATAAAGAAATCTGCAAATCCAACCTTACGCAAAAAATCAGATTTGATTATTGCCTTTATTCAAAGTCTGATTGATGGCTTAACAATGCCGGAAGATCTGGAAGACCGCTTCAGAAGCTTTGAGGAAAAAGCAAAGCAGGAAGAAATTACAAAATTCGCAAATGAACATGACCTTACATATAAAGAACTGAATGCTGTTTTTGAAGAATATGAATTCGACGGAATACTCAATAATGATTCAATCAAAAATCTTATTCATAAAGAAATGGGCTTTCTTGAACTTTCAAAAGTTGTAAAAGAAATCAAATTATTTATAATTGAAACTTCCGATAAGTATTCATTAGAAATGACAGGATAAGGAATAGAAAAATGTCAGATAACAATACAACTCACAGACAGGTTTATCAGCGGGAAGAATTACACAAAAAGCTCTGGGAGATGGCAAACAGCCTCAGAAACAATATGGAGGGTTCTGAATTTAAGAACTACGTTCTGGGACTTTTATTCTACCGCTTCTTAAGTGAACACGAAGAATTACAGATAAAAGAACTCTTAAAAGATGACGGCATATCTTTTGCCGAAGCCTTTAAAAATGAAGACTACGTTCAGCCTATAACCGACTGGATGATTGAGGCCAACGGTTATTTTATAGAACCAAAGTATTTATTCACCAGCTGCATTAATTTAATTGAACAGGAAAAGTTTGATGTAGATTATCTGAACAAAGCAATTAACTCAATTACAGCTTCAACACTTGGCAAGAAATCAGAAAAGCTCTTTGAAAATCTTTTTGATGATATGGATTTAACTTCCAGCAAACTTGGCCGCGATGTAAAAAGTCGTTCCATCTTAATTGCAAAAGTAATGAAGTCTATCGATACAATCGACTTTGAATTGGAAAATACAGAAATTGATGTTCTGGGTGATGCCTACGAATACTTAATTGGAATGTACGCTGCTACAGCCGGTAAAAAAGCCGGAGAATTTTATACACCACAATCTGTTTCTAAGCTTCTTTCTTTACTTGCAACCGATGGGCTTAAGCAGACAAAAGCAGTTTGCGATTGTGCCTGCGGTTCTGGTTCTCTTTTGATTCAGGTTGGTAGATGCGTAAAAGTCGGTCACTATTACGGCAACGAATGTAATCCCACAACTTATAACCTTGCCCGCATGAATATGATTCTTCACAATATTCATTATGAGCAGTTTGATATCCGCCACACAGACACAATTTCGGATGGCGGAGAAAACAGCTCAAGCTGGGAAGAAAAATATCAGGTGCAGGTTGCAAATCCTCCGTATTCACAAAAATGGTCTGCTTCAGATAAATACATGAAAGACGACCGTTTTAGCCCATATGGAAAGCTTGCTCCAAAAAGTTATGAAGATATGGCATTCCTTGAACATATGATTTTCCATATGGCAGAGGATGATGCCAGAATTGCAGTGCTCCTTCCTCATGGAGTTTTGTTCCGTGGCGGTGCAGAAGAAGCAATTAGAACTTATATAGTAAAAAATCTTAATTATCTTGATGCAGTAATTGGACTTGCTCCAAACTGTTTTTATGGAACATCAATACCAGTAAGTCTTCTGGTTCTAAAGAATGACCGCGAACAGAACAAGGACAACATTCTTTTCATAGATGCTTCAAAAGAATACGAACCAGGAAAAAATCAAAACTCAATTACAGAAGAAAATGTCCAGAAAATCCTGAATGCTTATAAAGACCGCAAAGATATAGAAAAATTCTGCCATGTTGCAAGCATGAAAGAAATCGAAGAAAACGGCTACAATCTTAATATCACAAGATATGTAGATACCTTTGATGAAGAGCCGGAACTTGATTTAGCAGAAATCGACAAAGAACTAAAAGAAGCCACCGCAGAACGAGATTCTCTGATGAAAGAATTTGAAAAGTTTGCAAAGGAACTGGGGATTTAGGAGGGAATAATGGAAAACGAACTGATCATTTACAATACAGATGACGGCAAAGCTGATGTAAAGCTTTATTCCCGCGATGGTGTAATCTGGATGAACCAGCAGCAGATGGCTCTACTTTTTGACACCTCCAAGCAACTTGTTAGTCATCACATTGCTAATATCTTACAGGATAAGGAATTAGAAGAAAAATCAGTTGTCAAAGATTATTTGACAACTGCCGCAGATGGCAAAAATTACAATGTCACTTATTATGCCCTGCCAATGGTAATTGCTGTAGGCTTTAGGGTAAGAAGCATTCGTGGCACCCAGTTTAGAAGATGGGCAAACGAAAATCTTTCTGAATATCTTACAAAGGGCTTTGTGATGGATGATGAACGTCTTAAGAATCCGGCTGGAAGACCAGACTACTTTGATGAACTTCTTGAAAGAATCAGAGACATTCGTGCAAGCGAAAAACGCTTTTATCAGAAAGTTCGCGATTTATTTGCCTTAAGTTCTGATTATGACGGAAGTGATAAAGCAACACAAATGTTTTTTGCCGAAACTCAGAATAAACTGATTTATGCAGTAACAAATCAAACTGCCCCAGAAATTATTTTAAGCCGTGCAGACTCTTCCAAACCAAACATGAATCTTACAAGCTGGAAGGGAAAAGTTGTCCGCAAGCAGGATATTTATATTTCCAAGAATTACCTTACAGAGGATGAACTTGATACACTGAATCGTCTTGTAAGCATATTCCTTGATACAGCAGAACTCCGCATAAAAATGCGAAAGACTCTTACCTTGCAATTCTGGGAAGACAACATAGACAAACTTATTACAGACAATGATTTTAAACTTCTTGATGATAAAGGCAGCCGTTCAAGAGTTCAGGCAGATAAAGAGGTAGAGCAAATCTATCTTGAATTTGATAAACGCCGCAAAGAATATGAAGCAAAAGAAGCCGACAAACAGGATGCGCAGGAATTGAAAGCTCTTGAAGCAGCCGAAAAAAAACTTTTGGGAAGAAATAAGTAGAATGAGTAATACACCTAAATTAAGATTCCCTGAGTTTAGTGGGGAATGGAAAGAGAAAAGAATAGACTCTATCTTTGATGAACAAAAAGAAAAGAATCATCCAACAGAAGAGGTATTAACAATAATTCAGGGAATAGGAACTGTTCCAAGAAAAGAATCTGGAAGAAATATTATTTTTGATGAAAAAAGTCTTTCAAATTATAAGTTTGTTCAAAAAGATGATTTTATAATACACTTGCGTTCATTTGAAGGTGGCTTAGAAATAGCTAATTCTAATGGAATCGTAAGTCCTGCATATATAATTATGCGACCAAAACTATCAATTGCATCAAAGTTTTTTTACTCATATTTTCGTTCATATAATTTTATAAATCATGTATTACCAGTTGCAGTTGAAGGTGTTAGAGATGGAAGACAAATCAAATATCCAATATTAAAAAAAGAAAAGATTCCATTTACTTCTTTCGCCGAACAACAAAAAATCGCAGATTTCCTTTCAAATGTAGATTCAATAATCACAGCAGAAACAAAGATTCTAAACACCCTGCAAAAAAAGAAAAAAGCCTTAATGCAAAAACTTTTCACCCGGCAACTCCGCTTCAAATCCGCCGATGGAAAAGATTTCCCTGAATGGGAAGAAAAGAAGTTGGGAGATGTTTGTAATGTTCTTAGTGGGAAGAGAGTTCCAAAAGGGAACAAATTAACTTCTGTGAATACAGGATTAAAATATATTACAGTTTCAGACATGGGAGACAAGTTTGTTTCTAATAAAGAGATTAAATATATTACTCCTGAAATAGAAACTAAAATAAAAAAATATAAAGTTATAACTGGTGATATAATTATTTCGGTAGCTGGAACTCTTGGTAAGGTTAATATAATTACTGAAGAATTCAATAATGCCAATTTAACAGAAAATTGTGATAAACTTACAAAATTTAAGGAATGTATAACTGAATATCTTTTTTATTGTTTACAATCCGATAGATTTCTAGATGAGATTAATCGAATCAAGACTTCTAGTGCACAACCAAAACTTGCATTAGACCGTTTGCGAGCATTTATAATTCCTATACCAATTAGGAAAGAACAACAAAAAATCGCCGACTGTCTTTCAAGCATAGATTCATTAATCCAAACCCAACAAAAAGTAGTAACCACCTGGCAGCAACGCAAAAAAGCCTTGTTGCAACAGATGTTTATATAAAAAAAAATTAATCAGTTCGTGACATTTTGCCACGAACTGAAGAGGTCTACTTCATTTCCAATTATTGCAAGCAAGTATCTGCTTCTGCCTGTGTAACAGATTTCATCCAATTAAGATTAGGTACATCTATTGTTCGCAAAAGTCATCATTCATTTCCTCCATTATCAAAATCATGTTTCATGATTTTTTTCATCTCTTCTTTCATTTCATCAGACCAGAATCTGGCTCCACCTGTATAAAAACAGGAGTTTCCAATTCCTTGGATTCTTCAATTTCTGTCTCAATGAAAAACTTAAGTAATTGAAGTGCTGCTTCCTGCTTTACTTCTTTTTTAGATACAGCTTCTGAAGTAAAACTTTTTGGTATTCCTTCAAGAGAAACTGTACAACGCCAGATTGGATTCCCATCTGAATCATGATATTCCGAGAAGTCATAAACAGGTTCCATGATAATTTGTTTTTGAACAAATTCATGAAGCTGACTAATTGGATTTGAATAATCAACTTTTTTTATTTTTCTTTTAATTTCTTCGTGGCAGAGATAATTCAAAGCTTTACATTCTGCAACCATCTTAGCCTGAAAAGGACCTATTCCTGTACCAGAGAAAAACTTATCATTAATTCTAATTCCATATTCATAAAGGCCTGTTTTTGGATCTGGAGCCATCTGACCTTGCTCACAACCTATTCTAACTTCCCACCAGTTGTGTTGGCGCATATCTTCTAAAGTCTGTGGCTGTCTGAGACGAGGGATATTCTCTGGTTCTCCAAATCCTAATTCATGACATTTTTCTAAGACTAAGACACACAGATAACTGTTCATTGAATCCATGCTGAGCATTGTTTCACAAACTTTATCTATAACCTTAAAATCCCAGTCACAATCTTTTGAAAACTTTTTATACATCATTTTTGTAATGTATAAATCCAATGCCTCATCACCATAGAACTCAAGAACTTCATTATTTTGAACTTCCGGATGCTCCTGAGAATAAGATTTACGAATAAAAGCCTGTACAAGTAATCGTTCATTTTTAAAATGATATCCGATTGCACTTTGTACATAATCAATGTTTTCGCTGTTCAACATTAGAAAACTCCTAAAAATAAATTTAGGCACAGTTATCCTGTCATCAATTTTTGAGAAAAGCTAAATTGTCTGAAGGCTTTATAAGAAAACTTGAAAATAGAAAAACTAAGAAAACCTTGATTGCTATGTGCAACTTGCATCTTCTATCATATTATGTCTTACATACTTTCTGTATTATTTTGTAAATCCATTCGCTTGAATTTACAGTATCTTTTAATAATGTCTGTTTATCTTCATTTGTAATTTTAGATGAAAGAATCTTTATGGTTTCATCTGTAACATGTTCTTTCCCAAGCTCTTTTAATGCCTGAATCACAGTTGATGAAATATATGACATTTTTGAGATTTCTCGATTAGTTCTATGTTTAAAAGAGATTTTAATTTTATCAATATCATATTCCTTGTATGGTCCATCACTTAAATAAGTACAAACTGCCGGAACTTGTGTTGAAAGACCAAGAATATTCATTGCTTGGTCACCACACGGGGCAATTGTCCAATGAAAATTACGAGCTATTGCTTTTGCAATTTTATCTGGATCTGGGGGAAGGTTCTCCTGAAGCAACTGACTGTATTTTGGCTTGTCATATAGACCCGGCTTTATTCTTCGAATTTCTTTATCAGTTACCATTCGGCTTAAACATTTTCTGATAGTTGCAGAATCTGCCAAATCAGAGAAATCTGAATGAATAAATATTGCTCCTGACTGAGCTTCTGAGATCATTGCTTTTATTGCATTAGAATATCCGTTATTCATGTCACAAAAAGTATATACTTTTTGTGACATATTTGTCAAATTTATAAACAGCCAGAATTAATAAATCTTCAACATGGCATTTATAAAGTTTAGATAAAGTATCAAAGTTTTCGATGCATGGAATATTCTTACACTTTTCATTTTCCCAGGCATAGATTGCTACTGGCGTATACAAGTTTGCCAGCTTCCTCTGTCATCAAATCCAAATATTTCCTGCAACTGGTTGAATTGAATATGAATATTCCATACGCACATTATAAAAGGAATCTGCAGAAAGAAACAGTAAACTGTTAGTTTAAAATTAGAAGCCTACTGTCGGGTTTTAGCCCGATAGTCTCAGCATTTTAAGCAAAAATTTTAAGCAAAAATTGTAGTTTACTGAAATTTACTGAAATTTTTGAGTTGAAAAATATGTAAAACGATGCTAAATTGTGCATATTGTGACATGCTGAAACATGTGAAAAGGTTTTGAGAGCTTTTCCAAGCCCCTCAAACGCCGCCCGCAACGCCCGCTTTGCAGATAAAGTCGCAGAAACTGCATATATCATCTGTCTTTCCCGGAAGCCTGTCCTTAAGGGATGGAATTAAAGACGAAAGTCCTTTTTCAAAGCAAAGTCCGGTCATTGCGTTTCTGCCTGCATTCTGCATTATTTTTTCAAAACTATCCGTTATTTTTCCAATAAAAAGTTCCTTGTTTTCATTTGCAAATCCGCAGCACGGAGCGATGTCTCCGGAAGGATGAACGAACAGTATGTTGCCGGGGCCCTGGCAAAAATCTTCCTTGAACCATTTTTTGCTTTTCCAGGCGCGCTCGTCATCACCTTTAAAAGTCTGCGGAAGAATAAAAATGTCTGCTGCGAAATCCTCGCCCAGGGCGTTAAGTTCCGCTTCAAGCTGTTCAGTTTTTTTATCATCCAGCAGCGGATCTGCTACAGCCTGAATATTTATGTTTTCTTCGCCAAAAATCGCGTTTACTGCCGCGCAAAAAGTCCGTATCTCTTTGTAGTTCTGTCCGTGAAAGTTGTCGTAGCTTATTCCTATCTTTCCATCATATCCGCAGTCCTGGATTTTTTGTAAGGCTTCGTTCAGTTCGCATTCGTTTTTCCACCATACTCCGTTCGTCATAATCTGGTCGAACATAAAGTCGTTCCTTCTTGCAAAACTTATGACTTCGCACAAAAAATCCATGGAAAGAAAAGGTTCGCCGCCGGAAAAACCCACCTTGTCAATCTTGCAGTCTATGGAAGCGCGGCAAGAGGCCAGAAAATTGACCGCATCCACCGGCGAAAGCGAAAAAGGCTTGCGGTCTACAAAACAGTGCGGACACCGGAGGTTGCATAATGTTGTGGAAGCAAAGATGATTTCTGTAGGATCAAACATAAAAATAACGCCGCCTTTTAAGATATGTGGCCCGGTTGTTCAAGTCTTTGAATTTATAAGACTCTACATCCGGACAATAAAAAGTTGAATTTTTTCTG
>OIXU01000397.1_pt1 | contig 15502 bp, 24 predicted proteins | sample 1587921 | NCBI WGS metagenome assembly OIXU01 (sample SAMN03283238) | human gut metagenome | biome: human-associated habitat; material: feces | host: Homo sapiens | place: Peru | collected 2012
AGAGTGTCGCTTCGTTCTGTCCCTCTTTCTCTGTGGCGGGGGAGGTGGAGCCAGCGGCTCCTTCGCGCGTATGCGCGATTCCCCCCTCTCCTTGTAGTCTGTTATTACTTGTAGTCTGTATATTACTTGTAGTCTGTATATATTCACTTACCCGTTTTCGGTCAAGACCGTTTTCGGACTTGTCCGTTTTCGGTGAAGTCGGCTCTCCGTCAAGTCCGTTCCCTGCGAGGTCGGTTCGTCCTGCCCTTGTCCTGTCATCGGCAGGCTCGGAGTAGAACTCGTAGTCCCAGCCGTTGAACTTACCGTTCTCCTGCTTGACGGGAACACGCCTGACGAAGCCCCTGGACTCCAGCTCGACGATGATCTTGCGGAGCCTCTTGGGGCTTATGTCCAGCTTCGTGGCCAGCCCCCTGATGTTGAGATTCCAAGTGTCGCCCAGCCTGACGACCTTGCAGTAAACGCCTATCGTCAGGCAGTCGTTCTCCTCTATGAGCGAGGAGTGGATTCTCTCAAAGTTGTTCGATGGTTTTATAACCCTTATGTTTCCTGACTGTTCCATTATTTTCCGTGATATAGATTGTGACATTCATCGCACAGGCATATAAGATCCTCTGTGTGATAGACCTCCGTTCCGTGATGCTCGTAGTTCCTGTGGTGGACGTTAAGCACACCAGATTTGCCGCATATCTGACATTTGAATTTCGCCTTATATTTGACGTAAGCGGCAACTATTTTCCAGTAAGGAGTGTTCAGGAAGTCACGATATTTCATCGACTTAATAAATGCCTCTACTGTGCGGCCATTGATGCCGAAGCGGCGGAGGTCATAGATCATTCTTCCGTTACATTCTCCACACTGGGCATACGGATTCAGGTAAACCCGTATGAACTCCTCGGTGTTTTCCTTCCTGATCTCTTCATCCCTTATTTCCCTCTCTTTGGCTTCCTTCTGCTTGATTTCATTTTGGATTTGCTCGCAATTCGCGCAGAGTCTGCCTTGTCCTTTCCTCATTCTTTGAAAATGTTCCAAAAGTTTGGTTTTGGTCATCTTTACCGTGAGAAGAGAACCGCATTGCTGACATTCGATCTCCACTTTCCATTCGAGGTGTCTGCCATCCTCTCCTTTGCCTCAGCGAAACATTCGCATCGAGACGGAGGGAGAATACGGGGCGATTAACCTCTGGATTTGAGGAGTCAACGTCTCTCCCGGGGTGATTAGATAAGGGTCGCCAGAAAGGAATGCGACCATCTGGTCTACGTCAATCATTGTCTTGGTCAGTTTTCAAAGTGTCGTCAACCCCGTAGGCGTAGTCTTCAAGCCTCTTCGGGTCGCAATCGTTGTCGCTGCCGTCGCATATCGCGACGATGAGGAGGCGGGCTATCGCCCGGAGCTCCTCCGCTATCTTTCTGTTGTAATCCATTTTCAGATGTTGTTGTCGTTGTCTTTGGTTATCGGCTTCTTACGCCCGAGAACACCGATGAGGAGACGGGCGCGTCGGCAAAGATTGGCGAGCCGCCTGTCGCTCGCCGCCAGGGCCGCGAGGAAAGAGAGCATCTCCATGATCTCTTTCCTGTGCCTGTCGCTTATCCCGTACATGGTCAGGATTTGAAGTAACCCTGGAACCTCACGAGCCTGTCCTGGTATTCGGGAGACTTGATGAGTCCGTCCCCCTGTCCACCGAGGGACTGCGCCCCCTCCTCGTCAAGGACGACCTTGCTGTCCACGGCCTTCGGGACGCGGAAGCAGACCTGCACCGGGATGTTGACCTTGATGTCGCCCGTGATGACCTTGGTGGACGCTCTCTGCGTGGCGACGCAGAAGCGCATGCCGCAGGACCTGCCTTTCTGGAGCAGCATCTTGAGGTTGTCCATCAGGGTCTTCTCTCCTTCTTCGAGCTGCTTCGGGGTCCTCGACTGGTCAACCGCGTCCGCGAACTCGTCGAAGATCACGAGGGTCAGCCTCCTCGTCCTGCTCCTCACCCTCTCGTTCATCACGTCAACGAGGCCGGCAAGCACGTTCTCGATGTCGGACACGTCGCTGTAGACCTGAGCCCCTCCGCAGTCGATAGAGGCGAACTCGTACTTGGGGTCGAAGATGATGATGTCCTCCACACCGGCCTCCCTCGCGTAGGCCAGTATGCTGATGAGCTCGACCGACTTGCCGGAGCCTGTGGATCCGCACACCAGCAGGTGCGGGGTAGAGTGGTTGTCGAGGTCCCAGACGACCGTCCGGCCGTAGTTGTCCACTCCGAGGGGGATGCGGTGTCCTCTGAGCGCGCCGGCGTCCCAGAGGAGCGTCCTCTCCCTCTTCTTGTTGACCTCCACGGCCACGTAGGACCTGCCCTCGTAGACGGCGAGGTCGGACGGGATGCGGACGGTCGGCGCGTCAAGGGCGTAGGCCACGTCCATCCTGTGCGAAAGGACGGATGCGACGCTCACCCCCTGGGCAAGCTCGCACAGGTAGGTGTCGCAGCTGAACCCGTCTATGTGGTGCGCCACGCGCACCTGTATGTTGTGCGTCCTGAGGACGTGCTCTATCTTCTCTTCGTTTGTCATGTCACTGTTTGAATAGTCCATCCGGATGAAGGACGCGGCCTCCTTCCGGAACTTGGTTATAACCTTCGGGGACACGCTCCCCACGGAGGAGTCCCTGATCTTCCTGAGCCTCTTGGCCACAAGCCCGCGCTTGCCCTCAGGCACCCCGGGGAAGTCGTCCACCTCGGCCACCATCGTCCTCGCCCAGAAGTCGTACACAGCCGCCCTGTCCACGAAGTTGTCGGACGTGTTGACGGTGTAGATGTAGTCGGGGTCCCCGACCGCCTGGCACATCCGCCTGAGCGGCTCGTAGAGGAGGGCCTCGTGCAGCCTTCTGGAGTCCTCGTCCATAATGACCACCTGCTTCCTGAGCTGCGGCGAGCCGTCCTTGTTCCTGGACACCTTGTTCTCCACGAACCACGCCTCCGCGATTCTCAGGGACGGCTCGTGCGTCTCCACTGCGGCGACGTAGGCGACGGCCTGCTGCCCCCTCACGAGGGCCACCTCGTCGGTCGGGGTGTAGGCCGACACTGACTTGTGGTCGATCAGCACGACGCGCCCGTCCTCCATCCGCGCGGCGAGGTCTATCACGGCGTGGAGCGGAAGTGGTATGTCAACCCCGTTGACCGTCACCCACTCCTCGAACCTCGTCTCCACGTAGAGGACCTCGGCCATCCCGTCGGTGTACACCCCGGACTCCGCGCAGAAGGCGGCCACGAGGTTGTTCGCCATCCTCCCGGCCTCCGCCCTCGCGGCCTCGGCGGTCGGGAACCTGTCCGTGACCTTCCAGTCGTTGGACGGGACGGAGTCGAGGTACTCGTAGGCCCTCGACGTGAGTGTGACGGGGTCGGGGACAGCCCCCGGACTCCAGCCGGAGAAGAAGTCCCTCAGGGCCTCGTGGTAGGCGTTGCCCGCCACGGAGCTTATCGACCTGCGGTCCCGCTCGCGGTAGACGTACTGCATCTCGAAGGCCTTCTCGTTCCGCGCGAACGCCGACACGCCGGAGTAGCTCCAGCCGTCAACGAGATAGCCCGACAGGTGCGCCCTCAGGGCCTCGCTGTCAAGTTCCGCGTACCTGTTCATGCGCTACGGCATTTCGGGCCTCGCGGCCTCCGCCTGCCTCATCTCCTCCTTGCGGACCTCCACTGCGGCCTCCGCCTGCTCCTGCTCGTCGGGCGCGTCGGCGTAGTCCTGCTCGCCCTGCTCCCCGAACACGGCCTGATCCGTCCTCACGGCCTCCCTCATGTCCACCGAGAGCGGGGCGAACTTGCTGAGCAGGAGCTTGAGCACGGTCTTCTTCGCCATCGCGTCGAAGTCCGTGCTCCACTTGGAGCTGTTCCTCGTGGCCTCGTACTTGCTGGAATAGGTCTTGGAATACCTGAGCGCGTGGGCCCTGAGCTCGTCCACGGTCATGTAGAGCGACTTGCGGAACCCGTTCGTCAGCTCGAAGTAGGCCACGTAGCCCACGACATCCTTGGAGAGCCTGTCCATGGCCATGCGGAAGGTCATCTCGCCCGTGAGGAGGTCTGAGCCCGTTATCTCGCCCTCCCTCACGTCGGTGACGTGGATGGTCCTGAACTGCCCCGTCCTGATGGCGAGCTGCACGAAGGCGCGGTAGCCCCACTGGAGCTGCGCCTCCTTGACCACGGTGTCCGCGCCGTTGACCTTCTTGCGGTTGTTGTAGGGGATGACGTAGGCGAAGCCGAGGTTGTTGTCCAGCGGGAAGTCGAGGGCGGTCGCCTTGATGCCCGCGTAGACGAGCGACATCGGCGAGCAGCCCTGGAGGTTAGCGTCGTTGGCCACCAGCGCGGTGAGGTTGTTGACGAACTGGTCCTTCTTGCGCCCAAGGACCTGCGTGAGGTACTTCTGCGTGCTCTCGTTGACGATCACCTGGTTGAACCTCTTCAACGGTGAGACGGCGGGGACGTTGCCCTGCACTGTTGCGTTGCTGTTGTTTTCCATTATGAGTTGTTTTTCAGATTGTCATTCGTTTTCGTGCCTTTTGGCCATCTGCGCCTCGACGTACTCGTCCTCCCACGCGGACTCCGCGCTCTCCCAGAGGTCGTGCGCCTCGTTGTACTCCTCCTCGGTGTCGAACTCGCTCTCCAGCGGTTCGGGGAAGTGGTGGAACCTGTCCGTCATGCCTCTTCCTCCTCCCATTCCGGGTGGGCAAGGCCCATGACCTTGTAGGCGATGTAGAGCAGCGCGCCCCCGCATGTCTTGACGGCGACGAATGTCAGGGCGTTCGCCCCGGGCGTGTCGCCGATCAGCATGACAAGACCGCACAGGGCGACCAGCCCGGCAGCGGCGTTCATCATCATATTCTTCATATTCTCCTTTTTTATGAGGCCTACCAGAAGACCTCGATGATCATCTTCATTCTTGAAAGCACGGTGTCGAGCCTCTTGTACAGGGAGGCCAGCACGTCGTCGCGCTTGGCCATCGTCTCCCTCGCCCTCTCGCCCTTGACCTTGCCCTCGAGGTTCCATATCTGCCTCTTGATTATGGCGTAGTCGCAGGAGAGGACCTCCATCTCCTCGTTGGCCGCGTCCTCGTCGCGGATCTCGTCGTAGCCGTCGAGCCTGTAGCCCGTGAACCTGCCGTCCTCCGTGCGGAGCCTCCAGCAGCCGCCCTCAAGGGACATCGACGCGAGCGCGCCGTCCTTACGGCGGTAAAGCCTCTTGTTCTCGTTCATATCCATCTGTTTTTTTGATTGTCAGTAAAAAAAAGGGGAGGCGGAAACGTAATCAAAGCCTCCCCGGGAAAAGTAGTAAGGTATTTGAACCGTGGAGGGGAGCGTCACCGCCGCCCTGTATCCCTGTCAGCATCCTATAACCCTGTCCATCTCGGACTTGAGGTAACCCCGACGGCCTCCGCGTATCACCTTGTGGAGGAAGCCCTTGGACACGTAGTTTTCCAGTGTCCTGACCGTCTTGCCCATGTACTCGGCGGCCTCGGACGGGGTGTAGAGGACGTCCCTCGCGGAGCTTCTCATCCGCTCCTCGGCGAGGTCGTTGGCGCGCCTCAGCTCGGAGGCGATGTCCTCAAGTATCGAGGCCAGATCTCTTCTCCCGCTCATATTCCTCTCTTGTGACCGGTTTGACGTTGATGACCCTCTGCGGCCAGCTGATTTTCAGCTTGTAGCAGACGGGGCCGTCGCCCCTCATGTTCTCCCTGTAGGCGGTCTGCCTGAACGAGTCGAGCGACCTCCCGTCGGGGAAGGCCAGCAGCGCGTCCCTTCCGGTCTCCATCGACCGGAGCAGTTCCGTGTACCTCCTCGCCTCCACGAGTGCGGGGAAGTCCCTCTCGCTGAATTTCCTTTGCTCCATATCTTTTCTTTCCTTGATTTTGGTTCCTGATATAAGGGGAGCGCGGGGGAGGGTGATGTGTGCCTTGAAAATATTCATGGAATTTCTATAAAACAAGTTCTCTGCAACGACTATGAAGAAAGTCCCTCCCCCGCGTCTCCCCGCCGCATCCCTGCGGTCGGTCTCTGTCCTCCACGTTCTCCCCGGCGGCTTGGAACGCCCGTTGGCCGTGTTACAGTCCTGGATTCTCTTCTCGCATTCGTGGTATTTTCACGGATGCGCGGCCAGGTCCCGCTTCCCTCTCGTAAGCCTCCTTCCGGAGGCATCCATCCCTATACGACGGAGGGCGCGCCGGGTTTATACGTGAGACTGGCGGACTCATCCGCCGTCCGGAGGCCTTTCCGTGGAATCTCGAACCCGGATTCCATCACCCCACCCCACACGGAGGCCTGAAATGTTGGCCGTCAGGCTCGGCCTCGGAAATTGCTTGTTTGTTCCAAACCTTTTGCGTATCTTTGGAGCGTCGCTTTGATACCCCTTGTAAGGGTCGCTCCGTAGTGATTACGGGGAAGGCGGCTTTGTTTTCAACTTCCGAGGGCAAAGATAATGACGATTTCCATTAAAAACAAGCGATTTTAAGGAAAATCATCACTATCAAAAGGTAGAAATATATTGCTTTTTGGTAGAATATAGTAGGTAATTTATTGAACCGTAAAGATTTATGAACGAAGAAAGTTTTGCGAAAGACTACAAAGACAGGCTCGTTGAGTTTGCTCGCAAAGTTTATGACAAAGGGCAGACTAATTTCGAGTGGTATGTCGGAATATCGAGCGGAAGCATAAGTTCCGCCAAAAAAAGTGGCATGTCTGCTATGAGCATTGCGAAGATAGCGGAGCGCTGCCCGGAGCTGAGCCTGAGGTGGCTGCTCCTGGGCGAGGGGGAGATGTTGGAGCGCGGGGGCGGCGCCCGGGGCGCGGGCGGCAACGTCACCTCCATCGGCAACGTGAGCGGGATGACGGGGTCGTCCGTCACGGTCAACGGGGACGCGCCGCGGAAGGCGGACGGGACGATGAGGGCGATGGAGGCCCTCGCCGACCAGAACAAGGCCCTCACGAGGCAGATAGAGACCCTCACAAGGATAATAACTAACCTCACGGCCAAAGGCTGACCGGGGGAGAGAAAATAACGCTAAAACTGATTATCATGCCTAACAATGATGACGACGGCGACGGCCCTACGGGGATGACGGCCAACGAGAGCAAACTCACGGAGATGATGAACGTGTTCATGGAGAGATGGGGCGACGCGTCCCGGAAATTACAGGAGGCCAGCGAGGACAGGCTGGCGAGGGTCAACGAGATGGCCGCCGCCCTGTGTCTGGCGGTGGAGCGCACGTCCCACACGGCGGACGCGCAGGGCGACCTCTGCCGCCTGAGCCTTGAGGCGATGACGGGGCGCGTCATGTCGATAAAGGCGGACAGGGACAGGACGAGGGAGCAGCTGACCGTCTGCCAGAGGATGCTCGCGGAGAGCCAGATGGAGGTGCGGAGGCTCACGGACATAGCCGAGAGCCAGCAGAGGACGATAGACAACGCCATGAGGGAGCTGGCCCGAAACAGCGGAGGGAACACGACCAACATCGGGGACGTGAGCGGACATAAGAACTGAAAATCGGCCACGGGCGGTGTTCCGCGCTATTTTGCCGACATCGGCAAAATAGCAAAGGCCGGAGTCCGGGTCTTGGAAATGACCGCGGGATTGGCTATCTTGCGGAAGAAACGGGAATGAAAAGATATATGATATGGGAGGATCGATAACGACATACCTGCTGGAGAACGCTCCGTGGCTCGCCGCGCTGTTTGTCGCGGTCGTGGCCACCGCCTTTGCGGTCTGGATGGTTTGCCGGTGGTACTCCAGGCAGGAGGTGATAAACAGTAAGGTGAAGGCCCTTCCTTGCGAGGAACACGAGGCGAGCCTCGCCGGAAAGGCGGACAAGCCGTCATGCGCCGAGCAGGAGACAAGGCTTAACGAGAGGATAGAGTCGCTGCCGTGCGCGGCGCACGAGTCCAAGCTTGCGGAGAAGGCAGACAAGGCGGACCTCGACAGACGCGACGCGAAGATGAGCGAGAGGATAGACAGGCTCCCGTGCGAGCAGCACGGGAAGGACATAGGAGGGCTACTGTCTTTCGAGAGATCCTTTATGGCCATGTCCGAGCGCTTCGACGAGGTATGCAAGTGGCTCATGAAGTTCGACGGAAGCACGATCGACACGATCGCCCCGAAGCACAGCCCGAGACGGATGAACAGGGCGGGGCTGGAGATATTCGAGGAGACGGGGGCGAGGAAGGCGTTGGAGGACAACCTGCCTGCCCTCTTGTCAGAGATGGAGAAGAAATCCCCCGAGACCGCGTATGACGTGGAGGACCGCGCCTTCGAGGTGCTTGTGTCGAACATCCACAGGCCTATGTTCGTCCCGGTAAAGAACTACCTGTATTCGTGCCCGAGCCGCGTGAGGAAGACCGGAGATGACGGCAAGGCGGTGGAGGTGGACTTGACCATGGGACTTCTTATAAGGCTCATGAGCATCGGGCTCCGCGACGCGTATCTGGAAAGGCACCCCGAGCTCGCCGAAATTGCGGAGAACAAGTAACATTATCAAAATAAACGTATGAGAAAGATTCTTGCACTCGCGGCCTTGGCCGCGTTGGCGTGTTCCTGCGCCACATCGTTCCAACAGATAGCGACCGTCTCCGACAGCCGCGGCGACATACCGGATGACGGGATCCACCGCGTGGAGTCCGGGGGCGTGGAGGTGTCGTTCGACTTCTGGTCCTCGTTCGGCAGGGCGGACATCGTGATAGACAACAAGACCGGGGAGGATGTGGCCGTTGACCTGTCAAGGACGTTCCTCGTGGCCAACGGGCTCACGGAGGACTACCGGGCGGAGTCCACGTCAGCCGACAATCTCATCTGGGTGCCGGCCGGATGCAGGCGCGCTCTGCGCGGTCCCGAACTTATGGAGTCGCCTTACCGCAAATGCGGCTACGCCCGCAACCCCTCTTACAGGAAGGGCGGGGACTTGAACTTCGACCAGAAGGACAGCCCGCTCGTGTTCTCGGTGCGCGTCAGGCTCACGGACGGCGGCGAGCTCGCCAGATCGGTGCAGGGGGACTTCTACCTCAGCTCTCTGTTCAACGCCCCTGTGTCATTCACCAGAGAGAGCGTGACGGTCAAGGACCCGTGCAACAGGAGGGCGGATCCGGTCACGGTCAAGGTCGGCAAGTTCGCCGCCCCGTACCGCTTCTATGTGCCTTATACCGTCACCTCGCGATACGACAGCGACAGATAACAAACTAATATTAAACAAGTGAAGAAACATCTATTCTATTGCATATCAACATTGTTGTTATGCAGCCTTGCGTTTACGGTGGCATCGTGCGGCAAAGAAGACGCGGAGTCTCAGACATTCTCCGCCCTCTTCGCGGAGACCGACCATTTCATTGACATGCTCGATACTGTCTATGAGAGGTATGACGCTTTCGGCAAGAAAGCCACCGACACCCGCGACGGAAAGTTTACCGTCACGCCTATAGGGCGTCTTATAATTGTCAAAAAGAAGGCGTCAGCCTCCGAGATAACGTACACACAGATTCAGACGGCTCTTGAAGACCGTTACAGGAACAAGCCCAAGGTGAACGACGTGTTCCTCAACAATGGGGGCACAGTAACTATTGACTGTCGAAAATAGAGGTCGTAGCTCGTCACTTGAAGAACGGGTTGTCGGCCAGCATCCGGGCGTTCTCCTCCTTGGTGACGCGGATGTACTTCCGGAAGTTCTCCTCGGTCGTGTGGCCGGTCAGCATCATGCACTGGCGCGTCGGGACACCTGACAGGTAGAGCAGGGTCGCCCCGGTGCGCCTCGCCGTGTGCGCCGACACCATCTCCCACTTCATCCGCCCCGTGACCTCGGTGCGCCCGCCCCTCTTGGACACCACCTCCACGCGCCCGTCCATCCCAAGCCCCCGGCATATCTCCTTGATCCTCCGGTTGAGCTCCTGCTGCGCCATTTTCGGGGCCGCGCCCCCGTGCCTCGCCAGCACCTCCGACACCCTCGGGGACACGGGCAGCAGCACGCGCCCGCCCGTCTTCGGCTGCACGAACTCCAGCACCCCGTCGCGGATGTTGTCCTCCGTCAGGACGGAGTAGTTCTGGAACCTCGCCGCCGTGTACACGCCCAGAATAAAGAGGTCCCGCGCGTCGGCGTCCCTGCCCTCCAGTCGCGCCTCCCACAGCGCGTCAACCTCGGCCTTGGTAAGATACACCGTGTCCGCCGTGCGCCACCTCGTCTTCAATTCCCTGTACCCCTGGCACCTCGTCGCCCCGCAGTCGAAGGCCGCCTTCATCCCCGTGCGGAGCCGTGCGACCACGCTCGCCTTGTAGTTCTCGGAGCACCCGGCCTCGTCGAGCCGCCGGGACAGCCGCCACGCCCACGGCCCGTCCACGTCCTCCCACCTGCCGCCGTCGCGCTCCATCAGCGACCGCGCCTTCTCCACCGCCAGCCGCCTGTACCTCATCGACGCGCACGGGGTCCGCGCCCACCTGTCGAGCCAGTCCCACATCCCCGGGGCGTCAGCCTCCTCCGGCCCCCCCAGCACCTCGGCGATGGCCGCCCTCACGTCGGAGTCCGTGGAGAGCGCGTCAAGCCTCTCCTCGAAGCCCGCCCTTATCTCGTTCAGCCGCCTGTCCGCCGTCAGGTCGCCCGACATCTGCCGCCGGGCGTTCCACCTCGCCGTCCGGACGCTCAGGCCCGTCGATTTCCTGTAAACCTTCCCCCTGTGGGTGATGACCAGCCGCACGGGGGAGATGTCCGCCGCCGGCCTCGCCAGATTGAAATTGATGTTCACGGTTCAAAACTTTTTTTTTGAAATACCACTTTTATGCCCGAAATATACGAAAACTTGCCACGATTCTTGCCACACCAGTGGCAAAAAAAGTGGCAAGGAATGCGAAAAAACGGGCATTTACTCGAAAATTTGAGAAAATGACCCGTTTTTCAAACGCTTCTGAATCAAGCAACTGACTGATTTACAGCACTTTGATTCTTGATATTACAGAGCCACTCATCAGGCTCACAAGGTATCTGATATTCAAATAGTTGAATATTCGAGTGGCAAGGATTTGGGCAAGAAATGGCAAAATCGAGCCCCCGCAGGCACATCTTACCAGCCGCCACCTCGTTCAACCACCGCCCGCCGCCAGGTCGTTCGCCCTGCCTTGGCCGTTCAGCCGGAAGGCCAGCCGTCACCTCGTTCGGGTCGTTCAGGTCGTTCGGCCTAATCACGGAAATAGGCCAGCTGCCGCGCCGTCAGCTCAGGCTCTGAATCGACGATATATTTCAGGGTCTGCTTTATGCCGTGGTGCCCCGCCATCTTGGCTATGTCGAAGACGGACACCCCCAGCTTCGCCATATTCGTGCAGAAGGTCACGCGGGCGGTGTGCATCGTCACGAACTGCCACTTCTCGCCCTCCTTGGTCACGCCGCCGCGCGTCACTGTTACCAGGTCGTTCAGCCCGGCCCTTGCCGCCACGGCCTTGATCGACCGGTTCAGGGTCGTTCGACTGAGGCCCCGCGCCTCCTCCGCCCTCGCCTGGAGCCATTCGATGTGCTCCCTGACAGCCGGGCGCAGCGGCACAGTCGCCGCCGTGCCGGTCTTCTTCGACACGTATGTGAGCGCGTCGCCCTTGATATTTGACAGCCTGACCATCAGGATGTCCGAAAGTCTCATCCCCGTGTATGCCCCGACGATGAAGACCCGCCGGGCTATCTCCGTGTCAAGCGTCCGCACCCTGACCGCCTCCACGGCGTCCAGCTCCTTCCGCGTCAGGGCTATCTTTACCGTGTCGTCAGGCCGGACGCGCTTCCACAGCTCTTTCATAGCCTCCTGACTGATCGGGACGTTTACGCCATCCTCGTCACGGTAGCGCGTTATGATTGCGCGGATCTGCGTCAGGTAGCCCCGCGCGGTGCTCGCGCATACATCTCGTTCAGCCGCCTCCCGGAAGTCGTTCAGCCGCGCCCTCGTCAGGTCGGACCAGTCCGATATGTGGACCTCGTCCATATATCGGAGGACGCCCGCCGCCTTGGTGCCCGCGTGCCTCCGCACGCATTCAAACAGATTGTACATATAGTTGCCCGTCTGGCCGATGGCGCAGCCTGTTAAATTGTTAGTCGTTATCGTTCGGGTCGTTCGGCCTCCCGTCAGGCCGTTCGTGCCTGTGCCTTATGCTCCAGATCCCGGCGGCGATGCCGAAGACCCCGTAAAGACCCATAAGGGCTACCAATATGTCGGCTATCCACATAGTATTACGGCTATTTGGTAGGCGGTAACGTCGCCGTCGTGGTAGGACATAGGCCGAAGGTCGATGACCTCCACGAACTCGCCGCGCCGGGTTATAACGCCCTGCTCATCGTCCGCGTCGGCTATCTCCTCGATAGCCCTGCTGATCTTGCCGGACCAGGCCGCCAAACCCTCCGCGTCAAGCTCTCCGCGCTGGAGGGCATCTGCCAGGGCGACGCGCTCGCCGTCCCAGTACTCGCGGGCGGATTGCTCGCCGCCGGCCCAGATCTCCTCGTCATCGCTCTCCGGCGTGCGTGTGTACGGCTCGAAGGCTCGCCCGTCGCGTGTCCAGAGCTGCTGCCCGTCGCGGCGGCGGAGGCTGATGATCTCGCCGCCCAAGTCCTTGGCGGCCATTGCGGCCTCGCCCCAGTCCTCGAAGCCCGTTAATGCCCATTTGAGGCCCTCAGGGTAGCCGGAGCGGCTGGATGTAGTCTCGATGATCTCGAAGCCGTTGCCGGTCTCGAAAAGATAGTTGTCGAATTTTTCGTAAGCATTCATAACCTTTCCGCCCTTGTTCACCCGGCGCGGAACCGGGATTTAAATTAAACATGAGAATCTGAGCCCCGGCGGCGTGTCGCCCGCCGTTCCCGTCCTCCGACCGGGGCTGTGGGGCTGAATCAGTCGTTCTCCTCCTCGATGTAGAAATGAAGCGTTCCCGTTATCCTCGCCTCGGGGTTGTTCGAGATCACCGTGAAGTCGGTGTCCGTCCCCTCGATCCGTGTGCGCCCGTCGGGGCCGTCGTTCACGAAGTCCCGGTAATAGCCCCGGACGACCTTTTCGGCCGCCTCCCTGGTCTCGTGCCTTGAGTCTGTGAATACCTCGTGGTTGTAATACCTTTTGATATTCTGCCCGTCCATTTCAAACTTTACTGCAAACATAGAAATGAAGTTTTAATTTATGATTGATATAGAATTTACGATCTACTGCAATGGCGGCCTACGCGTCCCGCCAGTACGTCCAGCAGTGGAGACGATCCGCCCCGTAGCGTTTCCACCAGGCCGCCAGCCGCTTCTCAAAGGCCGCCCGTACCTCCTTGCAGGCCTCAGCCAGCTTGCGGCGGGTCTCCGCGTCCATCGGCGCGCTCTCCGTGCCCTTCCAGAGGTTCTCCGGCCTGTCCGTCCACCACCAGCGATTCTCGCCATTATACGCCCGGTAAATGGTCAGGGACTCCGCATTCTCCACCAGATCGGACACGCGGAAATCATTCTCGAACGCCTCTATATTCTCGCGGCGGAAATACTCCCAGGTCTTGCAGACCTTCCACCACGCCGCCACCTCGTCGTCCGGCTCGTCCGGGTGGCAGAAATCGGTCTCTATCTTCTGCTTTCCGAAAATAAAGAGACGGCCCCCGGCCTCGACCACCGCCGCCACGTCCTTCGCCGCCGGGTAGTCTATATTGTTAGCCATCAATATAGCCTCAATCTCGGCTTTCGACTGTCTCGCCCTCGGCTCCTCCGGCTCCTTATAGCCCCAGATCTCCCCGTCTATTGAAGACTCGGCGATCATCCAGCTTGGCACGTTCTGCCAGTCCTGGAACATCAATTCAGGCTCCTCCTCGTCCTTGTGCAACTCGTTACAGGCTTTAATGAAATCCGCCTTGTCCTTGTAGTCGTTCAGCCTCATCCACTTCCCGGCAAGGCTGCCGGCGTTATACTTGGCGTATGTGCCTACGTACACGGCGGCCCCCTCCGGGGCTTTGCCGGGTTGTTCTCCGGCCTTGCCGCCGTCCGTTCCGTCCAGGCCGTTCAAGCCGTTCAGCCGCGCCACAAGCGCGACCAGTTCGGCCTCCCTCCTCTTGGAGAATATCCAGCCCGCCCCGCAGCTCAAACGCGCGTTGAAGCTGCCGCCCGCGGCCTTCAATTCGGCCTTATACTCTTTCGTGTCACCCGTCAGGGCTATCGCCCTTTCGCTGTAGTTTATCATCTGTATCATTTCATTATCCTTTTAGTTGTTACCGTTCCGTCTCTTTATTTGTGGCGATATTCGACCACAACGCCGCGCCCCGCCTTCCTGATCTGGTAGGCCTTGCCGCCGTCAAATTTCACCCCGGCGGCCTGGTAGTCAGCCGCCGCCCGCTCTACGTTGTAGGCCGATAGGCAAAAAAAGTTCGTCGCCTCGCGGCCCGTCATCACACCCCCGCCGATGAATTTATACAGGCGGTTGCCAGGCTTGCGCTCGAATATCTTATATTGGCGCGTCTCATCGCTTTCTATTTCCGAAAGTCTCTTTATGTGTCTTTTTCGTATCATTTCTATTCGGTTTTTAGTTAATGGCCACCCTCTTTGCTCTGTCTGAGTGCGACGAATTTCATCAGGCCGCCACGATTTTAAGATTTTCCGCCCGGATGTAAGCCGGGAAAGCGTTCGGGTCGCTCATTGTCGGATCTATGTAAATATAACTTTCATCTGTTTCCTCGTCGTAGTCGTCGCCTAAGTCCTCATTTGTTAAATACAGATCCGTCCGGTTGTCTTTCTCTAACTTCGAGAGTAGAATCTCAAGAGCTGCCTCCTCGCAGGAGGCCGAAACCGCGAACGTGTCAAGGAGGTAGCCGTAACCGCGCCAAAGGCCGATGATATATTTCTTTTCCATATCGTTCATTTGATTGAGGGGCCGCCCGGAAGCGGCCCCGGTTACACTTAGATCAGTTCGCTCTCTATCTCCTCAAGTTGGAGGGTAACGGTTTCCTGGTTTAGGAAATCTTTTACCCTATTGATGAACGGGACAACGGCCCTACGGGCTTCCTCTTTGGATGACCCAAAGAAAAGGATTTCCACTTTGAGAGTATTCTCTACCACGAAACCCGTGCCGTCCTGGTGCCTATAGATCCCGGTCGCCTCGCTTATCGTGCCACCCTCGAATTCCTTTACAATCTTCCTTTGGAGGTACTTTGCCGCCTCAAGCGTGGAGATCTCCTGAAGCTTGCTTTCCTTGTCGTTCAGGCCTACGAAAATTGTAGCCTTGCAGATTCTCGAATTATTCACTACTTTTGCCATAACTTTTTTTCTGTGCCCCGGATAACGTCGAGAGATGCAGGCCCGGGGCTTTTCCCTTGTCATCTCCCTTTCCTTTAACTGTTACAAATATAACTCTTTTTTTTGGAATAAACAAGAACTAACGAAATTATTTTCAATTATTTACGCTATTTTCTCCAGTTCTCCAGTTCTCCAGTTCTCCAGTTCTCCACAATTTTACCATAATCTTTGTCTTAACCAGGACAAAAACAAGAATCAAAAAATACAAAACCGCGGAAACTGCGGAAATC
>OIXU01000401.1_pt1 | contig 15467 bp, 8 predicted proteins | sample 1587921 | NCBI WGS metagenome assembly OIXU01 (sample SAMN03283238) | human gut metagenome | biome: human-associated habitat; material: feces | host: Homo sapiens | place: Peru | collected 2012
GCACCGCCGCCAGCGCAAAGAACAGCAGCACCCCGCGGCGGCTTTTGATATAGTCTCCGAGCAGTTTCATTTTTCCCCCACGGCGTAGCCCACGCCGAACTTCGTTGTGATGAAATCGCGCAGCCCCGCGTTTTCGAGCTTTTTGCGCAGGCGGCCGACGTTCACGGTGAGCGTGTTCTCGTCCACGAAGGAGTCCGTCTGCCAGAGCGCTTCCATGAGCTTTTCGCGGCTGACGATCTTCCCCTTGTTCTGCATCAGCGTGAGAAGGATGCGGTATTCATTTTTGGTGAGAGCGATGTGCTCATCGGCATAGGTGAGCGTATTGTCGCCGGTATTGAGGATCGCCCCGGCGTGCTCGAGCACGGGCGCCGCCGCGCCGAACTCATACGTCCGGCGGAGAAGGGCCTGCACCTTGGCAATGAGCACGTTCGTATCAAAGGGCTTGGCGACAAAATCGTCGCCGCCCATGTTCATCGCCATGATAATGTTCATATTATCGCTCGCCGAGGAGATGAATATGACCGGCACGGAGCTTACTTTTCGTATCTCCGCGCACCAGTGATACCCGCTCATGTACGGGAGCGACACGTCCATCAGCACAAGGTGCGGCTGCACGCGCGCAAACTCCGCCATGACCGCGCGGAAATCGGCAGCGCAGGTGCAGTCCAGCGCCCAGAGCTTCATCTGCGCGCAGATGGCGTCGGCGAGGCTGCGGTCGTCCTCAACGAGCAAAATGCGGTGTTCCATATCTCGCCCCCCCTTTCCTTTTCGGCTCCACTATACCAGCGCTGTCAAGCGTATGTCAACCGGCCGGGCTGATATAGAAAAACCGCAGCGCGTGGCAGCGCTGCGGTTTTTGGTGTCATCCCACAAGGAAGCGCGAGAGAAATTCGCGCGTCTTCGGGTCCTGCGGGTTTTCAAAAATATCCTTCGGGCGGCCCTCTTCGCAGATGACGCCGTCGGCCATAAAGACGACGTTCGTGGAAACGTCGCGCGCGAACGCCATTTCGTGCGTTACAACGATCATCGTGAGACCGTCTCCGGCGAGAGAGCGCATAACATCGAGCACCTCGCCGACCATCTGCGGATCGAGCGCGCTCGTCGGCTCGTCGAAGAGCAGCACTTCCGGCTCCATCGCAAGCGCGCGGGCGATCGCCACGCGCTGCTTCTGTCCGCCGGAGAGCTGCGCCGGGCGCGCGTGGATGTACGGCGTCATGCCGACGCGCCCGAGATACTCCATGGCGGTCTTCTCCGCTTCGGCCCGGCTGCGCCGGAGCACCGACATCTGACCGGTGACGCAGTTTTGCAGCGCGGTCATGTTGTTGAAGAGATTGAAGCTCTGGAACACCATGCCAACCTTTGCGCGGTACTGCGAGAGATTCATTTCCCGCGCGGTGATGTCCTGTCCGTGGTAGAGCACCTGGCCGGACGTCGGCATTTCAAGAAGGTTGATGCACCGGAGCATCGTGCTCTTGCCCGAGCCGGAAGCTCCGATGATGCTGAGCACTTCACCCTTTTCCACGCTGAGATGGATATCGCGCAGAACGGTATGCTGAATTATGGATACGGGCTATTATATGGAAAGATAGAGGGAGCGCTGATCAAGGCCGGAATAGATCCGTATGTCGGAGTTATGCACCGTGATGATTATAACCGTCCGGTGCTTGTTTACGATGTCATAGAGATATTCCGTGTCTGGGTTGATTATGTGGTCATTTCGCTTCTTTGCCAAAATGTTGTCTCGGAGGAACATTACTCTGTTAATCCTGACGGGTCATATTGGCTGGAACCATTGGGGCGCAGGATGCTCATACAGTCTGTCAACGACTATCTTGATGAGGTTGTGGACGATCGCGGAAACCAGCGAAGCCGATTGACAAGGATTTCTCTTTATGCGCAGAATCTTGCTCAGACATTCAAAAAATACGCATAGCCTATGATATCCGTTGGAACCAGTGTGAGAAATAACACCGAGCCTCTGAAAAAAGTGACTCCAGAGTACTTGTATAATGCTTTAAGAAATCCAAAACCGGAATTTGAGGCTCGTATCCGCCAGCTGCGTGTCGTTCGTCAGCTGAATGAGTCGCAATATGCCGCGCTTAAAGTTCAGTTGCCATATTTCGTGTGCGCCACATTCAATCCTCCGCTAAGAAAAACGGACAATTTTGCATATACACAATATTTTGTGATTGATATAGACCATATTGGTTCAAAGGGTTTTATCCTTGAAGATCTGAAAAACAAGATTGCTTCCGATTCAAGGACAATGCTTTGTTTTGTATCACCTGGTGAGGACGGACTCAAGGTGATAATGAAATTAAAGGATAAATGTTACGATGCGGGAGTATATTCAATCTTCTATAAAAGATTTGTCAGTGACTTCAGCTCTCAGTACGGACTGCAGCAGGTTATTGACGCGAAGACAAGTGATGTCGCAAGGGCTTGCTTTATGAGCGTTGACCGCGAAGCCTATTTTAACCCGTACTGTGAGACCATTGAGATGGGGAAAGTTATTGATTTGGTGGACTCCTCAGAACTCCTCAGGCAGAAAAAAGAAGCCGAAAAGGATGCGCAGGCATTGATGGCCGAGAGCGATATCACGGAAGATCCACTCCCTACTGATCCCGGAGATGACGCCATGGCGCAGATTCGACAGTTGTTGAACATGAAGCCTCATAAGGCTACGATTGAAAAAGATGTCTATGTACCGGACATATTGAACAATCTTGAGGAAAGCCTGAAGGAATATGTCAATGATATCGGCTTTTTGGTCACGAGCGTGATGAATATTCAGTATGGGAAGAAAATCAAGGCTGAATTGGGCTTGAAGAAGGCGGAGGTGAACTTGTTTTATGGGAAAAGGGGATTCTCGGTGGTTATTTCTCCTCGTACCGGAACCGACGATTCCTTGAATAGTCTTCTTGCAGAAACTGTCGAGGCTTTCATTAATGAGCGATAACCAATGCCAAGGGCAAAGAAACCTCCATTGTCATTTGTGGAGCAGATGAAGAAGCTGATCGCTTCCGGCATAAATGACAGTCCAAAGATTGTCGTGAAAGATGATAGTGATGCCTTGACTCCACTTGAGGAGAGGGTGCAGGACATATTAGGGTTAAGTGACAACGCTCGGAAAAGGAAGGATAGGATGCTTTTTTTCGTAATGTATGACATTGAAAGTGACAAGGTTCGCCGTCTTGTCGTTAAATATCTGATCAGAGAGGGCTGCACTCGTATTCAGAAGTCGATATTTCTGGCAGACAGACCTGTCGCGACATATAACAAGATTAAATCGGACTTGGCTGAGGTCCAGGCCGTGTACGACAATGAGGACAGCATTATAGTCCTTCCTGTCACGACAGACTATCTCCGGATGATGAAGGTGATAGGAAAGAACATTGATGTGGACATAATAACCCACAACAAGAACACCTTGTTCTTTTAGTCTGTACTCTGCTCCGAAAGATGTCTCAGGCACACCGCATAAGTGCGGCCTGCTTCCGTGATTGCCGTTCCGGACACTGAGTCTTTGTCGCTGAAGCCTTCAAGAAGATGGCCGCCTATGTAAATGCCATTGACAAAACCGAATGTCTTCTCCTTCTTCCTGATGATTTTAAGTGTTCCCTGAAACTTATCGGTAAAGTTGTTCGTTTTGTCCGTAACCCTTAAATCCACACAGTTATAGACAGTCTCACCGTTGACACTGTGTTTGTTAAGAGCCACCTCAACATTGTCACCATTTTCTCCGGCAATGTTTATTCTTGTGTGAGGTATTCTGACTTTGACTCCGTTGGCGAAGACGGTATCAATATTGTTGTTAGCCGTGACTTTGAGAACAACAGCCGGCTGATAGTGCAAGACTTCGATTGGTGCGGTCTGTTTGGCGCTTACGATCTTATTCTTCCCATTCTCAACCATATACCGGACTTCAAAACAGGTTCTGATATCTGTCTTGCTGTTGATTCCTAATGCATTCGGATTAAGAAGGAATCTGTTGTTATGGTTGTCGTATAAAGCGAACAGATGACGCTTTTTGCCGGTAGCCTTATTCTCTTGCGTAATCTTTCCCATATACACCATAATGTGTTTAGGAAGATCTGAGTAGACATATTCATCCGCTGGAACCTCAAGTTTCAGATATAGTCCGATGTTCCCTTTGGCCGCAGTGGTTCCGGGTTTGATGGCTGCGACAAGTTCCTCATAATCGCGTTTGACTGGCCAACCGTTCTCATCGCAAGTCTTCCTGTATTTCTCGGCTTCGAGAAGCGCTTCACGGTACATTCCCATTTTCAGCAGGTTGCGCCCAAGGTTGAGGTGCACTTTTCCGATGTATTTTTCATCATTGCAAGTCAGGAGCGCTTTTGCGTAGCACGCCGTTATCAAGACCTCGTCCGATGGGTCAAGATATGTCGCGAGATCGGACCAGAAATAATATTTCCCCGTGTGTGTCTTGATCAGATTAACCGTTATCTCCCGCGCTTTGTCAGAATCACCCTCCTTATGGTGAATCTTGGCCATACGCCTCAGAACTCCTTCATTGTCAGATAATCTTTCAGCGGCGATGGCAAGTAATGATTTGTACTGTTGTGAATATTCCTCGGTTCGGACGCTCTCTAACGCATCCGCATATTTGCTTAGAGCTCTTTCCGCAAGTGAAGCCATCTTGATGCCGTCTCTGTTTTCGGATTTCTTCCAATCATTATCCTCAAAACTGTCTCCGAATCCCCATCTCTCAAAAAAATCCTTAAACCATCCGATCCTGTCACTTTCGATCTCCCAGACGACAGATCCCAGAATCTTTGAGTGATATTGATTACGTACCGGGGCAGAACCATAGATTCTGTTGACATATTCCTGTGCGTCAGTGAAGAATTTAGGAATATCCTTCTCTTCAACGGAGTCTTTATACAGAATGTATGAATATGAACGGGAGAGCAATTCCGCAATTTCCTCTGCACTTAGTCCTGGGCAGTCTTTGAAGGCATTCTCGACATCTTCCAATTTGACATTCCTGTTTATGAAGCATCGGCGGATCACTCTGTCCCGCAATGACAGACCACTTGCGAACTCGGGATCGCGCAGGTTATCCTCTGGCCTGAAATTCCGTACATCCCATCTTCTGATGAAACCAATGAGATCATAGTCTTGGTGAATGCCTGTAAATCTGGTCGCAAGGTTCAAGATCTGAGAGTGAACGAGAGATGGATTTGGCTGCCGGATTGAATAGTAGGTCCCCATAGCATCTTCGAACTCTTGTATGGAGATGTTGTCAATCTTCCCCTTCAGAAAATAGAATACAACCCAAGCCGCGTAATTCTTGACTTTGTCTGTGCAGGATGAAAAATCCTTTATCTTGCAAATGACTGAATATGCCTCTTCGGCATCACCGGATCTGGCGGTTGAATAAGCTTTGAATATGCTGTCGGATTCCGGATCCATCTGTATGACAAGCCGATCAAGGCATCGTTGCGCGATACCCTCATTGTCATCGATGTTCTGGAACACATCCTTCATTTCTTCCAGAATCGTGGCCGCTTCCTCCGTGGCTCCCTGCGCAACCTTTTCCTCGCATAGGACCCTTAGTGTCCAGAACAATGCGGAAGCGCTGAAGTGATCCACGAATATGCCGTAGTCCCTTCTGGCGAGTTCCAATGCTACTGTGATCTCACCAGATTTCCTCAATGCCGTTACTTGCTTAAATGACATATTCCTTTTGCTTTAAGTCAGATTTGAATATTTCAAAGGTAGGAATAATATTTCATATAGAGGATATTTATTTCTTGATAAAAAACGTTATATTCGTAAGAATATTTTGAAGTTAGTCCTATATGCTTCTTTGAAATAGAATCGCCACTTCATATATTTTGAAATGGTTCTGTACGGTTCTTTGACATTTTGATGTTTTTAATGAATTTTGTGCAAATTTTGATTTGTGTTTTATGCCGATTTGAGTAACTTTGTAAAGTTGGATTTTAGTCTCTGAGCTGACGTTTGACCGCAAAGTTGTTTGATTAGTCTGAGTCTACGCGAATGTGATTGAGGTACATTTTTTCATTACTTTTTATAGCAATCTTCGAAAAATCGAGCGTTAAAAGTCTATTAGTCAATGAACTGCAATTTTTGCTCTCAGAGACTAAGTTCCAGTAAAACAAGGATTAAGACAAAGAAAAGTTCTTCATTGTAACTTTTATTTCTGGCTCAGAGACTAAGTTCCAGTAAAACAAGGATTAAGACAATTTCGCGGCTCCGCGAAGTTGGCAATTGTGGCCTCAGAGACTAAGTTCCAGTAAAACAAGGATTAAGACGAATGACTTTTGGTCCATCCTTAGCCTGTCCAGCACTCAGAGACTAAGTTCCAGTAAAACAAGGATTAAGACTAAAAATAAAATAAAATTAAAGTTATAAAATAGTTCTCAGAGACTAAGTTCCAGTAAAACAAGGATTAAGACAATTCGATCTTTAAAGAAACAAATTAACTGTGCAGCCTCAGAGACTAAGTTCCAGTAAAACAAGGATTAAGACTTATGGCTATTCTGACAATATGCTTGACATAATTGCTACGCTCAGAGACTAAGTTCCAGTAAAACAAGGATTAAGACCCTTTGACTTGTTAGACAACGGTGTGTACTCATAACTCAGAGACTAAGTTCCAGTAAAACAAGGATTAAGACACTCGAATGTAGTATTTTTCATACTTATTCTATTCCTGCTCAGAGACTAAGTTCCAGTAAAACAAGGATTAAGACTTGTTATTTTCGTGATTAGACATGATTAACCATACGATCTCAGAGACTAAGTTCCAGTAAAACAAGGATTAAGACTCTCCTGGCAGGAGAACCCTGCCCCCAATTGGCCTTGCCTCAGAGACTAAGTTCCAGTAAAACAAGGATTAAGACACTGGAGGTATGATCTGTCAGAATTTGTTATGGTGCTCAGAGACTAAGTTCCAGTAAAACAAGGATTAAGACCTGGTGTTATCGCGCCCTTGGATTTGTCGGAGTTGCCGGCTCAGAGACTAAGTTCCAGTAAAACAAGGATTAAGACATCTCCCTTTTGTTCCTCATTTAACCTGTCCTCCAGACTCAGAGACTAAGTTCCAGTAAAACAAGGATTAAGACCAGCATAAGCGATCTTATCGGCCGTAATTCTAATGACTCAGAGACTAAGTTCCAGTAAAACAAGGATTAAGACTCATAGTTACTCAGCATCTTTAACCACAACCACTCCGCCTCAGAGACTAAGTTCCAGTAAAACAAGGATTAAGACACGTGCAGATAACCCGTACTCACCTACAACAACCTCGATCTCAGAGACTAAGTTCCAGTAAAACAAGGATTAAGACTCTTGTGCATCTCGATGTATTCGCTTAGAATTACCTTGGCTCAGAGACTAAGTTCCAGTAAAACAAGGATTAAGACAACTCCCCCGCGGTGCGGGATCACGGCAAAAATGCCGCTCAGAGACTAAGTTCCAGTAAAACAAGGATTAAGACATTTGAAAGTTTTGGTGGATTATAATGCTCACAGAAATCTCAGAGACTAAGTTCCAGTAAAACAAGGATTAAGACAGGTGTGTAACCGAGAAGGGCTGCCGCTTCGCTCTCGCTCAGAGACTAAGTTCCAGTAAAACAAGGATTAAGACCTGGAGGTATGATCTGTCAGAACCTGCTATGGTGCCTCAGAGACTAAGTTCCAGTAAAACAAGGATTAAGACATAACAGTGTAAGTCATCCTTACACTTACTATATTTCTCAGAGACTAAGTTCCAGTAAAACAAGGATTAAGACTAGTAGCTCGGGCGGGAATCGAACCCGCACGGACATTCTCAGAGACTAAGTTCCAGTAAAACAAGGATTAAGACAAGTTTTCTCCAGCTACATTAAGCTCCTCTATAGTTACTCAGAGACTAAGTTCCAGTAAAACAAGGATTAAGACACCTTCTTTGAGGAAGAGCCTCACATCGCTTCTATCGCTCAGAGACTAAGTTCCAGTAAAACAAGGATTAAGACAGGATGGCGAAGTAACGATCTGGTGTTATCGCGCCCTTCTCAGAGACTAAGTTCCAGTAAAACAAGGATTAAGACGCAATTCAGCCATACCAGCAAGCCGCGTATGAAACGCTCAGAGACTAAGTTCCAGTAAAACAAGGATTAAGACACAAAAGAATTTTTATATATGGATCTTCCGTTAAATGTGCTCAGAGACTAAGTTCCAGTAAAACAAGGATTAAGACTTCAATGTCAGTAACCTTCTTATGCGTCCTACACCATCTCAGAGACTAAGTTCCAGTAAAACAAGGATTAAGACCCCCTCCTTGAGAAAGAGTCTCACATCGTTTTTGTCGATCTCAGAGACTAAGTTCCAGTAAAACAAGGATTAAGACTTCTCACACTCTTGCCGTCACGAGTAATAACTTTACGGCTCAGAGACTAAGTTCCAGTAAAACAAGGATTAAGACAGCGCAATTATGGCTATTCTGATAACATGCTTGACACTCAGAGACTAAGTTCCAGTAAAACAAGGATTAAGACGCCCGAATACACGGGACTAGTGCTTCAATTAGGCTACTCAGAGACTAAGTTCCAGTAAAACAAGGATTAAGACGTGTGCTCCAGATCATCAAAAGTCAACACATCGCCGCTCAGAGACTAAGTTCCAGTAAAACAAGGATTAAGACTAAAAATATATGGTGCTTTAAGTTCAGAAGAATCTTCTCAGAGACTAAGTTCCAGTAAAACAAGGATTAAGACTCTCATCTATTACTAGATGGAAGGGCAGACATCCTCAGAGACTAAGTTCCAGTAAAACAAGGATTAAGACGTGCGCTTCATGAGTGTAGACACGTCTACCCAGCCGCTCAGAGACTAAGTTCCAGTAAAACAAGGATTAAGACTTTAAGTTATCGTTCCCATATCGCACGGTGAAAGCCTTCTCAGAGACTAAGTTCCAGTAAAACAAGGATTAAGACGGCCACTCATCGACAACCTCGTAGCGGTCGATCCTGCCTCAGAGACTAAGTTCCAGTAAAACAAGGATTAAGACGCAGCGTAAGCAACTGCATAATCATTATACACTTTTGCTCAGAGACTAAGTTCCAGTAAAACAAGGATTAAGACAACTGGTCATCCTTGATGAACCGGACAAAGGACCGCTGCTCAGAGACTAAGTTCCAGTAAAACAAGGATTAAGACTTCTGTGTCCTGAACGCCTTGGCTATGCATTCGGCGTTCTCAGAGACTAAGTTCCAGTAAAACAAGGATTAAGACTGCTTCTTATCAAGAAACATAGTATTATAGGCATCGCCCTCAGAGACTAAGTTCCAGTAAAACAAGGATTAAGACATATCTCACCAAGATGATTGAGTTCATGGATAGAATCCTCAGAGACTAAGTTCCAGTAAAACAAGGATTAAGACGGCCTCTACAGCCATTTTACGCTTCGCTTCTGGAAGTCTCAGAGACTAAGTTCCAGTAAAACAAGGATTAAGACCTTCCAATTTACCTGGAAACCTTCTTTGAGAAACTCAGAGACTAAGTTCCAGTAAAACAAGGATTAAGACCGGTAGAGCCGCTTCATTGTCTCCTCGGCTAACCAAGCTCAGAGACTAAGTTCCAGTAAAACAAGGATTAAGACTCGCGCTCAACGACGACTCCGGAGAGCATTGCGTAGTCTCAGAGACTAAGTTCCAGTAAAACAAGGATTAAGACTGTCCGCTGGTTAACACTCTCAACACGAGTGTTGAGAGCTCAGAGACTAAGTTCCAGTAAAACAAGGATTAAGACAATATAATAAACCCATAATCCCAGGAGTTGCCTCCTAGGCTCAGAGACTAAGTTCCAGTAAAACAAGGATTAAGACTGCTATATTTGAAGCGGTAAATACGCTTCATCACCTCCTCAGAGACTAAGTTCCAGTAAAACAAGGATTAAGACACCAATCCAAGTTGTCAAAAGGAAATGCTCCTGACAGCTCAGAGACTAAGTTCCAGTAAAACAAGGATTAAGACAAACCTCTTTTCGCTATTGGCAAAGAGGTAAATACCCTCAGAGACTAAGTTCCAGTAAAACAAGGATTAAGACAACGTTCCTAATGTAATATACACTGGAAACGTTCTCCCCTCAGAGACTAAGTTCCAGTAAAACAAGGATTAAGACATCTCTGCATCGAATTTATCCCAGTCAAAGTCCAGGTCTCAGAGACTAAGTTCCAGTAAAACAAGGATTAAGACCCATAATTAGTTCTTCTTTGTTGTACATACTATTATTATCTCAGAGACTAAGTTCCAGTAAAACAAGGATTAAGACAAATACGCCATGGTCTGTACGTGGAGTGTTATCGTCGTCTCAGAGACTAAGTTCCAGTAAAACAAGGATTAAGACTTTGCGCCTGCGTAGAAGTCGTTGCTGGTTCTAGGCTCAGAGACTAAGTTCCAGTAAAACAAGGATTAAGACAGTCCTGCCTTTCTTAACTTACTTTCGCAGTTCACTGGCTCAGAGACTAAGTTCCAGTAAAACAAGGATTAAGACAATTGGCCTTGCCTCAATAAGGCCTCTTTGAGCTCTCTCAGAGACTAAGTTCCAGTAAAACAAGGATTAAGACGTTTTTTATACCGTGCTACGAAGATTCGGGAAAGTCTCAGAGACTAAGTTCCAGTAAAACAAGGATTAAGACTATCCGCTCCCGCTATGGTTCGGGTTTCATATCGACTCAGAGACTAAGTTCCAGTAAAACAAGGATTAAGACACTGCATAACTATTTGAAATGTGAAAACGACGCTCTCAGAGACTAAGTTCCAGTAAAACAAGGATTAAGACCAAAATTATACACTCCGGGCAAGAGCACCCTGCCCCCCTCAGAGACTAAGTTCCAGTAAAACAAGGATTAAGACCTTTACGAACGAATTGATAGCGTCGTCGATGTTAAGCTTCTCAGAGACTAAGTTCCAGTAAAACAAGGATTAAGACTCCATAGTAAATACAATTACCCCGAAGGTTGCCCTTCAGGCTCAGAGACTAAGTTCCAGTAAAACAAGGATTAAGACCACAACTGTTATCATTATAAGCAAAGCAAGTTCAGAACTCAGAGACTAAGTTCCAGTAAAACAAGGATTAAGACAATGCTCATTAATGTAATCCCAAGCATGTTCTTTCGCTCAGAGACTAAGTTCCAGTAAAACAAGGATTAAGACAACCTCTGGAATGAGGTTAACCACGAAGTCACCACAAGCTCAGAGACTAAGTTCCAGTAAAACAAGGATTAAGACTCTTGCTAATGCGTTCGGCCAGATCCTCCTCCGTCTTGAACTCAGAGACTAAGTTCCAGTAAAACAAGGATTAAGACAGCTTTCCGGGTGTCTTCGTTGAGGTGAATGCCCTCTCAGAGACTAAGTTCCAGTAAAACAAGGATTAAGACTTCTTTGGCCCGCATAGGCCAGGCCAACGATCTCCGTCTCAGAGACTAAGTTCCAGTAAAACAAGGATTAAGACACCGTGACCGTGTTATCGTTGTGCACCTTTTCGACTATCCTCAGAGACTAAGTTCCAGTAAAACAAGGATTAAGACATCAAGCTTCTCTCGAAGATCGAGAAGTTCTTGTTCCTCAGAGACTAAGTTCCAGTAAAACAAGGATTAAGACTGCCGAACTTCGTGACCGGAGAGGATACCGATTGAACCACTCAGAGACTAAGTTCCAGTAAAACAAGGATTAAGACCGGCGAGACTTATAACAGAACCTGAGAGGAGATATACCTCAGAGACTAAGTTCCAGTAAAACAAGGATTAAGACGTTAGATCTTGTGAATGGGTACCGGTATTTACTATCCCGGAGATCCTCCCACTGCTTTCTTTATATAGCACACACGCTAGAACTCTGACGCTTATATTCATCAAGATCAAAACAGTGAGTCTTATGACTCTGCCCTTTCTTTCTTGCAGGTTTATGTTTTTTTCTATAACTTGCTGTTGGTTACTAACGAGACGGATTGAATATGGCGTAACTCAACTGCCTTACTATCATAGGGCCATAAAAAACACATACAATCAAACGACTGTTTTATAAGCACATACAAGTTAACGTTTAAGTCTATGGCAAATATATTTCTCATAAGAGGATCACGCGGCAGTGACGTATCCATGTTTGTCGATAGTTTTTATGAGCTGTTAATGACAAGACAGCCTGTCGGTTATGCCGATATTATTTACCGCACAGACCCAACTATTCCTGATGGGTATTTTAAACATCACACAATTAGTTCATATAGGCTGTATAGCCCCTTGAAGAAAGCTGTATCTAGAGTTCGTGACGAACTTAATTTACGTTTCCCAGGCTCATTTAAAGAGAATGGAAAGAACAAAGGGAAAGCGTTCCAGTACATAGGAAAGATAGACGATCCTCTTGCAGAAGATCGCAAACATTACCGCCAACAGAGTGTTGAGGATTATGTCAGGTTCTGCAAGGCTGCTGTCGGCCTTTTACCTAAAGGATGGTTTTCGGCTTTCTTCAAAGATACTAACCTTCTTCTTGAAGCCAAACGCGATGCTGAGGCTGGAAATGTAATAGTCGGAGCGGCCCATGATTTGAAACTCCTGAATATTCATTTGCTTCCTGTTTTGTATAAAGCTATTTCCGAGCATGCTGTAGTCAAATTCAACTACAAACCGTACGGTAGAAAATCGGTTAGCGTTGTATTGCACCCACAGTACTTAAAAGAGTATAACGGAAGATGGTTTATTCTTGGTCAAATCGCAGACGAATCTCTTGATGTTAGAATCTATCCTATTGATAGAATTACTTCCGAGATAACGAATGTCGATAATATCGAATACCTGCAAGCCCCAGCAGGATATTATCGTGAATATTTTAATAATATTATAGGAATTACGCACACGAAGGGTCGCAAAGCTTTTGACATCATCGTAAGAACACACTCGGCATATTATCATGGACTGGTAACAACAAAACCATTTCATCATAGCCAAGAAGAGCTGGTCCCCTATGGCATTCATGAGGATGGCGAATATGGCGAGATCAAACTTCATGTTGAGCCGACCGTGGAATTCGTGAGCAGGATCATATCTCTCGGTGCCAATATAGAGGTCGTGTCCCCGCATGGTGTGCGAGTACAAGTGGCCAAGACTGTAGCCAAATTGTCCTCTATGTATGCCAAACAGGAATAACAGATTGGTTCTTTGCCTCATGAACCAATGTTGCTGTAAGATCCTATTGCTGAATTGAAATTTAGTTCTACCTTTGCATCGCTGTTTCGGAGATTAGTCCTCATTTCAGCGAAGTAAATTATGTTAAACTTTAAAACTAAACAATCTATGAAAACATCAAACAATACAAACAGAACAACAACATCAAACTCCAACCTCGTAACTCTTGGGGATGTGACCTACTGTGAACGCCAAAACAAGGCCAAGACCATCTTCCACACCAAAGAAGAAGCTGAGTCAAAGGCTCGTTTTGAAAACTCCACACGCTCGCAGGACAGACAACTTGCGCCATACTACTGCAAGTCCTGTGGTGGTTGGCATCTCGGAGCGCGCAGACACTACAACGACAGTGGCCTGCTGGGAACAAGCGCGATCCTCTCAAGTAAGGCAACAGAATCCACACAGTGGAGACAGTACAACTGCGGAGAACGTCAGACTGGGCATGGATATGCCGCCGAAGACGCCAACGCACTCGCTGATCGCTATCATGGTCATAAAGTGGTGAAAACCGGTTATGACAACACTTCTGACGGACCTGACCGCATCGTGGACGGTGTGAAAGTGCAAACCAAGTACTGTCAGAGCGCAAGGGCAACTGTCAACAGTGCATTTGACAAGGCTACAGGCAAATACCGTTATCCCGATCAGCAGCTGGAAGTGCCAAAAGACCAGTATGACGAAGCTGTCAAGATGATGGAAGAAAAGATCCGCGATGGCAAGGTGGAAGGTGTCTCCGATCCGTCACAGGCGAAAAACCTCGTCCGCAAGGGACATTATACATACGACCAGGCTGTCAAGATCGCCAAGGCCGGAAACTGGGAATCGATTAAGTTCGACATTCGCAATCAGGCTGGCGCGTCTGTAACAGCCGGTGCCATCTCAGCAGTAACTACTTTCGTTTCGGCTAAAAGCCAAGGAGCCACCAATGGTGAGGCTCTTAAGGCTTCCGGCATCCAAGCCGGAAAGACTGCAACCAAGACCATGATCGCTGGTGTCGCTACACAGCAATTCCTGAGGACAAGCGCGGGGCGAGCCACTACAGCTGTCCTACAGAAAAGCGCTAACAAGGTCATAGACGTAGCCATGCGTTCGGGAGTTGGACGGAAGGTGATAGAGAAGACAGCGGAAGGTGTTGGCAAACGTGCACTGACAGGAGCTGCTGCCCGTAACCTCCTCTCTCGTACTGCCTCAACAAATGTTATCACCGCAACAGCAGCCTTCACAGTCAGCGTCATTCCCGACACAGTCAGACTCTGCTCTGGCAAAATATCCGGAAAGGAATTCGGCAAGCGGACAGCCTGCAACGGTGCCGGTGCGGTAGGTGGCACTGGTGGAGCCTGGGCTGGAGCTGCAATAGGCTCATGCATTTGTCCTGGTATCGGCACAGCCATAGGTGGTTTTATCGGTGGCGTCGTTGGTGGTGTCAGTGCCTCTGCCGGAGTCAGCAAACTCTTCGTCCGTAAGAAGAGCTAGGACGAAGAACCTGTTGCAGAGCTACCCTATATAGGGTAGCCTCGCCATGGAATGGCAGAATCACTTACGAAATTAGACATTATGACAAATCACACATTAAAAACATTTGGCTATTCGGGAAGGAGGGTTCGCTTGTTACAAGTGGCTTGTTGTGGTCGCGAATGCGTTAGCGAAGTTCCTGACTGGCAGAGGTTTGACAATTGCGGCCAATGCGGCTTTGACCAAGTGGTTGTCTGTGTTTGCCGGGCCGATCGGGTGGGCGGTTACTGCGCTTTGGACTGTCATCGACATCGCCGGGCCGGCTTATCGTGTGACGATTCCGGCGGTGATTCAGATTGCTTACATGCGACAGAAGCCGCGATATGCGGGGCTGCTGACGGCATAATTGTGACCTTTACGTAAAGGAGCGGCGCTTCGACAGGCTCAGCGACCGCTCTTTTTTGATTACGACAAGAAGTCTCGGCGACATTTTGGAATATATTCGTTGCCGGAGAGGGACTTGTAGAGTTGCAACGGGAGCGTTATCGGGCGATAATGCTCCCGTCGTGGCACAAATGGACGCCGACGGGAGCACTTTCGGAGATCTTTGCCGCCGTCGTGGTTCAAATGGACGGTGACGGGAGCGTTTGCGGGAAATTTCGCGAACGACGAAGACGACTACTCGGAGGAAGGCTTGAAGAGGAGGGCGGCGAGGTCGTCAGCGGTGGCGCCACGGAAATAGGAGGCGACGGGCTGGGACGCAAGGAAGGCCTTTATGTCAGCGGGATCGTAGCGGAGGCCGAT